>Ga0105045_10003744_pt1 | contig 13130 bp, 12 predicted proteins | sample MAT02_FD_78089 | JGI IMG/M metagenome (GOLD analysis project Ga0105045, IMG submission 78089) | Freshwater microbial communities from Lake Fryxell liftoff mats and glacier meltwater in Antarctica - MAT-02 (megahit assembly) | ecosystem: Environmental > Aquatic > Freshwater > Ice > Liftoff...
ATATTCCTTTTCCAGCGGCTCGTTGCCGGAGATGGTGTAGCTGAGGCCGGCGGTGTGGGTGAGCAGGTGACGCACGAGAATAGGCTTCTGCGCCGGCCGCGCCTGCAAGCCTTTTGCCGGATCCACCAACACTTGCATCGCCTTGAACTCGGGCATGATGTCCGAAATCGGCGTGTCCAGCGCAAGACTGCCGAGCGCCACCTGCTGCATCACGGCAACCCCGGTCACCGGCTTGGTCATGGAATAGATGCGCCAGAGCGTGTCGGGCGTTACCGGGCTTCCGCCTTCGAAGGCGGTTTTCCCCGCCGTCAGCCAGGTGGGGCGAAAGCGCCCCGGCTCCAGCAGGCCGATGATGGCGCCCGGAACCTTGCCGTCTGCCACATAGCCGTCCAGCAGCGCCTGCGTTGCCGCGTTGCGTTGGGCCCGGGCGCGCGCCGGCGCACCGGCTCCCGCCGCCAGGGCAGATGCGGCAAGCGCCTGCAGCATCGAGCGGCGATCGATTGTCAGTGTTTCCATGCCGCAATCACCCCCTCGAGTTCGTCGACCAGCGCCTGCACAGCGCCCAGATGCGGCCGCTCGGCCGCAAGAATCGCCGCAAACACCTTCTTCTTCCACGCCATTGCGTCAAGGCCGTGGGCGCCGCTTTCGCCGGCCGAGTGGATGACGATATCGATCAATCGGTCGGCGGCGTGCAGCCTGCCCCAGAGATAATCATTCTCCCGCCAGCTGCGGCTGAAAAAGGCGCCGAATGCATTCAGCTGCCATCCTTTCAAACAGGCCCGCGTGCCGCCACTCTTGAGCGCGGTCGCATCGTCGGGCGAAATCCGGTCTACGCGGATTTCATCCAGACTGTCGGCGCTGTCGTCCTGCATCTGCGGCAGCAGCGCAATGTCGTAAAAGGGAAACCCCAGCCACGCCCTGACAAGCAAATGCCGCATCGGCTTGCCCATCCGCGCATCCACCGCTGCTGCCGCCAGCAACTCATCCGCCGCCCGGTCGAGCGTCGAAAGATCGAGCGTTGCGATGAGCCGGTCGAGCGCATGCCCACCGGCTGCCAGCTGCGCATCGCCGCTGGCGCGGGCAATCCTCAGGGCCACATCGCCAAGCCCCTCCCGACCACTGTGTGTCAGCACGCTGCGACGCACCACGAACGGAGAAATGGCGGCATACAGCGCGGATTTCACTGCTTCGGCCGCCGCGCGCTCTTCTGCCGATGGGCTGGAGGCAATTTCCGCAGTTAACCGCTTCACCACGAAGCGCAGCCGGCGCACGCGAAACCCTATGTCCAGACCCTTCAGCAGGCGAACATAGCCACTGGCATCGGCATCTCGCGCCACCGCCCCGTCGACTGCAAAGGCGCCCCTGTGCTCGGCCGCATCGAACAGTGCCCCGCGCACCCGCACGGCCTCGGAAGCCTCCAGGTTGGCGGTGCCGGAGAGCAGCGTCGCCGATTCGTCCAGCACGCGCTGCAGTTTCAGCTGGGCATAGGCCGCGAAGGCAAAGCCGGCTTCGCGCGCGGCGAGCGACTGGACGCGCGAGCGAGCTTTGGCAAGCCGCTCGGGACCCAGCGGCAGGAAGAAGAAGCGCGGACCGACGGCACGCAGGATGGCGGCATCGACCGCCGGGGTCATCCCGTCCAGCACGGCGCGCAAGCGGCGTATCCGTGCCGAAAGCCCGCCGATGGCCTCGAGGCTGTCACGGATCGGCTGCTCGCGCGGAATGTCGGCGAGCGCCCGCAGAATGGTGGTGAAGAAGCCGGGCGGCTTGCTGTCGCGCGCGTCTGCCATGCCACCCGGCTTGGGGTCGATATAGATGAATCGCCGATCAACCTCACGGTGCGAAGGCTTCATCTTCACGGTTTCGATGGCCGGGCCGAACGGTGCATTGTTCAGCACGCTTCCGTCGATCAGGGCGATGCTTTCCGCCGCGCGGTCACTTGCCATCTGGTCGCGCACGAAGGCCGCGCGGCGCGGCCAGGGCTCGCCCAACGCTGCCATCCGGCGATCAATTTCGCCCAGCGTCGCGGGTGGAAATGCGCCGGGAAAGGATGCCGTCGCGCGGGCGGCAAACAGCAGTGCGGGCCGCTCCCCCAGAGTTCGTTTCGGCAAGCCCTGCGCCCGTGCCGCCTGCCGCCCCTCGCCGCGCGCGTCGATCGCGTCGCTGCGCTGCATCACGGGCGGGGCGCGAAAGCTGAACAGGCGGCGATGCTCGCGCTCGGTGACGGACGCTGGCGAATGGATCGGCAGGCGCGATGTCACGCCGTGGTAGTCCGTCACGGTCACGAACAGCTCAAGCCCCATTGTCGGGGGCACCAGCGCCGGGCCCGGCTCGCCGGCTTCGGTTGCCAGCAGCGCCTCATCAAGCAGCGCGGTGAAGCCATCGCCGGAGAATGGCGGCTTGAACCAGCGGCTGCGCACGAAGCGCGACAGCTTCAATGCGATTTCCGCGCGTACCGCCGGATCGTCGACCCTGGCCAGGCTTTCCGAACGGCGCGCGGCAAACCAGCCCACCGGCTCCTTGTAGAACTGGCTCAGCCGCGAAAGGCCCATGTCGGGCCGGGCATCCGGATCCAGCAGCACATCGATGTCAGCCTTTTCCAGCCACAGCTTGCGCAGCGGCTCCATGTCGTGGCCCGACACGATTGCGCGGGCGAGCAGAATGCCGTTGATACCGCCGGCGCTGGCGCCGGTGATGATGTCGCAGATGATCCGCAGATCGACGTCGGCGCCGATGTGATCCAGCATTTCGCGCCAGATCTGCTCGCTGTCGCCGTCATGCAGCCCGCTTCCGGCCTGCCGCGCCTCGCTTGCCCGCAGCAGCTTCCACAGTTCCTTGGTGACGCCGTGCATGTAGATGGCGAGGCTGACCCCGCCGTAGCAGACAAGCGCCAGCCGCAATTCCTTTTCGCGCGGCCCCGTTTGCAACCCATTCCTCCAAACGTCAGAAGTCGGCCAGCACCTGATCCGGCGGGCGATGACCGTCGGCGAACACCCGGATGTTGGCGATGACCTTTTCACCCATAGCCTGCCGCCCTTCGTAGGTGGCGGAGCCAAGGTGTGGGACGAGCACCACATTGTCGAGCTCGACAAGTCTTGGGTCCACTGCCGGCTCATGCTCGAACACGTCCAGCCCGGCGCCGGCGATTTCAGCGGATGTGAGCGCTTCGACCAGTGCGGCTTCGTCGATCAGCGCGCCGCGCGCGACATTGATGAGATAGGCGTGCCGCGGCATCAGTTTCAGGCGCGCAGCGTTCATCATGTGGTGGGTTTCGGGCGTTTCCGGGCAATTCAGGCTGACGAAATCCACCCGTTCGAGCATGGCATCCAGCGTGGGCCACCAGGTGGCCTCCAGCGGGCCCTCGACCGCGGCCGGCAGGCGGTGCCGGTTGTGATAGTGGATCGACAGGCCGAATGCGCGCGCGCGCGCGGCAACCGCCTGGCCGATGCGGCCCATGCCGACAATACCGAGGCGTTTTCCCGTGATGCGATGTCCGAGCATGCCGGTGGGCGACCAGCCGGCCCAGGCGCCGGAGCGCACAAGCTTTTCGCCTTCCGACAGCCGGCGCGGCACCGACAGTATCAACGCCATCACCATGTCGGCGGTATCGTCTGTCAGCACGCCCGGCGTGTTGGAAACGGTGATGCCGCGCGCCCGGGCGGCGGCAAGATCGATGTGATCGACGCCGGTGCCGAAGTTCGCCATCAGCTTCAGCCGCGGGCCCGCAGCGGCAATCAGCGCGGCATCGATCCCGTCGGTCACCGTTGGCACCAGCACATCGCAATCGGCCATTGCGCCCGCCAATGCCGCACGGTCGAACGGCACATCCGACAGGTTCAGCGTCACGTCGAACAGCTCTGCCATGCGCGTTTCCACGGCCTGCGGCAGACGACGCGTGACGACAACGCGCGGGCGGCTGGCGTATTTGACGAAGCGGCTGGCTGGCATGCCGCATACCGTAGAGGCAGCACCATCGCGCTTGCAAGCCCGCCGGGCGTCTTGCAATAGGCAGGCCATGCCTCCCGCCGCGCTTCTTGTCTCTCTTGCTCTGGCCCTTGCGGCTCCGGCGCTGGCCCAGACGGCTGCCGAAGGTTCGCTGCCTGTTCGGCCCGCAGCATCAGCCGCGCCGCAACCGACCAACAAGGACGCGCTGAAATATCTGTCGGGGCTGAAGGTTCCGCGCTTTGCATCGCTGCGATCCGGCAAGGCCTACATGCGGTCCGGCCCCGGCAAGGAATATCGCGTCCTGTGGGTGTATACCCGTCCCGGTGTTCCGCTGGAAATCCTGAAGGAGTGGAACGTCTGGCGCATGGTGCGCGATGCCGAGGGCACCGAGGGCTGGATGGATCGGGCCATGCTGTCGCAGGATCGCACTCTGCAGGTAACGCGTCAGGTGCGCACCTTGCATGCACGGCCCGATGTCTCGTCGCCCGCCGTCTGGCGCGCCGAGCCCGGTGTCGTCGCGCGCGTCACCCTGTGCGCCGATCGCTGGTGCCGTGTGGAAAGTGGCGGCCGCAGCGGATATCTGCTGCGCGAGCATGGCTTTGGCACCTACCCGCAAGAGCCTGTCGGCTGAGCGCCGGCGTGACTGCGATCCTGTTGCTTGTGCTGGCAAAGCTCTCGCCGCTGCTCGCACTGGCCGTGCTTCTGCTTGGTGGAACCTTGTTGGCCATGAGGCGCAAGCTTCAGCGACTGAGCCGCGAAGCCAGTCATGATCCGCTCACCGGCCTGCCGAACCGCCGTGGCCTCGCCGACATCTGGGCAAATGGCAGATCAGGCAAGACGTTGCTGTTTATCGATCTGGATGGGTTCAAGGCGGTGAACGACACATGGGGCCACACGGTGGGCGATGCGCTGCTGCAGCAGGTCGCCACGCGATTGGCGAGCGTGGTGCAGCCGCCGGGCATGCTGGCGCGCTGGGGCGGCGATGAATTCGTCGCGGTTGTTCCGGTCGATCGGCTGGCAGTCCAACAGGCGCTCCTCGCGAGCGCGGCGATCATGGGCTATGATCTGAGCCCGGCGGGTGGCCCGGCATCTGTGCGCGTCGGCGTGAGCGCTGGCGCCTCTGCCGGCGAGGCGGATCTTGCCGCGGCCATTGCCAGCGCCAATGCCAGCCTGATGCAGGCCCGCAGCGCGCGGGTGTAGCGGTTCAATCGCCGTTCACCAATGCGGCCGCAGACTGCCAGCCATGATGACCATTTCGCTCCTTCGGCGCCTGGCTCGCCGCTCCCCACTCGCGCTTCTCGCAGCACTGCCGTTGGCCGGCTGCATGAGCATGGCCAGCTATGGCGAGGCGCCGGGATACGATCGCGGCTATCCGGACTATCCGCGTGAAGCCGCCGGCTGGTATGGCCGCGACGTGGCGTCGGTTGATTATTTCTATGCCTCGCTTGGCCGACACGGGCGCTGGGATTCGCATCCCGGCTATGGCCGGGTGTTCGTTCCCGGGGGCGTCGGATTGTCGTGGCGGCCCTATTCGCAGGGGTATTGGGCCGATGATCCGCGCTTTGGCCGCCGTTGGGTATCGTCCGAACCGTTCGGCTGGGCCACCTATCACTATGGCCGCTGGGCGCGCGATCCACGCCTCGGCTGGTTCTGGGTTCCAGACACGCGCTTCGGCCCGGGCTGGGTGAACTGGCGCGAAGGCAGCGGCTATTCCGGCTGGGCGCCACTGCCGCCGCGCGGCTGGGAACGCTGGGGTGTGGGCTACAACCCCTGGGGGTGGGACAGCTGGCTCTTTGCGCCGAGCAGCTACCTGTATCGCCCGGGCCTGTATTCGCACATCGTGCGCGGCCGCCCGCATTATGACCGCACGCGCCCGGTAAATCGGCCTGACAGGCCGGATGGCTGGACCGGCAACCGGCCCGGCGGCCGTCCGGATTGGCGCGACCGTGACGATGATCGCGGTCGAGACGATGGCTCCGATCGGGCCGAATCGGATCGCCTGGGGACGGAGCCTGCCGACGTGCAATTTCGACGGGACCGCTGGCAGCAGGGCATGGGCAACCAGGATGTGGTGCGGCAGCCGCGGCCCGGGTTTCAGCTCGATGGCTCGGCGCCGCCACAGCGTGGACCGGAACGGCGCCAGCAGGCCCGTGCAGAAGCCGCGGCGCCGCCCGCAGCGAGCGCGCCGGAGGCCGCTCCCCGTCTGGCCGCCCCGCGCGAGGATGTAGCGGTGCAAGCGCCGCCGATGCGCCAACGCGAACAGCAAGCTCCGCCCGAGCGGCAGCAGCAGTGGAAGCCTCGCGATGCTGTGGAGCGCATGCAGCCGGAATAGGGCCGGCCTGCGCACCGCAAACAGGGCAGATTTGCGGTTGCGGCAGCGCGCTGCAGCGCACAAGGTGTGTCGGTGAAGGCGGCGTTCGACGAAATGTATGGCGATGCGGCCTTTGGCTCGCAAGCGCTGCGCGCGCCCTATGCGCACGTCGGCGCATGGTTGCAGGCTGCCAGCCACGACCTGATGGAGACGCGCCGGCGTCAGGCCGAGCTGTTCTTTCGCCGCATCGGCATCACTTTTGCCGTCTATGGCGATCCCGATGCATCCGAGCGGCTGATTCCGTTCGATATCGTGCCGCGCGTCATCGCCGGCTCTGAATGGGCAAAACTCGAGGCAGGGCTGGAGCAGCGGGTCAATACGCTCAACATGTTCCTCGCCGATGTGTATGGGCCGGGCGAGTGCATCAAGGCCGGAATCATTCCCGAGGATCTGGTGCGGCTGAATCCGCAATACACGCTGGCGCAAGTGGGCCGCCGCCCGGCGAAGGATGTGTGGGTGCACATTGCAGGCATCGATCTGGTGCGCACTGGCGCCGACGAATTCCTGGTGCTGGAAGACAATGCGCGCACACCATCGGGCGTTTCCTACATGCTGGAAAACCGCGAGGTGATGCTGCGGCTGGTGCCGGAAATCATTGCCGACATCGGCATGCGCGGTGGCCTGCGTCCGGTTGAAACCTATCCCGATACGCTGCTCGACACGTTGAAATCGGTGTCTCCCGACAGTTGCACGGGCGAGCCCTGCCTCGCGCTGCTGACGCCGGGTGTGCACAACAGCGCCTACTACGAGCACAGCTTCCTGGCCGACAAGCTGGGCATCGAACTGGTCGAGGGCTCCGATCTGTTTGTGCACGCCGACATTCTCTACATGCGCACGACCGAAGGCCCGAAACGGGTGGATGTGCTGTATCGCCGGCTGGACGACGCATATCTCGATCCGCTTGTGTTCCGCCCCGATTCGGTGCTGGGCGTGCCCGGCCTGGTCAACGCCACCCACGCCGGCAATGTGACGCTGGCCAACGCCATCGGGACCGGTGTTGCCGATGACAAGGCGATCTACAGCTATATGCCGGATCTGGTGCGCTTCTTCACCGGGCGCGATGCCCTGTTGAAAAATGTGCCTACCTTCCGCTGCCGCGAGCCGGATGCGCTGGCGCACGTGCTGGAGCGCCTGCCGGAGCTGGTGGTCAAGGAGGTAGACGGGTCCGGCGGCTATGGCATGCTGGTTGGCCCGCACGCCACCCGGGAGCAGCTCGCAAGCTTTGCGGCCAAGCTGCGCGCGCACCCGGAAAAGTTCATCGCGCAGCCCACGCTGGCGCTCTCCACCTGCCCGACGCTGACCGATGCAGGCCTGCAGCCGCGCCATGTGGATCTGCGGCCATTCGTGCTGACCGGCGCCAAGGGGGTGAAGATCGTGGCTGGCGGGCTGACGCGGGTGGCGCTGAAGGCCGGATCGCTGGTGGTCAACAGCAGCCAGGGCGGTGGCACCAAGGATACCTGGGTGGTGGATGACGCCATCCTGGATTCGCTCGGTTCCGATGCTCTCTAGGTCGGCCGCCAATCTCTACTGGATGGGCCGCTATCTGGAGCGGGCCGATTTTCTCTGCCGGCTGATCGACGCCACCGTGCGGCTGGCGTCGTTGCCTGCCTCGCACGGCGGAGCCCGGCCGGCGTGGGAGGGGGCGATCCGCTCGGCGGCGGTGGAAATAAGCTTTCGTGAGACAGGCCTGCCGGTCGATGAAGCGCATGTCGGCTGGTTTCTGGCGCTCGACCCCGCCAATCCTTCATCTGTGCGCTGCTGCCTGGAGGCCGCCCGCCACAACGGCCGCGCCGTGCGCACGGCATTGACGCTGGAAACCTGGGAGGCGGTCAACGGCGCCTGGCTGGAAATCCAGCGCTTCGGCACCGGCGTGCCGGACAGCTCCACGCTTGTCCGGCTGGTCGAAAGCATCAAGGCGGTGCTGCTGAGCTTCGACGGGGCCGCGTCACGCACCCAGCTGCGCGAGCCGACCTACTGGTTCCTGCGGCTGGGCACCACGATCGAGCGCGCCGATACCACGGCGCGGCTGCTGGACGTGAAATACCACTTGCTGCTGCCGCGCACCGAGCCGATCGGCGGCAGCCTGGATTATTTTCAGTGGACGACACTGCTGCGCACCGTGTCGGCACTGACCGCTTATCGATGGGTGTATCGCGATGCGGTGAAGCCGTGGCTGGTGGCCGATCTGCTGATCTTCAACCGCGCCATGCCGCGCTCGTTGATCGCCTGCTACGAAGATGCCGTGTGGCTGCTGGACCAGCTTGCGGCCACGCGCGGTCGCCGGGGGCCCGCCAACCGGCTGGCGTCATCGGCGCTGCGGCGGCTTTCGGAGAATGACATCGACACGCTGTTTCAGGGCGGGCTGCACGAATTCCTCACCGAGTTCATCGCCGAAAACAATGCACTGGGGGACGCGATTGCCGATCAATATCTGTTCTAGGGTGGCTGTTCCATGCATCTGAGCATCGATCATGTGACGCGCTACCGCTATGCCGAGCCGGCGCAGGGCATCATCCAGCTGCTGCGGCTGACTCCGCGCGGGAGCGACAGCCAGCATGTGGTGAAATGGCGGATCGATGTGGACGCAGACGGGCGGCTGACGCCGTTCACCGATGCACATGGCAATCACTGCCACATCTTCTATGCCGACCGGGCGGTGGAAAGCCTTACGCTGCATGTGGCCGGCACGGTGCAGACGGCAGAGACGGCCGGCATCACCAGCGGCACGCAGGACCCGCTGCCGCCGCGCGTGTATCTGCGGGCCACGGCGCTGACCGCAGCGTCAGCGGCCATGGCACAGTTCGCAGAGAAGCTGCGCAATCCAGACATTCTGGCGCAGTCGCACGCGCTGATGCAGGCGGTGCGCGAGCGAATCGGGTTCGTCCCCGGCGTCACCGATGTCGTCACCGATGCAGCATCGGCGTTTCGGCAGGGCAGCGGTGTGTGCCAGGATCTGGCGCAGATCCTGATTTCCACCGCGCGCCATCTCGGTACGCCCGCCCGCTATGTTTCGGGGCACTATGCGGCTGCCGATCATCCCGAGCAGGAGGCGTCCCACGCCTGGGCCGAACTGCACATTCCACATCTGGGCTGGGTGGCTTTCGATCCGACGCACGGCGTCGGTTCGACGGAAGGCCATGTGCGCGTGGCCGTCGGCCTGGATTCGCTGGATGCATCACCGGTGCGCGGCACACGGCGGGGTGGCGGCGCCGAATCGCTTGCCGTGACAGTGCACGGCCGCGAATATGTCGCCCGCCAGCCGCAAGAGCAGAGTCAGTCCTGAAAATGCACCCAACTTTATGACCTACTGCGTCGGATTGCTTGTGAAGGAAGGTCTGGTGATGCTGGCCGACACCCGCACCAACGCGGGCATCGACAACATCTCCACCTATCGCAAGCTGCGGGTTTTCGGCGAGGAGGGCAAACGCGTCATCGCGATTGCATCCGGCGGCTCGCTGTCGACAACGCAGGCGCTTATCCACCGGCTGCAGGAGGGAGTGAGCATCGACGATGGGCCGCCGGAATTCATCGAGACCGCACCGTCGATGTTCCGCGTTGCGCAACTGGTCGGCAATGCGATGGTGGAAGCCAAAGGGCAGATCGAGCGCACCATCGACAAGGGCGCGATGGCCGAGGGCGATGTGAAGATCGGCGTGACTCTGCTGGTGGGCGGCAGCATCGCTGGCCGCGCGCCGCGCTTGTTCATGATCTACGGCGAAGGCAATTTCATCGAGTGCGGCATGGACACGCCCTACTTCCAGATCGGCGAGCTGAAATATGGCAAGCCCATCCTCGATCGCATGCTGACCTACAAGACGCCGCTGGCGAAGGCGATGAAGATCGGGCTGCTCAGCATGAACAGCACCATGCGCTCCAACCTGTCGGTCGGGCTGCCGATCGACATGCTGATCGTCCGCCCCGGCCAGTCGGTAACCGCCATGCACCGCATCGAGGAAGCCGATCGCTACTACAATGATCTGTCGGATGGCTGGGTGTCGGCGCTGGGGGCGGCGCTGGAAAACATCCCGGAGCCGCCCTACGCGCTGCCAGGGCCGACATTCGACTGAGCGGATCGCGGGCTGTCGGCTCCGGCTGGAAGCTGCGGCTCATGCCCGTGGCGGCGCGCACAATTTCAATTCGCTGCGCGCAGCAGCTCGCGCGCCGTTATGATCCGCATCACTTCGTTGGTTCCTTCGAGTATCTGGTGCACGCGCAGATCCCGCCACAGCCGCTCGATCGGATAGTCCATCAGATAGCCGTAGCCGCCGTGCAGTTGCAGGGCTCGATCGACGACGGATGAGCCGGTGTCGGTGGCAAGGCGCTTGGCCATGGCGGCGAACTTCGTCTTGTCCGCTGCCCCTTCGCTGACCTTGGCGGCGGCCATGTAGAGCAGCGCACGGGCGGCCTGCAGATCGGTTTCCATATCGGCGAGCTTGAACTGGGTGGCCTGGAAATCGACGATGGACTTGCCGAACTGGCGGCGCTCGCGGGTGTAGGCGATGGCTTCGTCGAGCGCGCGCTGTGCGCCGCCGAGCGAACAGGCGCCAATGTTGAGCCGGCCGCCATCGAGGCCGGCCATGGCGAATTTGAAGCCGTGCCCTTCCTCGCCGACGCGGTTTTCCAGCGGCACGCGGACATCGTCAAAATGCACCTGCGCCGTGGGCTGCGAATGCCAGCCGAGCTTGCGCTCGTTGGCTCCGAACGACACGCCGGGCATGTCCTTCTCGATCACCAGGCAGGATATGCCAGCAGCACCTTCGCCGCCCGTGCGCACCATGGTGACATAGATTTCGTTGGCTCCCGCGCCGGAAATGAAGGCCTTGGCGCCGTTCACGACATAATGATCGCCGTCTCGCACGGCGCTGGTTTTCATCGCCGCAGCGTCCGATCCGGAGCCGGGCTCGGTCAGGCAATAGCTTGCGATGCTGTCCATGCCGATGAGCGAGGGGAGGTATTTTTCCTTCACGCGGGCGTTGCCGAAGCAGTCGATCATCCAGCTTGCCATGTTGTGGATGGAAATGAAGGCGGATGTGGAAGGGCAGCCATAGGCCATGGCCTCCATGATGAGAGCGGCCTCCAGGCGGCCGAGACCGATGCCGCCGGATGCCTCGCTCACATAGATGGAAGCAAAGCCGAGACCGGCGGCGCGCTTGATGGTGTCGCGCGGAAAGATGTGCTTTTCGTCCCACTCGGCGGCGTGCGGGGTGATTTCGCTCGCCGTGAAGCGCTCGGCGGTTTCGCGGATGGCGATCTGGTCAACGGTCAGGGCAAATTGGGTCATGTGCATGGCTTTAGCACCGCGCCGTGCAGCCGGGGAGGGGTGAAAGTGAGGGCTGACGCAGTGGCGCAGTTGACCTTTTTGCCCACGCTGGCTATTGCCCCCGCTCTTCAAGCATGAAGTCGCCTGCACGCGACTCCGTGCCTGCGCAGACAATTCTTTGAGGAACAGGCAATGAAACGCACCTATCAGCCGTCGCGGCTGGTTCGCAAAAGGCGGCATGGGTTCCGCAGCCGCTCGGCCACCGTCGGTGGCCGCAAGGTGCTGGCCTCACGGCGCGCCCGCGGCCGCAAGGTTTTGTCGGCGTAACGATTGTGAACGCCGCAGAGCCGCCGGCCGGCGGCGCAGCGGACACGCATCCGACCAACGGCGCGGAGCTTTCGGGGGGTTCGCTCGGCTTTTCAAATATGCGCAAGCGGCGGGACTTTCTCGCCGCCAACAGCGGTGTGCGGACGGTTACCCCTGCCTTCATCCTGCTGGTGAGGCCATCGGCGTCGGCGCAGACGCGCGTCGGGTATACGGTGAGCAAGAAGGTTGGCAATGCCGTCGCTCGCAATCGCGCTCGCCGCCGGCTGCGCGAAGCGGCCCGGCTGGCACTGCCCGGTATTGCCATTGCGGGTGCCGATCATGTGTTCATCGCCCGCGCGCGCGACACCGAAATCCCCTTCGATGCGCTGCGTGCCGACATGGGTTCGGCGGCTGCCAAGGCACGCCGCAAGCTCGATCCGCGCGCGTGAGTTTCAGGGTTTCCTTTCCGTCCCGCGCGCTTTCCGGCCTGTTCCGGTTGTGGCAGCTTACTTTTTCGACCGTCCTGCCGCCTTCCTGCCGCTTCACGCCAAGCTGTTCCGCCTATGGCATCGAAGCCGTCCGGCTGCATGGCGCAATCGGTGGCGGCTGGCTGGCGGCGAAGCGCATCTGCCGCTGCCACCCCTGGGGTGGTCATGGCTTCGATCCGGTTCCGAAATCTTGCTCTCCCAACCCGTCGCAACCGCACGGCTGAACCCTTCCTTCCGATGAAAAAGCACCCCCTGTGACCGGCGAAAACCGCAACCTCCTTCTTGCAGTCCTGCTTTCGGCGATCGTGCTGTTTGGCTGGACCTTCGTTGCCGAGACATGGCTCGCGCCGCCGCCGGCGGCGGTGGTGGCTTCCGCACCCGCGGCCCCCGGCGCCACGGTCGGCGATGTGCCCGTTGGCGCCGTGACCGGCGGCGTCCCCGTTGGCGCGCCTACAGGCGCGGTGCCCGTCGCTGCCGCGATTGCTTCGGCTCCCCGAATTGCCATCGACACGCCGCGCCTGAAAGGCAGCATCAACCTGGCCGGAGCGCGCATCGACGATCTGGTGCTGCGCGATCACCGCGTCAGCATTGCCGCCGATTCCTCGCCGATCCGCCTGTTTGCACCATCAGGGGCGAAGGATTCCTGGTTCGCCGGCTTCGGCTGGGCCGGCGCTGGAGCGCCACCAGCCGACGCGGTGTGGACGGCAACGGGCGGCAGCCTGACCCCGGAGCGCCCCGTCACCCTGCGCTGGGTGAGCCCCGA
>Ga0105045_10003745_pt1 | contig 13129 bp, 7 predicted proteins | sample MAT02_FD_78089 | JGI IMG/M metagenome (GOLD analysis project Ga0105045, IMG submission 78089) | Freshwater microbial communities from Lake Fryxell liftoff mats and glacier meltwater in Antarctica - MAT-02 (megahit assembly) | ecosystem: Environmental > Aquatic > Freshwater > Ice > Liftoff...
CCATTATCCACCATAAACTGATAGGCTGTGTCCAGATGACGTTCGTAATTTCTAACGGATCCCGAAGTTTCGTGGTGCATCATCAATTTTACGTTTTTTGAAGCGGCGTATTCTTTCAAACCTTTGACATCAAAATCGGGATAAGGCGTTACAAAATCAAAGACAAAATCCTTTGATTTTCCAAACCAATCTTCCCAACCTTCATTCCAACCTTCGACTAAAACGGCATCAAAACCGTGTTTAGATGCAAAGTCAATATGGTCTTTTACGTGATCGGTATTTGCCGCATGTTTTGGATTGCGTTTTGTTTTGCTATAATCGGTTTCGCCCAACTTTACACTTGGCAAATCCGTGTATGCCCAACTGCTTTTGCCTGTAATCATTTCCCACCAAACGCCAATGTATTTCACAGGTTTTATCCACGAAACATCTTCGTATTTTGTGGGTTCGTTGAGGTTTAGAATTAATTTTGAAGCCAAAATATTTCGAGCATCATCACTAACCACAACAGTTCGCCACGGGGTTTGAGTGGGTGCTTGTAAATAACCTTTATTTCCTTGAGCGTCGGGCGTTAAAACAGAATTTAAAACCATCGTTTTATCATCCAATTCTAGTGATAAACATGAATAATCCACCAATGCGGCTTCGTGAATATTGATGTATAAACCATCATCGGATTTCATCATTAAAGGCGTTTGCAAACCTGTTGGTGAAAAAACAAATTGTGACGCATTTTCAGAAATCGCACCTTTCATTTTTCCTCGAACTTCTGACAATTTGGAAGTTACCGTGCTGTACTCTTGCGTGTCAAAATCGCCTGGAAGCCAAAATGCTTTGTGATTTCCCGCCAAAGCAAATTGCGTTTTTTCTTCTTTTACAATAAAATAAGTCAGTTTGGCTTGTTCTGGAAATTCATATCTAAAACCTAAACCATCGTTAAATAATCGAAAACGAATAATAATGTATCTGTTTTTAACTGATTTTTGCTCAATTGTAACGGCTAGTTCATTATAGTTGTTGCGAATGTTTTTTTGTTCGCCCCAAACTGGTTGCCACGTTTCATCAAAAGTAATTACTTTTGAATCTTTCATCGAAAAGCCTTCTGTAAATGAAGCCACGTCTTTGGTTTCAATTCCCAAGTTACTGGATTTAATGATCGCTTTATTTTTATAAGTCAATTCATAAACTGGAACACCATTTTGCGTCAAGCTAAATTTTAATGTCAAATTTTTATCAGGCGATTCCAGCGTTTGTGCTTGTGTTGCACTAATTCCAATCAATAGAAAAAGGGTTGTAAGTAATCTGTTCATTTCTGTTTTCAATTAAAAAATGTTTAAGCGTGTAAATTTAATAATTATTGAGACTGAAGTCTGTTTTTTATTCTATTCTTACTAACAAAAAAGGCAATTACAACGTTGTAGTGAGTATTACAGTCTTTTGTTTAAAGACTAAGTGTAATATATTTGGGCGCGCCGTCTTCTCGTCTTTAGGGACGAGAAGAGGGCAGGCTTTCCACTCCCGCTCTTTTTTAGTCTCGCCCTTAAGGATTTGACCAACAAAAGCGATTCACTACTATCCTTCACGCAGAAAAAATAATACTAATATAGAAATATCAAGACCATAGCCACTTAAATTTCGATCAAAATACGGTGTTTGGGCGTGTACTAATTGTTTTAAACGTACATAGCCAAAGATTTCAACCATGCTTTCATGATTATGCGGCCAATAATTGCTGCCATTGAAAGTTTGTCAATTATCGGACGCCAAAAGAATGAGGTGCCTGAAGCTTATACTCCAAAAAGTCATGCTGCAAAATCTGTATAGAAATCAACTAATGTCTGCGCAATCATTCCAAAAAAAGTATGCCGCAAAAAAAAAGAGGATTAAGTCTGAATCTGCTCGAGCGATGCACGGTAATGCCTTTTCTGCAGGTTCTTTATTTCCTATTAGAGGTAGGATTAAAAGGCTCTTTCTCAGCCTATAATTATAGACATCAGCAAATTGGGGACAATAGTTTTGTTAAATACCGTAAACACCCAGAAAAAAACAAGATATTTTAGTATTTTTGAAAAAATATTTTACATGATTAGAACTATTCTATTTTATACCAGTCTATTATTTGTCTTAAACGGAAAAGCTCAAAATACTGTGGGTGTAATTAGCAACACATCCCAAGCGTTTAATGGTTACACACTTTTTAACGCACATACAGAAACTTTTTTAATTAATAATTGTGGTCAGCTTGTTCGACAATGGACGAGCACTTTTGTGCAAGGAAATTCAGTTTATTTACTGGAAAATGGAAATTTGTTAAGAACTGGCAATACAAATTCAACTGCAATAGTTTTTGGAGGTCAAGGCGGTGTAATTGAACTATATAGCTGGGAAGGCACGCTACTTTGGCAATATTATTATGATACGCCGCAATACCGTCAACATCACGATGTTTTTCCGCTACCAAATGGTAACATCTTGATATTGGCTGCCAAAGTCATGACTAATGCTCAAGCGATTCAAGCAGGCCGAAATCCGGCACTTTTGCCTCAGTCAGTTTTGTATTCTCAACAAATAGTGGAAGTTCAGCCAGTTGGTACTAATCAAGGTACCATTGTTTGGGAATGGGATATTAGAGATCATTTGATACAAGATTTTGATGCAACTAAAGATAATTTTGGTGTTGTTTCTCAAAATCCAAATAAATTAAATGTTAATTTTACAAATGGAGGTGATGGTAGTTCGAATTGGTTACATGTTAACTCTGTCCAGTACAATTTGGCACTAAATCAAATTATTCTAAGTTCGAGAAACTTGAGTGAAATTTGGATTATTGACCATTCAACGACTACCGCTCAAGCTGCAACTGGTTCAGGTGGTTTATCTGGTAAAGGGGGAGATATTATCTACCGATGGGGAAATTCACAAGCCTATAATGTGGGAAGTGCAGCAAATCGAAAATTGTATGGTCAGCATTATCCCCACTGGATAGCAAGCGGACTTCTAGATGCAGGTAAAATAATGCTATTTAATAACGGAAGAGATAGACAACCTCAATTTTCCGAAGTGTTTATTTTAACTCCTCCTACAAGTGCGGCAGGAGTTTATGTAATGCAACCTAGCGGCACTTTTGGTCCTCAAAATCCTGATTACATTTACGACCAAAATACGTTGCCTACGCCACTTTTTACAGCGATTTTAGGTGGTGCAAATCGTTTGCCAAATGGAAATATACTGATTTGTGCAGGGTCTTTGGGTGAACTTATTGAGATAGACAATCTTGAAAATATTGTTTGGAGATACATAAATCCAGTTCATAATGCAACTGGTGTTAAGGCAAATCAAGGAGGGACTCCGCCAGCAATAAACGCCTTGTTCAGAGGCACAAAATACAGTCCAAATTATCCTGCTTTTATTGGTAGAGATTTAACAGCGGGGCCGCCGATTGAACTAAATTCAGAAATAAACGCTGCTTGTAGTGTTTTAACGGTTGACAAACACAATCTATCCGAAGTAAAAGTAACACCAAATCCTACTTCGGGATTGGTTACAATTGCTTTTGATTTCACTATTGATAAAATTGAGGTTTACAATATTCTTGGAAGCAAAATTAGTACAATACCAAATTTAAAAACTGTTGATTTATCTGGATTGCCAAGTGGTATTTATTTGCTAAAGATTTTTGCAGATGGCGAAATGCTGACGAAAAAGGTGATCAAACACTAATTTAATTCAAACCTAATTTTAGTTTGGCGGTGTTGCTTTTTTGCAGCATTAGAAACTGGCGGTAATTGGTTTTACATTTTACAGTCCAACTTTAATTTATTCGGACATTACTTTATAATTCGGATCTTTCAAAATATTGACATCGATAACCGCTTCGGCATTTTTAAGTAATTGAATACAGTCGTTACTCAAATATTTGAGATGAACGGTTTTTCCAGCGTCATTGTACTTTTTGGTCAAGTTATTCAAGGCATCAATAGCTGACATGTCGTTGACACGACTTTCTTTAAAGTTGATGATTACCTCAGATGGATCGGTTTCGATATTAAATTTATCCATGAAATTCATGGTGGAACCGAAGAACAATGGACCATAAATTTCATAATGTTTTGCGCCCTTTTCGTCAATGAAGGTTCTGGCTCGAATGCGTTTGGCACTTTCCCAAGCAAAAACTAATGCAGAAATAATTACGCCAATTAAAACTGCTAAAGCCAAATTGTGCAATAAAATAGTGATTACAGCGACCAAAATGATGACGAAAATATCGTGTCGCGGCATTTTGTTTAAAATTCGAAAACTGGCCCATTCAAATGTACCTACGGCTACCATAACCATAACGCCAACCAAGGCTGCCATTGGAAGTTTGCCAATAACAGCTGCTCCAAAAAGAATGATGATCAAGATGGTTATTGCGGCAATAATTCCAGAAAGTCGTGCTCTTGAACCAGCGGATAAATTGACCAATGTTTGTGCAATCATCGGACAACCGCCCATTCCGTTGAAAAAGCCGTTCAAGATATTGGAACTTCCTTGAGCGATACATTCTCTATTACTTTTTCCACGAGTTCCCGTGATTTCATCGACTAAATTTAAGGTTAGAAGTCCTTCGGTCAACCCTACTGCTGCAAAAATCAAGGAATAAGGAGCGATAATTTTTAAGGTTTCAAAGGTCCACGGGATGTTTGGAATGTGAAAAGAAGGGAAGCCGCCTTCTACCGAAGCGATATCTTGAACGGTTTTAGTTTCGATTCCAAATACCAAAACCAAGGCAAAAACTACGATTATGGCAACCAATGATGAGGGAATTGCTTTTGTTATTTTTGGAAGTAAAACAACAATTGCTATTGTCAATGCAACCAATCCTAACATGATGTACAAACTTTCGCCTTGCAACCAAGTCGATTCTCCGTTGACCACGGCTTTGAATTGTTCGAGTTGCGACATAAAAATAATTACTGCCAAACCATTTACAAAACCGTACATCACGGGTTGCGGGACGAGTCGGATGAATTTTCCGAGTTTAAAAACTCCAACAAGAATCTGAAATATTCCTGCCAAAGCTACGGCTGCAAACACAAATTCAATTCCGTCCGAACGCATAAGTGCAATTACCACAACAACTGTTGCACCAGCACCACCAGAAACCATTCCGGGTCTTCCGCCGAAAACCGCAGTTACTAACCCAGCAATGAATGCGGCATATAACCCCACAAGAGGAGGGAAACCAGCGAGAATTGCGAATGACAAAGATTCAGGAATCATTGTCATTGCTACGGTCAAACCGGCTAGGATTTCGTTTTTATAATTTATTTTTTGTGAAAAATCAAATAAGTTGAGGACTTGCTTCATGTATAAATGCGATATTTCTCAATTTTTTATGGTACAAAAAGCTCCAAGTTTTCTCGAGAGAGCACTGCTTTTTGGTTTTTTTCGGTAAAATCAGTTGTTTGTTTTATTGAGAGGTGCAAAGCTACGGTTAGTTAGTCGAACTTGAAACTTCTGAAACTTAAAATTCCGATACAATATCGCAGCTTAAGAAATTAATCATAAAAAAAGTCTATCGAATTATTTTCGATAGACTTTTTAAATATGTGAAGTTAGGAAAGGTCTTACCTTAAAAAATTTCCTAAAAACGGGTATGATGATTAATAAATTTCTAGCAATTTACTAAATAACCTGCAGCGAGATTTAGTGATTTTCTATTTAAGGAGACGCTTAAAAAGACTAAATTTAGCTTTTAATAATCATCATCATTAAATCTTGTTTGTATTTCATAATTATTTTTTCTTTTTCCAGTTCAAGAAGTTCCATTTTTAGATTATTAAACATTTCGGCACCATATCCTGAATTAAGAATCATCTCTTCTAACTGGCTTTTCTTTTCACCATTTGGTGCAAGATTTTGATATGCTGCTCCTTGTTCCATTCTCGGAACTAATGCATTTTCTTTTTCTCTTGTAGAATTATTTTCTTGATAATTCGCTGTTGCATTACTTTTTTCCATATTTTCTAAATGTTTTTGTGTTAGTTGCCCGCTTGTAAAAGTCGGTGGTATATTTATGTTATTTTGATTTTCGTCTATTTTTATTACAGATGATTGTTCCGTTAGTCTTTCCGTTTTCTGTTCGTGTTCAATTCTTTCAGATTCTATTTTGGCGATTCTTTCCGCTTCTTCTTCAAGTTCAATTCTTTCAGATTCTATTTTGGCGATTCGTTCCGTTTCTTCTTCAAGTTCAATTCTTTCAGATTCTATTTTGGCTAGTCGTTCCGTTTCTTCTTCAAGTTCAACTTTTTCAGATTCTACTTTGGCTAGTCGTTCCGTATCTTCTTCAAGTATAATTCTTTCAGATTCTATTTTGGCTAGTCGTTCCGTTTTTTCTTTAAGTTCAATTCTTTCAGATTCTATTTTAGCTAGTCTTTCCGTTTCCCCTTCAATTTCAACTCTTTCAGATTCTATTTTAGCTAGTCTTTCCGCTTCCTCTTCAAGTTCAACTCTTTCAGATTCTAGTTTGGATAGTCTTTTCGCTTCCTCTTCAAGTTCAATTCTTTCATATTCTATTTTAGCACGTCTTTTCGCTTCCTCTTCAAGTTCAATTCTTTCAGATTCTATTTTTGCTAATCGTTCCGATTCTACTCTAGCTACTTTTTCCGTTTCTTTCTCAAGTTCTAGTTTCTTAAGTTCTATTTCGGTTAATCGTGCAATTTCTTCTTTTGAAGATTTTATAATATGCTCTTCAAGTTCATTTCTATCAAACTCTACTTTTGCCAACATTGACGCTTCCTCTTTCAAACGTTCCTGTCGGTCAAAATGTTCTCTTGCTGATTTGGCGGATTCTTCTTTGACGATTTCACGTTTTATTAAAGCTTCCTTTTCTGCATATTTTGCAGCGTCAAGATTTTCATTTAAAAATGATAAATCTCCGTCAAATTTCAAATCTGAATATTCTTCCATTTCTATATTCTTTTTTAATTAGTATTGTTATTTTCTTCACCATTATCTCCTGAAGAAATGTAATATCCTTTCGTATTTTCTTCTCCTTCTACCAAATTTTTAACTCCTCCATTTTCTTCGACTTCTCGCCGGTAAAGCTCCTCATAGTCTGGTGTGTAAAGTGCATCTGGCACAACATGAACATCAAAATTAGCCTCCAATTTATTAGCTTTGTTTAGATTACCATAAATGTAAATAAAGTGATTAACGAGTCCAATGTTTTTATTGCTGTTGTAAATTAACTCGACATAACCTGTGCTTTGAGCCGGTACTACTTCAAAAGCACCCTTCTTTACAATCACACAACCACATGAAGTCAAAATGTCAGTAATTTTAAATGGCGCATCACTTTTATTTTCTAATTTAATCAGAATATTTAGTTCTTGACCTTGAACAATGGGATAGTAATGTCTTACTGGATCCACTATTTCTACATCAACTAAATTCTCTTTAAAATCACAAGAAGTTATGACCACCAAAATCGTTAGCAATTTAAGTATTTTAATTGTTTTTTTCCGAATAGAAATTGTAGAATTATTTGTACAAATATATTTCATCACAAGCAAATTTTTTATAAGTTTTATCACGATAAATTTTAATTTTCAGCTGGTCATTTTGCCTTAGAGACACCGTCGTTCTTAGGCTTATGCGTTCTGCATTTTCCGAAATTCTTTTTTCGGGCTCAATTGTTGCAGCAATTTTATTATTAATGAATACTTCTATTTTATCAGGAGCTCTCATTTTTAAACGCTCGTCTAACAGGAAATTGAATTTAAAATGAAACATTCCACCTTCATTTAAACTATTAATATTGGCTGTTAAATCAGCTGTACTTACAAGTAGCCACGCGTTGTGGTAATTTGTCACTAATCCTGGAATTTTGTCCGTCAATAAACTTACATCTGTATAGTCTTCATCAAGTTCGCTGGTAATTTTTAACGTTTTTTGATTTAGTAAGTTAGGTTGGTACTTAATTTGTAAGATGGTTTGTTGGACGTCTTTTAGATAATTTGAAACATTTCCTTCACGTTCTCGCGTAATGAAAATGTCATTTAATTTAAATTGCTCTGATAAAATGGAATACTTATTATTGAAATCTTCTCGAATTTGAATTTTCTCATTTTCCAAGGTAGCAAAGCCAAATTCTTCATCAAATTTATTTGCTAACTGAATTTGCATTGCAGAATAAGTTAATGCAGTATACAATTGCTTCAATCGAGCACTATTTTCTTCATTTTCAATATCTTTTACGTCATTTATCAAATTATAAAATTCAAAAAATGCAGTTTTGTTTAAGTAAGTTCCCGTCATTTTTTTCACTCCGTTATACAAATCTAATTTGAAGTTTTCCGTTTGCATTGCTTTTTCCAGTTCAATAATATAGTCGGCGACTATGTGACCTGATTTACCGTAATAAAAGTCACAATAGTTGGTAACTAATTGATTTATTTCTAAAGTAGGATCTTGCATCAGCGCTGCAATCACATAGGTATGAACGGCGTTAAATGTACTGTAATCATAACCAGCACCGTTGGCAAAAACGCCAGAAACATTTAATTTTTTATAAAAATTAAAATTAGTTTTGCAAATAGATAGGGTTGCAAAAGGAGTAAGATAATCGTCGAAATTTGAAATGTAATCCCAAACGTAAACGGTTGAACACACCTTATTCCAGTTGTTAACTTTTGATTCAAATTCCTTGACATATCCATTATTCAAGTCTAATTTTACTTTTCTTGGAATATCAATTGAACTAATTATAATTCCTGTATTTTTAGGCATTGGAGTACTTGGGGGGGTTTTTACAGAAATGTAGTCAATCGTAAAAAACGTATGATTTGGAAAACGTTTTGCTAATTTGTTTACCAAGGCAATTACAGAAAAACTTGCATTTCCTTTTGAATTTCCTAATCTTACACAAGAATTACAAGTACAAACGAATCCATTATCAGCCGGACTGATAACGAAATTTTGTTTGTAATTGTCTTTTTCACCGAAATTATCGATAATATAATTTTGCAAAAAAGAAAATAGGTCGGGATTGCTAAAACATAATTGGTTTTTATTAAGTTCCCCATCAACAAAGCTGTAATAAGCATTTTTCGGATTTTTATTGACTAAATTAAAGAGTTGATGTCCCCAAATTCCCCAATCTTTTTCTACAGTATTGGTATTGATGATTACATCGTAATCTTCAATCAAATTAGATTTTAAATAAGGTTCTCTATAATTGAATGCAAATGTCCCTCTTTTAGAATCTTTGAAGTTTATAATCGCTGGAGGCAAATCACCGCCGTTTATTTTAGAATCATTCTCGCTCAACGCTTGAAAATATTGATAATACAACCAATATAACGTTTTTTTGGAATTTGCTTTGAGCGTTAATTTATTTTGTTTTTTGATAATCTCATAATCACTATCCAAGTCAGCATCGATAAAGGTCTCAATAAATTGCACATTTGCAATGTCGGATGGTAGTGCATCTGCACCTTGTTTTAAGACGACACCCTTTTTTGTTCTTTTATTTAAGTGGTAATATAAGTAATCTACAACAATTTTATTTTCGCTTGTTGCTTTATTAACTACATAATTATCATAAGCAATCGCTTGCTCGTCCTGGTGAGCATTCCCACAGGAAAAAAACAAAGTGCATAAGATAGTTTGTACTAATATCATTTTCATAAGGAGTATATTGCCGTGAAATATAGGTTATATAAGTTACTGTATTCGTTAGGATTGAATTTGAAATTATACCAATTCCCTAAAATCCCCAATGTTAAACGTTTGTTTACCAAATAATTTCCACCTGCTCCAACCATGGTATTGAAAGCATTATAGGTATCATATAATGATAGATCCAAAGCACCCGCTTCTGGAACGGTACCAACTGATGCCATAGCTAATAAATGACTTTTTCCTTCATTAAAAACATAAAATCGAGACTGTGCTAAAACGTTGTAAAGTGTCAAGGAACTTTCAGTTCTATATATTAAAGTTTTGGCATTCAACCACATATTTTCGTCGCTATGCGAAACGCCTACAACAATGTTTGTCAGCGTATAAATGTTTGGTAAGTGTCTGTATCCAAGTCCGAGTTCTAACTCATAATCATTTGCAAAGTCTCTAAAAACGCTGCCATTGGCAATTATTTGTGCAAAGTATTGTGTCCCATACCCCAAATTGGCGGTAAAATAAGTTTTGGTATCCAATACGTGAGTCCATTCTGCTTGTGCTAAAATACCAGCTCCCAAATCTCTTCCTGAATAGAACAATCTGCCAGTGTAGGTATCTTTTTCCGAGTGGAAACGGGTGTATTCTAAATTTGCAATGGAGTTAACATTTATTTGTTCGGCAAAACGACTTCTTAAATACCCAAGTGTAATTTGGTTTTTGTAGGATTTATTTTGCAGCCATTCCATTTCTTTACTGAAAACCGCTTCTTCCAGTGGCGAAGGTGTGTAGAATTTCATGAATTCAAATGCATTGCCGTAATCTTTAGATAACAAATAGGCTTGCCCTTTTTGGTACAGTAATTCCTTATTATTTGGGTCATATTTCAACGCCTCATTTGTTACAATCATCAATTGATCGGCATCTTTCCGTTTGTACAAAACTGATCCGTAGTCTAATGTAAATTGTGTATTGGCATTAATGATACTTTGATTGTATGGATTTTCAGCCAAGAGTGCTTGTAAAATAGTACTTGCGGTTCCAAATTCTTGTTTTTTCGAGAGTACCTCCGCATATTTTGTTCTAAATAATATACTATCAGGATTGGATTCAAAAGCTTGTTGTGCATATTTAAACATTAAGTCGAAATCGCGAATACTAAATGCTGTGTTCATTGCATATACATAAGCCAGTTCACTGTCAGGATTTATTTTAATTATACGATCAGCAACTTCAAAAACCTTTTGAGTTTGTCCCGCTTCAACTAATTTTTTAAGAAATTGCGTGCCAATTTCATCATAAGCAATTAAATGATTTTCAAAGTCTTTTTGATTGGCATTTTTCATAAAATCCTCATAGATTGTTAATGCCTCTTCATCGCGATCCATCGCAATTAAAACGCTGATTTTACGAAGCTGATTGTCGTCATTATTGGGATAAGCATTATTTAATTTTTGTACAGTTGCATAAGCTTCTTCTTTTCTTCCTAATTTTAGATATGCTTCTGTTAACTCCTGCATGCTTTTCTCAGAGTAATCATTTTTTGGAAGATTATTTAAAAATGTCAACTGAATTAATGCTTCCCTGTATTGCTGATTCATCATATTTTGGCGCGCTAATTTATACTGAAAATTGGTATAATTGTCGCGAATATCGGCATCTTCGGGAAAGCGGCTGTATAGTTTTGCTAAAATGGAATTTGCTTTTGGTTCGTTTCCCATTTGCGTGTACATCGTATATTCTTTAGCGAGAATATTTTTAGTCTCACCAGTCGATTTTTTAGCTAATCCAAGGTAATATTGGGCATCTGAATAGAATCCTTTTGATAGCGATGTATTAAGTAAATAATTTAATGCTTCTGTGTTTCCTGGAGAACGCTCTAAAATTTTACCATACAAAGTATAAGGATCGCTGTCGCTTTGCACACGTGCATTTTGCAACAATAGTTGATTGTATAGGGCTGTTAGTTGACCATTTCCTCCCTTATTTTTGGATTTTATAAAGCTCAAAGCTTCATTATAGTCGCCACGATCTGCTAAAATGGATGCCTTTTTAGTAATTAAGTAGGAATTATTAGGCATAAAAGTCAAAGCTCTATTGGCATAGACAAGTGCTTTGTCAAAATCACCCGCTGCAATGTGTGTATTGATCACATCAACATATAAATCAGGATTTGTTTTATCAACAATCATTAATTCATTAGTCAATTTTAATGCTTCATCTAGTTTCCCCGCTTTTTTTAAAGTACCAATTTCCGTTTTTAAATTATACCGGTAATCACTTTGAATTTGTTCGTCTTCGGGATATATTTGGTTAATTCGTTTTAACAACCGGTTTGCCTCCTCGTTGTTGCCTTGTAGTTTATAAACTTCAATTTTTTTTCGCCAAAGGCCTTTCCAGTACGGATTTACTTCAAGCAATTCATTGATGTAACAAATGGCCGCCGAATAATGCTTGTCTTCGATTTCGACATTTGTCAAAATTTGCTTTGCATCGACGTTGTTAGGATCGTACTGCAAACTTTTAATCAAATTATAGCGTGCTTTATCATTATTTCTTTTGTAATGGTAATATTTACCATTAAGCATCAGTAAATCAGCGTCGTAAGGTGTTTCCCTCAATCCGACATCCACCACTTGTTTTGCTTCTTCCCAGCGTTCTTGCTTGAATAACTTATTGGCTTTTTTGAAGGTAGATTCCTCAACAACTTGACCATAGGTTTCATGGGAAAAGAGGCTGCTAAATAATAGAATTACTGCAAGTAAGGCGGTATTTTTCACTATTGAATTTTTTGTTAACATACGAATTAGTGTATTGTTTGAGGTCCAACCCCTTTTAATTTATTTGTTTTTTTGTCGTCAAGTCCTTGCCTTGTCATCGTTCCCCACTCAAAATCGCGCTTCGTAAGATAATCGATATAGCCCCGAATATTAAAGAAAACAATTAAAGGATGGTAAATAAACGGTTCGAGTAAGCAGAATAGTATCAGCCTAAAATATTCTCGATTTTTAAATCTATGTTCTAAAAGTCTTTCGTACAGCAATGTCGTCAAGGAAAGTGAAACTCCGAAGATGTAAACAAAAAACAACATTAAAAACGCTGTATTCCAGTTAATTCCTCCTACTAAAACTAGATATATTGTTGCCAAGTATCCAATTAATTCAATAACGGGTGCAAGAAATTCATAAATAAATATATATGGAAATGAAATTAAGCCCATTTTCTTGAATTTCCGATTGAAAAGGTATTTTCGATGCATCGAAAATATTTGAAACAATCCTCGCGCCCAACGTGTTCTTTGACGGTTTAATACCCGAAATGAAGGCGGTCCCTCAGTCCAACAACAAGTATCAGGCACTTGATCGATTTTATATGCTTTCTGATAATTGATCATGTAGGAAATCATTCGAGTGGTCATATCCATATCTTCGGCATGCGATAAGGGATCATAACCTCCAGCACTAATTGC
>Ga0105045_10003746_pt1 | contig 13129 bp, 10 predicted proteins | sample MAT02_FD_78089 | JGI IMG/M metagenome (GOLD analysis project Ga0105045, IMG submission 78089) | Freshwater microbial communities from Lake Fryxell liftoff mats and glacier meltwater in Antarctica - MAT-02 (megahit assembly) | ecosystem: Environmental > Aquatic > Freshwater > Ice > Liftoff...
GGTCTGTTTGACGTTCACCCAGGGCAGTATCTTCAAGAAGGGGCAGAGATCGCCATGCTGCAGGGGATCGACGATTTTGTGAATGTCGATTTTTCGATGCCGCAGCAAGTTGCAGACGAACTTCGCTTACGTGATAAAATCTCTTTAAACACGGGAACGAAGGTTATCTTGGCCGAAATCACTGCGATCGATTCTCAGGCGGACCGACTCACTCGAGGCGTTAAAGCCAGAGCTCGGGTCGATACCCCCCCCGATTCCATGCAACCTAATGACTCAGTAAGAGTCGAGATGGAATATGGTGCCCCTATCCATGGCGTCTTGGTCCCATCGTCCGCGCTGCGCCGCTCGCCTAGTGGTGCGTTCGTTTTTGTCGTCGAAACGGGGGAGAATAGTCAGTCCAGGGCCCATCAACAAGAAGTCTTTCCTGGTCGCACAGTGGGTGACGATGTAGTCGTTCTAAAAGGACTATCCGAAGGACAACGCATCGTTGCAGATGGATCTTTCAAGGTGCGCGAAGGAAGTTTGTTAATGGACAGCTCTGTCGCAGCGACTGATGCGACGAATACTGGAGTTGGCTTATGAAGTCTGAAAAGAGCTTCACAGATGTCTTCATCCAGCATCCAGTGTTGGCAATCGTTGTTAACTTGATCATCGTGCTGGTAGGAATACGCGCGGCACAGTCACTCCCGATTCAACAGTTTCCAAAACTGGAAAGTACGTCGATCGTCATCACGACAGCTTACATCGGCGCGAGTGCCGAAACAGTTCGAGGTTTTTTGACGACCCCCATTGAGAAGGCGGTTTCGGCAATCGCGGGTGTCGACTATTTGGAGTCGTCCAGCACCGCTGGGATTAGTAGGATCACAATCCGATTGCAGCTAAATCACAACTCGACTGCTGCTCTGGCCGAAGTAAACGCGAGGTTGCAGCAGGTTCGCCGCGACCTACCAAACGAAGCCGAGCCGTCGGTCATCGAGCTAGAGCGGGCAGATCGACCTTACGCGTCGTTTTATCTTAGCTTTACGTCGGATCAATTCGATTTGCCTTCACTCACGGATTTCTTGAATCGTACTGTTCAACCTCGATTATCGACCCTGGCGGGTGTTCAACGCGTGGGCACCGAGGGTGGACGAACTCCGGCGATGCGAATCTGGATCTCACCCCAGAGACTTTCCGAAGTCAATCTCACGCCTGGAGACGTATACCGCGCGCTCCAACGCAATAACTTTCTCGCAGCCATTGGGCGAGTCAAAAGCGATGTCGTCCAAGTGGACCTACTTACCAACACCGACTTGCGAACAGTTGCTGAATTTAAGGACCTGATCGTTTCGCAGGATAGCGGGACCATTGTTCGTTTGGGTGATGTCGCCAACGTGGAAATGGGGGCTGAAGAAGCGGTTACGACGGCGATGTTTCGTGGTAAAGAAGCTGTCTACTTATCTGTGTGGCCGTTACCCGGAACAAATGAAATCGAAGTATCCCATCGTTTGGAAAAAGCGATGGAAGAACTTCGACCAAGCCTACCCAAGCACATCGACATGCAGCTTGCCTACAATGCGACTTTGTTTATGCAAGACGCCCTCAAAGAAATATCCAAAACGCTACTTGAAACGATCGCGATTGTTGGAATCGTTGTGTTCCTATTCATGGGATCGGTGCGAACGGCTTTGGTACCTCTGGTTGCGATGCCAGTCTCATTGATCGGCGCAACAATTGTCATGTATGTCATGGGCTTTTCATTGAATCTTCTGACGCTGCTAGCGATTGTCCTTGCAGTTGGGCTAGTCGTTGATGATGCGATCGTGGTGGTAGAGAACGTCCAACGTCATATCCTCGAAGGACACTCCAGGAAAAAGGCAGCCCTGATTGGCTCTCGTGAATTGGTCGGCCCCATTATTGCGATGACCATTACCCTGGCCGCTGTCTACGCACCTATCGGATTTCAAGGTGGTCTGACGGGAATGCTATTTCGTGAATTCGCCTTTACGCTCGCGGCCGCTGTACTCGTCTCGGGAGTCGTGGCAGTGACATTATCACCTATCATGAGCGCCACGCTTCTAAGTCCCTCCGGTAAAGAAGGTTGGCTAACGCGACAAGTGAACGCGGGATTTACATTTGTTCAAATCCGCTATGGCAGATTACTTGTTAAAGTGCTCGCACTTCGATGGGCAATCGCTGTCTCGACTTTGCTGGTCGCCTTCGCCGCTTGGCCACTCTACATATTCTCAGCGAAAGAATTGGCTCCCGTCGAAGATCAAGGTGCAATTGCGGTCGTCTTGGAGGCAGCGCCCGACGCCACGCTAAAATCATCTACCAAATGGGCAACTCAACTTGCGAAAAAATTCACCGAGCTTCCTGAATCGGACTACATGTGGGGACTGATCAACTCGGGTGGTGGATTTGGTGGAGTCATCACGGTCGATTGGCATGATCGTACTCGGAGCACTGCCGAGATGTACCCGGACGTCTACGGGCTTGCCTCGCAACTGCCTGGGTTGCGATCCTTTCCTGTCCTCGTACCACCATTGCCAGGTGCAGGGCAGTTTGATGTGGAGTTGGTTCTCAAGAGCGACCTTCCAACCTTGCGACTACTTGAAATCGCGAATCGAATCACCCAATCGTGTCGTGAGGCGAACATGTTTCTTTTCGTTGATTCGGATTTGAAGGTGGATTTACCTCAAGCGAACGTGTCGATTGACCGCGAGAAGATCGCTGATTTGAAGATGGATCAAGCTGCTATTGGTCAAGAACTCGGAGTTCTGCTAGGCGGTGGATACGTGAATCGCTTCAACTATTTCGATCGTTCCTACCAAGTTATTCCTCAGCTTGCGGAGGCCGACCGATCGTCCATCTCGGCTTTGACCGATTTGAAGATTCGAATTCCTGACGGAAGCCTCGTACCCGTTTCAAGCTTCGCATCGATCGAACCTTCCACAGCACCGCGTGTCTTGTCACGGTTCCAGCAACAAAGTGCTGTGCGGATCTTTGCTGGTGTTTATCCAGGTGTCACCAAGGAACAAGGGCTTGCAAAGGTTGAATCCATCGCTCGAGAAGTAGTCGTTGATGTTGCGGTTATCGATTACGCTGGCGAGTCACGACAGATCCGACAAGAAGGCTCCGCCTTGGCCGTGACGCTCGGCTTTGCTCTGCTGCTGATTTATCTGGTGCTCGCAGCTCAATTCAAGTCGTTTCGTGATCCACTCATCGTTCTCCTTGGATCGGTGCCGCTAGCGATTTCTGGAGCTCTATCGTTGACCTTCTTGAACCTAACCACGATCAATATTTACTCGCAAGTTGGATTGATCACTTTAGTCGGATTAGTCGCAAAGAATGGGATCCTGATAGTCGAGTTTGCAAATCATCTTCAACAGCAAGGCTTATCGAAGCACCAAGCAATCATCGAAGCATCTCAAACAAGACTCCGGCCGGTATTGATGACATCAGTCGCGACCATGCTCGGCCATTTCCCGTTAGTCTTAGTTACCGGCCCAGGTGCCGAGGCAAGAAATAGCATCGGTATCGTGTTGGTTGCAGGGATGGGAATTGGAACGCTCTTTACCTTGTTCGTTGTGCCATCGTTGTACCTCATGATCGCAGGCAATCACAATACGACCGTCGAGATAGATTTTTTTCGGCAAGACTCAGTCCCCAAAGATTTTGTAATTGATTAATGCTTTGTAGTTAAAGAATGCTTAGTGAAGTGCACTTTTATAGCTATTTTGATTTCATGAAATCGACCAAAGGGTCGTTCGTGGGTCGGGTGGATCGTGGACGATTCGAAATGGCCAATACGTCGAAACGATGTGCTTTGGGATAGGAGGAAATTTTAAGGATTATAGTTTTGGTAAGTCGTTTGGGTTCGATTGTTGATTCACAGGGGACCGGTGGAATTAACGTGGTAAGATGCCCAACGGGGTGTACCTTGAGGAGATTTGGAATAGGGTCCAAGCGAGATGGGGCAATCACTGGTCGTTCACTTCACCTCAGCCGTCGCCGCTGCCAACCTTCACTGAGCGATCGGATCTTGCGTGGACACAGAAACCCGTTGACGTATGGGTACGTAAAAAACAAAATTTGCTTGGACTTCCACACGCTCAATCAGTCGTGCCTCAGGTACTTTGTCGACGGCTGCATCTTGACCTTGTCCAGGCGATGCACTGGAGAGTGTCGGCCGAAGTCCCAAGGATCCTAACTTCGTTTCGTCAGAGCTCATGATGGAGATGCTCAGCGATGATGGTTTAAAGAATAAGAATGTCACGAGTCGAATTATCAACCATCGAGCTGATTACGAGCAGAGTGGATGGCCGATCTTCAATGTGGCGGATGGCAATCCTGAGACCGGTTGGGGAGTTGGCCCAAAGGGGAATTAAAACCACTGGGCGACCCTCTCACTTTCGAAACCGTTGCAAATTGAGCGACCGACAAAGTTTCGGGTCACGATGTCGCAGCAATACGGCGGTCAGCTTACTAGGCATCGTTTCAAGTGGGCTTTTTTTAAGGCTCCTCAAAGTCGGCTCGCGATGGATGATGCTTTGGAAGTGCTTAGTGCGTTGAAGGTGATTCAAGAACTCGACACGCGATTAAACGCTGTGCGAGAGGAGATCGCAAAGTTGCCTATCATGAAAGAGTTACCTAGGGATCGGCAACGAGCAACTCGAGTCCATCAACGAGGAAACTTTCTTGACCCAGGTGCCGAAGTCCAACCGGCGATTCTTGCCAGCTTTATGGCGAATCGATTCCAGTCGCCTGAGAATAAGTCGCCCGCTAATAAGTCGCCTGATAGACTTCGGACGAACGCCGATGTCGCAAAATAATGTGCGAGACACGCCAACCAAAAGTTTCTTTGGGCGCGACCATCATCCCTACGCCTACTCGTTGTTTATGGCGGGAGGCGGAATACGTGGCGGAACCTCGTTAGGCCAAACGGACGACATCGGATACTGCATTATGGAAGACAAAGCCACGCCAAAAGACTTGCAGGCTACCATCCTCCATCTACTCGGATTCGATCCTTATCGTTTCGGTTACGATTACCAAGGTCTATTCAATCGCCTGATCGGTCCGACAGACGAAGGGAAAGTTTTGGAGAAGCTCCTGGTGTAGCCCGATCGAAGATCCTGTTTTGAGCTTGGAAGCTCAATCTCAAGTGACGAGGACTTGAGTGAGCCTATGAGTCGCATTCAGCTAGAATCCAGTGCCACAACTCTTTTAAATAGATCCGCTTTGTTCCGAACATTCGTTGCGACCAGCATCGATTCTGAAATACTTTGACGGTTTTTCCTCGGGATGGATGCTACGCATGAGTTGGTAACCTAGCGTTCGGGCGGCACCTATAACTATCGTCCTAGAAACATTATCGAATCCGCCCCATGAAAAAGCTGATCGCCTCGTATATCCTTGTTCTCTCGATTGCAAGCTGTGTAAACGCTGAGAACGCGCCTATTGTTGGGTGGGACGGTCATCTGTTTCCGTCGTTCTTGATTTCCAACGCCTCCGTGAAGATCGATACGGAGCTATCCGACGAGTCGATACTGGGCGATCAGACAGGTGACATTGGGATCGAGATTGTTGCGCCGGGAAACGATGTTCCAGTTAAAGTGGTCGCCCGTTGCGATGCGTTTATTGAACCTAGCGAATTTACCGGCACACTACCGACCGAGGGAACCTCCTACCGAGTGAACCCTAAGATACGATATCGGTATGATCGATTGAGCGACTGCAAGCAGGCAACGCCTGCAACCATGACGTTCACCATTCAGATTGGCGATGAGCCAGAGGTGACCAGTAGTGCTACGTTTACGATGCACGCGGTCAACGACTGCCCGTTCAAGGTAGATGTCGGAGAAGATGAGATCGACATCAGCCACACCTTTGCAGCCTATGTGAACGAGCAACATCCGTTTACCGACAAACTACTGCGTGAGGCTTTGGATCGCGGCGTTGTCTCGAGTTTCAGTGGCTATCAAGGCGACGCGAGCCAAGTCCTTTGTGAAGTCTATGCGATTTGGGATCTTCTCGTAGCAAGAGACGTGCGTTATAGCAGTATTACTGCAACAGCCGCCAAGAGTTCGATAGTCGCATCCCAACACGTGAGGCTACTCGAGGAGTCGATCAACAACCGCCAAACGAATTGTGTCGACGGATCGGTTCTGATGGTTTCCTTGCTTCGAAAAATAGGAATCAATGCGTCCTTGGTGCTTACATCGGACCACTGCTACTTGGTGTTTACTGCGGACCGCGAAGGAACGCATCTGTACGCCGTCGAAACGACGCTAACAGGTGCCGATGTCGAAGAGCCAGACGAAATTCCTGGAGATTTAGATCAAGCCGTCGAAGAATCACTGCGTTACGAGGAGTCCTGGCCGAGTTTTGTTAAGGCGCTGCTAGTCGGTGCGCAACGATTTGAGGAAGATGGACAAAAGGCTGAAGACGACGCCTCCGAGGACTTCTTAATCATCAACATTGCAGCAGCACGGGATGCAGGAATACTTCCGATCGCATTCAACGGCAAAATAGAATTTGCGCCCTTGATAACAGAAGTCAACGAGGGTGATTCCTCAAGTTTAGATTCCAGTGAAATGGATGACGAGGATTCGTACGAAGAAACCGAGTAGTGTCGCAAAGATAGGATGAGACAGATTGTCGATAATTGTTCAATTGCTAGGTGCTCTGGTCCTGCTCGGGAAGAAGGCCCCACTTCGAATCGAGGTTATCTCCCGTTGGCTACTTTTCTCGTTGGCGATAATCCGATAGCAAAGTTCCCATGGTGTTTCGAAAGGCTCGCGTAAATGCACTGTGGTCGGAGAAGCCGCACGCATAGCTAATAGTGTATCTCGTCGATCGAGACGGCAGTTCGAACATCTTTAGAGATTCCGATCAGCCCAAGGACCGTTCTGCTCTCGGAAACAATCGGGATCTTGCTTGTTAAACATCAGCCAGGACTATTGGGAGAGTACCAGTGCAACTCGAGCCGATCTAAGATCGGCTTACCGCTCTGCAATACGTACCGGTCCTGATTAGCAAGTCGCTTTCCTAAATCCCCTGGACATATCTGCTCGGGAACCAAGCCAATCATTGAGACTTGTTTTCAAGCCATGTCGCTCGACGATCGAGGATTGACGATGCAGTAGCGACTCAAGCTGTCCTTCATAAAGAACGCGATGTCGTGACTTTGATCAAAAAGCTGCTCGAGAATCCTCGGATCGATCGCACCAGGGGAATCGGCGAATTTTTGTATTGTGCTCGTTTTCATACGAAACCGCGTTTTTGAATCAAGCGAAAAGCGCCCGCTGGCGCTATCATATCTTATCTTCGTGAAATTGTTAGCAAGCCACAATATTGACCTAGTACCTTATCCAGACTACCAATAAGCGATTACGCACTAGCAGAAGTCGTAAAACTTCTTTAGCTCCCTCCGAAGTCTCACGAATGCTACTACACGAAAAGTAAAAACGCGACTAAAACATTCACCGAGTGATCGAACATGATTCCACAACTACTGGGTCGGATGGGCTTTACAGCTCTATTTTCTATTGCGATTTGCATGGCCCTGACGATTAACTGCATGAGTCAGACGCCGGATGAACAACTCGACAAATCCTTTCGAGCCTATCTCGACGAGTGCTTTGAACTTAGGCCACTTGAAGCAACGCTTTTAGGTGACCACCGCTTCGATGATCGACTTGATGACATTTCGCCCGAAGCACGGAAGCGATGGCTTGAGCACTATCGTCAGCAATTGGCCACGCTCGAATCGGACACGGATTATGATTCGTTGCAACGGTCTGGGCAGATTGACTACGAGATTTGGCGAGACGAGCTTAAACGCAATATTTGGTTAGCAGAAAATACCAATCCGTTTGTCGAGGATCCACGCGTCTACGGGAACTACATTAATGACAGCGTCTATATGTTACTCGCACAGTCGACGTTGCCACTGGAGCAGAACGTCAAGAACGCTATCGCACGAATCGAGCAAATTCCGCGAATCATCCAAACCGCTCGAGTATCGATCAAGGCTCCCCCTCGCTCCATTCTTGAAACGGCTATCGCTCAGAACAAGGGTGCAATCGATTTTTATGAAAAGGGGATTTATGAGTTGGTTGGTGAGGAATCGCTTCGTGCATCCATTCGAAAGGTTACTCCTCCAGCGATCGAAGCTTTAAAGAGTTATCAAGCCTTCTTGGAAATCGATTTCCTGCTGCCTAAATCAGTTGGTGAATGGCGGATTGGAAAAGAGAAGTTCGATCGGAAACTTCAACTAGTTTTGGATGTAGGTTTGACGGCTGATGAAGTCTTGCGGGATGCGTTGGTGGAGTTCGATCGCGTCCAGGACGAGCTCTACGTTATCGCTAGACAATTATGGAGCGGTTACTTTCCAGATCGCGTCCTTCCAGTTGATAACCAACGCGGACGCCGCGAAACGGTGGCGGCGGTAATATCGGCGGTGAGCCAAGAGCATAGCCAACCATCCGCGTTAATCGCCGACGCTCGAGAATCGGTAACCGCGATTCAAAACTTTATTTCTCAACATGACATCCTTCGCCTACCAAAAGAGGATCGATGCCAAGTGATCGAAATGCCAGAATTTAGACGAGGGAACTCGCTAGCCTACCTGGATGCAGCCTTACCATTGGATCCCGATGGATTCAGTTACTATGCGATCAGCCCGCCACCCGCCCAATGGAACCAAAAACGGGTTACGAGCTTCCTGGAAGAGTACAACAAACACATGCTGCAGATCCTCACAATCCATGAAGCCTATCCCGGTCATTATGTCCAACTGCAATACTCTAATCGATCGCCGTCGCTGATCCGTCGTCTACTCCAGTCAGGTGCCTATGTCGAAGGCTGGGCGGTCTACACCGAACAAATGATGCTGGATCAAGGCTACGGAGATGGTTCGTTGCCTCTGAGATTGAATCAACTCAAGTTTTACCTTCGAGCAGTCGGCAATACGATCCTGGATAATCGCATGCACTGTACGCAGATGACGGACCAGGAGGCGTTGAGTTTCTTGACTCAAGAGGCCTACCAATCGGACGGTGAAGCTCACCTGAAGATCATTCGTGCCAAGCAAAGTTCCGTTCAACTCAGCACCTATTTCGCCGGTCGAATGGCCTTCTATAGACTAAGGCAAAAGATTCAACTCGAACAAGGCGATGCCTTTGAATTGGGTCGCTTTCATGAAGCGGTGCTTGAGAATGGATCGATACCAGTCAAGTTTCTCTCGGAACTGGTCCGAGAAAGACTTAATCATCCTCGGTCGCCGCAGGAGTAATCGAACCGATGGCTCTCACTCGAATTTCCTTTGTTGATTCTCACACAGGCGGAGAACCGACGCGGGTCGTCATTAATGGTGGTCCCGATCTTGCTGGTGGCAGCACTGCAGATCAGTTGGCGATCCTTCGCTCGAAGCATGATTCCTTTCGTCGCGCTGTCGTCAATGAGCCGCGTGGTTCAGATGTCTTGGTTGGTGCGTTACTCGTAAGGCCAGCCGATGAGTCGTGTGTGACTGGCGTGATTTTTTTCGATAACGTTACGTTTCTCGGGATGTGTGGCCACGGCACGATTGGCTTGATGGCAACATTAGCGTATCTAGGACGCATCGATTGTGGGGTTCATCGAATCGAGACACCAGTCGGAGTGATCACGGCAGAACTCCATTCAGATGGCTCGGTTTCGATCGCGAATGTTCCTTCCTACCGACATGCGCGGGGAGTCGAATTAGAAATTCCCGCCGCAGGAAAGATTGTCGGTGATGTAGCGTGGGGCGGGAACTGGTTTTACTTAACGGAAAATCATTCGGAGCAGATCGATCGCTCCAACTTAGATCGACTGGCTGAAGTCTCTTGGAAGATTCGGCAGGCGATCAATGCCCGTGGATTCCCCGAAGTGGACCACATTGTTCTATTCGGCGAAAGCAATCCAAAAAAACCTATTGCATGTCCCCCGCCGATATCGTCGCTCAGAACGCAGAACTATGTCCTGTGTCCCGGGAAAGCTTATGATCGATCGCCTTGCGGAACAGGGACGAGTGCGCGTCTTGCGTGCTTGGCCGCAGATGGTCGGCTCGAAGAAGGTGAGTCGTTGATTCAAGAGAGTATTATCGGTAGTCACTTCATCGGTCGCTTCCAGTGGCTAGACCAAGCCGCAGGAACGATCATCCCGAACATTACCGGGAGAGCCCATATCACCGCAGAGGGAACGCTTCTTTTAGACAATGAGGATCCATTCTGTTTTGGAATCACGGTGTCATCGTGAGCAAACGCATCGTTGTCGTGGGTGGTGGCATTATCGGATTGTGTACCGCCTACTATGGAGCCAAGCAAGGTTTACAAATTACCGTGATCGATCGTCAGCCAGAGCAACGAGACGGTTGTTCGTTTGGAAACGCTGGTATGATTGTACCGAGTCATTTTGTTCCGTTGGCTGCTCCGGGGATGGTTGCTTTGGGGTTGAAGTGGATGTGGAATCCGGAATCCCCTTTCTACATAAAACCGCGTTGGGATTGGGAGCTTTTGAAGTGGGGCTTCCAGTTTTGGCGAGCCTCTACGAAAGCTCGGGTCGAACATGCGGCTCCGATCCTAAGAGACCTGAGTTTGGCAAGTCGTGGATGCTTTGAGGAATTGTCTACAGAACTTCCGATGGATTTTGGATTGACTCAGCACGGCTTGCTCATGCTCTGCAAAACCCAAGCGGGACTCGACGAAGAAGCGAAATACGCAGATCACGCGAATCGCTTAGGAGTTCCTGCTTCAGTCTTGGACGCTGCGGCGACGGCCGCTAAAGATCCCGATGTCTCGATGAGCGTTGCTGGGTCTGTTTACTTTCCAAAAGACTGCCATCTCTCGCCCAGCTCGCTTATGTTGGCGCTCAAGTCGCAGTGCATTTCGATGGGGGTCGAATTCCATTGGCAGACGGAAGTCTTGGAGATAAACCGTAATCAAGGTCGGATTCAAAAAATCCAAACCACTTCGGGAGATTTTGAAGCGGATGAATTCGTTTTGTGCGGCGGTTCGTGGTCCCCGTTGCTCGCCAAACAAGTTGCATTGAATCTGCCGATGCAAGCAGGAAAAGGATACAGCGTTACCCTAAACAAGCCGCGTCAGCTTCCCAAGTTGTGTGCGATATTTACGGAAGCCCGCGTCGCAGTCACACCGATGGGCGAGTCGTTGCGGTTTGGTGGGACTATGGAGATTTCGGGCCTGAGCGAAACGGTCAATTTAAGACGCGTACAAGGAATCATTCGTTCGGTACCGAACTACTACCCGGAATTTCAAATGGACGACTTTGCCAATATGAAACCATGGCACGGGTTACGTCCCTGCTCGCCCGACGGAATGCCCTATATTGGACGGACAAAACGATTCAAGAATCTAACCATTGCAACCGGTCACGCGATGATGGGGCTAAGTCTCGGGCCAATTACCGGGAAGATGGTCATTGGAATCTTGACCGATCAAGCGCCAGCGATCCCATCGGAATTGCTTTCGCCAGATCGCTACATGTAATAATGCATGGGGAAGACTAACCGCTATCGAAGCCGTCGAACCACCCCGATGACAATCCCCTTGATATCTGCATTGTCAACATAGATCGGTTTCATATGTCGATTGGCTGGTTGTAGTCGAATACGTCCATTCTCTGGAAACCAATACTTGAGCGTCGCCTCATTCTCGTCTGTTTGAGCGACCACAATTTGTCCGGGGTAAGCATAGGACTGCTTTTGGATAATCACGTAGTCTCCATCCGCAATGTGCGCATCGATCATCGAATCCCCGGTTACTTCTAAAGCGAACCGATCATCGCGACAGAGTAATTCCGCCAAGTCAATGGTTTCGGTTTGCTCTTCGGCCAGCGCGCATGCTCCGGCAGCCACACGTCCAGCAAGTGGCAACACGGCAATCGATTTCGCTCGAGATGCCGGGCTTTCCGTAAGCTCAATTGCTCGGGACTTATTCGCGTCGCGCTTGATCATCCCTTTCTTTTCCAGTGCTTTGAGATGGCACATCACTCCGTTGGGGGAGCTGATGTCCATTTTTTCACCAATCTCACGCACAGTGGGACCGTAGCCTCGATTCACAATCTTATCGCGAATAAAGTCGTATACACTCTGCTGACGGTCTGTCAAAAAACGGTTCATAATTTAGTAGCACTTCGTGGAAGGGAACGAACATCCAGCAAGATCTTGTTCAGTTCGAATTAGTGTACTAAAGTGTACTCAAAATTGCTAGTGGCAAACTATTTTTACTGTACGTGGGTCTCCCAAGTAGGCTTGGCACCGCCTAAAGAGGCAACATTGCCAAACCAAAGGTAAAGAGGAAGCATGGACGGCCTGGCAAGCCTCGCCTGGGTGGTCGGCCAGGGCAAGCTAATAAATCTCGACGATTGAGCTGCACTATTTGGAAATAGGTTGCTGGGACGCTTTTCGGAAGGCTTCAAATCGCTCGCGAAGTGACTCTGGCGGACGTATTCTTGAACCTTCTTCCCGCATCCCTCTCAACGAATCTGATTTACCCCGTACTATCTTGGTCGTACCTGTTTGTGGTACCAACCCAAGCGACTGGAGCATGTCTTCGTATTCTTTCTTTTTGGAATCGTCCGTCTTCGCCTGGTCACGCATCCTCTGCCAACGATCAACGAACGCTTGCATCTGCTCTTTGCTCCAGCCCATCCGCTTGAGCAGTTCCGGATCCGGTTGATCCCGTTGCCTTTGGAGCGACTCAAGGACTAAATCAGTGGCTGACTTCGAATACTCGGCGATATCTTCTACGGAGGTTCCATTTCCCGTACTTTCGCCTTGCCCACTACTGATCGCTTTGCCGGAAGCGGAAGGATTCAAACCTTCAGCGTCCCCCTCCTTGGACGCGCCAGAACTTGAGCCGCTGGTTGAACCACCCGTTTGATTCCCCCGCCCTTTGGATTCGCCGCCCTTGGACTCACCACCTTTGGACTCACCACCTTTGGACTCACCACCTTTGGACTCACCACCTTTGGACTCTCCACCTTTGGACTCTCCACCTTTGGACTCTCCACCCTTGGACTCTCCACCCTTGGACTCTCCACCCTTGGACTCTCCACCCTTGGACTCTCCACCCTTGGACTCTCCACCCTTGGACTCTCCACC
>Ga0105045_10003747_pt1 | contig 13125 bp, 7 predicted proteins | sample MAT02_FD_78089 | JGI IMG/M metagenome (GOLD analysis project Ga0105045, IMG submission 78089) | Freshwater microbial communities from Lake Fryxell liftoff mats and glacier meltwater in Antarctica - MAT-02 (megahit assembly) | ecosystem: Environmental > Aquatic > Freshwater > Ice > Liftoff...
GAAAATCCGTTGCAAATCCGCCCCACGGAACTCGGCATCGAGGAAATGGCGATCGGCGTGGCGGACGTGCCGCGCCGCCTCGGCAAACCCGATGAGCAGCTTGGATGGAACGCAGCCACGGTTCGCGCAGACTCCGCCTAACAGATCGCGCTCAACCAACGCGGTTTTCATGCCGGCTTTTGCTGCGGCGATCGCGAGGTAAGAAGCCCGGCCGCCGCCGAGCACGATGAGGTCGAATATTTCAGGCATGGGATTTTGGGGAAATGTTGTATGTAAGTCGAAAGTTGGTGCCTCGTTACGGCGCTTCAAGTAAATAGGAGCTGGATTGGAAATAAGGTTAAAACTGCTAGGGTGGCATCGGCCGCGCCGGAGCGGGGTTTGCCAAGGGTGAGTTTTACCAAGGTGCCCTGAGTAGCGGCCTCGCCGGGCAGGGCGTGAAAACGAGCAAGGGTGGCGGGCATGCGGCGGGAGGTTGGAGCGGCCGAGCGAACTTAGGCTGTCTCAATTTTCTGGATACGCTGCAAGTGGCGTCCGCCTTCGAAGGGTGTGGCGAGCCAGGTGCGCACGATTTTAAAGGCCTCCTCAAGGGTAACGGTGCGCTCGCCGAGGGAGAGGACGTTACCATTGTTATGGGAGCGATTCCAGATGGCGACTTGCTCGTTCCAGCCCAGGCCGCAGCGGATGCCTTTGACCTTGTTGGCGACGATGGCCTCGCCGTTGCCGGAGCCGCCAAGCACGATGCCGAAAGTGAATTCGCCGCGCGCGACAGCCTCGGCGGTGGGGCGAATGAAATCAGGGTAGTCGCAGGAGGCTTCGGAGTAGGTGCCGAAGTCTTTCACGGTGTGGCCCTCGAAGAGGAGCATTGCCTTGATGGCCTCTTTGTATTTGAAGCCGGCGTGGTCGGAACCAATCGCGATCGTGGCGGGGGAGGTGGACATGGTGAATGCTAGGAATTTGCTTTTTGCGGGAGGCTCCTTAACAGCCGTTGGGCTAGACAAGCCTGCCGGTAGAAGCCTTCTTGACCTTCGTAGCCACGGCGAAGTAGGTGGCGAAGACTGGAGGGCGGGGAAAAGGGGGTTGTTCCGCTAAATAATTTGGCTCGGGACATCATCCTAAAGCATAGTTCCAGTTGATGCCCCTAAAAAAACCACGGCTGAAGGAAATTCAGCCGTGGTTCAAATAGAAGCTCTGCCTTCAGCGAGTTAGACTTAGATGGAACGTCTGCGACGAAGAAGTGCCAGTAATCCAAGGCTTCCAATGAGCATACTAGAAGGCTCGGGAATCACCGTCCCCACCGGTCTCCCACCAGGAGCGAGATCCGAAAATGTATTGGTGCCTACGAGCAGATTGATGCCTGGAATCAAAGTCGAACTTCCAGGGACGAGTGGATCCAAAGACCGCCAATCCCCCGTAGTTCCAGAATTGATCATAATACGCCCTAGGTCATCGATGAACATTTGGCGTGTTCCAGATCCACCCACTGCTAGACTGTAATTGCCAATCAATACTAGAGGTTGGGCAGGATCTGGATTATTTACATCAAACCGATATAAATCGCGTAACTCGTTAAACAAAAACATCGCTCCTGATGCATCGATCGCGATGTCTCCCAACTCGCCCCCCGTGAGATTATTCCCCCATGGCTTGCTGATTGTGTCGATCAAACCACCTGCGGTGAGTGTCATCCGTACGATTCCTTGGCCAGTACCACCGTCGTCCCACAGATAGTAAGCCCCGTTGAAGAACGAGCCTCCGCCTGTGGAGCTTCCAATCGTGGTCGCAAGATTGTTACCATTAAGAATACTTCCGTTGGTTCCAGCACCAGGGCCGCCGAGAATGTGCGCACGGATGTCAACAACCGCTCCAGTTTGAGTATCTTCCACGCCGTAAATGACGCGGTTTCTTGCGATCTCGGTTGCAAGATGGTTAATACGACGGTTTTGAACATTGCCGACCATACTGCTTGCGACTAATGAGCCAGTAGTTGGAGAAGTGTAGGCGTTCAGGCTGTTCTGGTCTGTAATAGCAAAAGCATAAAATGACGACGATAGCTGTGCACTCGCGCTTTGTGCTACCAATAAGGTGACAAAGGCAATTATTGATACGTGTTTAATTTTCATGTAGCAGGGTGTTAATGGGACGATAGGCTGGGAGACAAAGTTCTAATTGCACCACTCCAGTGCCGCGAAATTATCGGAACGGCATATTTTGTCAAAACTTTTTTTAAAAATATTGAACATTTTGAAACATCACCCCGGTTAAATTACTTTTCGGATTTCAAACAGTCATTTGATGCATCTCACGAACGACACCCAAGTTAGCACTTTTGAGTATTCTCTGACCCAAAAAGGACGCCTTCTGGAAAAAGGAGATTAACCGCCCTTCGCTTTTTTGAAGCTTTCATTCACCCGCTCCACCTTCACTCACACATTCCGCACCTTATCGATTGAAAATATTTTATATTTCAACAGATTGGAAATCAGCGAGTTACGACATAAAATCGCTCTCCAAAATCTAACAGACAGACATAAAAATCCTGGCTTTTTAGAATCTTGTGGATCTAGCGGTCTGGATTTCAGACAAACTTCTGGACGGCCCACCAGTAAACCGGGATGCCGATGACGATATTGAGCGGGAAGGTGATGCCCATGCTCATGGTCAGGTATTTCGCTGGGTTTGCCTCTGGCAGGGTGTCTTTCAAGATGGCTGGGGCCACGATGTAGGAGGCGGATGCGCAGAGGATGGTGAGGAGAAATGCGTCTCCGTGATCGAACCCGCAGGCCTTACTAATCAGTATCGCGATGACTCCGTTGACGATGGGGGCGACGATGGAGAAGACCACCAAGATCATCGGGAAGGACTCGATTTCCTTGATCTTTTTCCCGACGACTGTGCCCATGTAGAGCAGGAAGAAGACGAGCATTCCGGTAAACATATCGCCGCTGATGAAGGTGGCGAGTGGGGATTTCTCCGTGCCGAGGGCGGTGAGGAGGTAGCCGATGACCATGCTGCCGACGAGCACGATGAGAGTGCCGTCCGTGATTGCTTCCTTGACGACTGCCTTGGTGGATCTCCGGCCAGGACCTTTCAGAGAAAGCTGCGCCATGACGACGGAGAGGATGATCGCCGGGGTCTCCATGACCACTAGCGCGACGGTCATGTAGCCATCGTATGCCACGCCGATGGAGGTGAGGAAACCTGCCGCTGTGATGTAGGTCAGCGTGCTGTTAGAGCCGTAAGTGGCTCCGATGGCGCAGGCATCTGCGACTCCGAGTTTCTTCTTTAGGAGAAAGTAGGAGTAGATCGGCACGAAGGCACTCATCGCGATGATGATGCCGATGATCATCAGCCCGTCTCCGAGGATGCTGGTCCCGTGGAGGCTGACGCCGCCTTTGAAGCCGATGGAGAGCATCAGGTAGATGCTGACGAATTTCACAACAGACTCCGGGATGGAGAGATTCGAATTCACCAAGATGGCGATGAGTCCGAGGATGAAGAAGAGAACGCCGGGGTTCAGCAGGGTAGTCAGGATGTCCATGATTAGAGGGAGAGGGTAGAGGTTGCGTGGGATTGGACGGTGTGGTGGGGTGGTCTGTGCGTGTGAGTGCGTTTCATGCGGGACGACTATGGGAAATTGAGGAAATTCTTTCCAATAGATGTTTCCGAAAGTATTGTTCGGAAAATAAGAACGATCCGATGAGCTTCCTGAATTACCACCACCTGAGATATTTCCGCGCAATCGCTAACGAGGGGACGCTGACTGGGGCGGCGACACGGCTGGGCGTTTCCCAATCCTCTCTCAGTGTGCAGCTCAAGCAATTGGAAGAAAGTCTAGGGCATCCCTTGTTTGATCGGGTGAGTAAATCCCTAGTTCTAACAGAGTCCGGGCGCATCACTCTGGACTACGCGGAATCAATTTTCCGGACAGGAGATGAAATGCTGGGAGTGCTGGGAAATAGGCCGACGAATCGGCGGAAAATGCTTCGTGTGGGTGCGGTCGCCACGCTTTCGAGAAACTTCCAGCTCGCCTGCCTGAAGCCATTCATCGGGCGGGATGATGTGGAGCTGGTGCTGCGCTCGGGAAGTCTCGGCGAGCTGCTCGGGCAGATGAAGGCGCACACTGTGGATGTGATCCTCTCGAATATGCCTGTGCGGCGGGATGCGGAGACGGATTGCCATAGCCATCTTTTGGAAGAGCAGGCGGTCTCGCTGGTGGGGCTGAAGCCGGAAAAGCGGAAGAAATTTCGCTTTCCCGATGATGTGGATGGGGTGCCGCTGCTGCTGCCTTCATTGGATAGTCATCTACGGGTCGCCTTTGATCTGGTGATGGAAAGGCATGGGATCCAGCCAGTGATCGCGGCGGAAATCGATGACATGGCAATGATGAGGTTGCTCGCGCGAGACGGCGCGGGCATGGCGTTGGTGCCGCCCGTGGTGGTGGCCGGGGAGCTAGCGAGAAAGCAACTCGTGGAGTTGCATCGGTTTACGGATATCCGGGAGAAATTCTATGCGATCTCCCCATCTCGGCGTTTCCCTAATCCGCTGGTGGAAGAATTGATCCAGGGTATATAAAAAGTCTGGCTTTTTAAAATATCCGGGTGGAAAGAGAAGAGGAATTTTGCGATGACGCCCCCGATCTGCGTGCCGAAAGCGCGTGGTCATCAGATCCCTCTCATATTTCCCGGGAACTTGCGATAACCGACCCCATCGACTACTTAACGCGTTTCTTTTTTCTCGATTTCAAAAATTCATTCAAAAACAGCAAACTGCCCATTAGACTCATGAAGCTGGCGAGGGCAATCGCATAATAAAATGTACCTGAATAATCGTATAACATACCACCGCTAATCGGGCCCGCGATGCCTGCAATTGCATACCCAATAAACACGTATGGATATACGATACCAAGATTTGTTACGCCAAATATCTGTGCTGTTTCCTTGGCAAAGAGCACAAAATTGCCCCCAAATCCAAACCCCATCAGGAAAGCAAAAATCAGATAGGAAATATCTGATGATGCGAAAACATTCAATGAAATAATGGAAATTGATTGAAATAAAAGCGCCAAAAATATACTTGGGCCCGCTCCTAAGTGGTCGCTAACAAAACCCCAGATTACCCTCCCTAGAAAGTTCGCGGTGGCAAATAATGCAACGCCAAGAACCAGAATATCGTTTGAAATAACATATTGGCCGCCAATAATTCTCAAACTTCCAATGATAAGCAAGCCCGCAAAAGTGCCTAGGAATATGCCGAAAAAAAGTTTTCCAAAAATTTCCGAATGGATAAAATGCCATACGTTGACAGCTGTTGCATTGCTGCCTGATGGAGTTTGGGCTTGATAAATAAAATTTGAAAACACCAATATCATCAGGCCATATGAAATACCCACAATTCTAAGCAACTGCAGAATATCATAACCATTGCTCAAGATTATTTCAGATACTTCAGCCATCAATACTGCGCCTAAACCGAAACCTCCCGCCGCAATGCCAGTGATGAGTCCTTTCTTTTCAGGAAACCATAGAACCGGTGAAGTAAGCGCAACCCAATAACCAAATCCTGTGCCTATTCCAGCCAGAACACTAATACCCAAAAGTATGACCGTGAAATTTCCTTGAGAATAGCTTGCCAGTATGTATCCTGATAAGAACAGTAAGCCTGAAATATAGCCAAAATACCGGCGCTTCATTCTCCTGCCCAGTTGTCCGACAAAAACCATGGTGACAGGGAATATGGCAATGAGTGCTCCAAATACCAACTGAGACTGAGAAGCTGAAAACCCGTATTCTTTAATGAGTTCTGATGCAATGATGCTCCACGCATATACACCGCCTATGCAGAGCATAACGATAAACGAAGCGAAGACGGTTAGATATCTTTTCATTTTACTGCTAGGAATTTGCTTTTGGCGGGAGGCTGCTGAACAGCCGTTGGGCTAGACCGGCCTGCCGGGATTGTCAAAGAAGTCGCCGATTTCACTGGCCGCGAAGGAACTCAAAGAGCGCAAAGACTCAGAGCCTTTCGCGTTCTGTGCGTTCCTTTGTGGCCATTCCTTTACTCGGCATTCCGCACCCGGCAAATCGAAATCGGTCTATTTTGGGATCCTGGGTCTGGCTGCCGGGTTGTAGATCCATGGTTGCGCACTGGCGGAAATGTATTATGGTCCCCTCGCCAGATCTATTCTGCCTATGAAGTTTCCATCCATCCTTGCTACCGTCCTCATTGTTCTGAGCTCATTAACCTCCTGCCAAGCATTGGGCACGCGCGGCGACTCCAAGACCGTCACCGGACCCCGGCTGTTCGCATGCGCGCCGAAATCCGTGGAAACCGGCATTGCCTCCTACTATGGCGGACGCTGGATCGGACGCAAAACGGCCAATGGCGAGCGCTACCGGGCGGGAGACATCACGGCAGCTCATAAAACATTGCCATTCAACACCATTGTCCGCGTGACCAGTCTCTCGAATAACAAAACCGTCTTGGTGCGCATCAACAACCGCGGACCCTTCATCCGCGGCCGTATCATTGATCTCAGCATGGAAGCCGCCCGTGAACTGGATATGGTTAGTGCCGGGATCCGCCGAGTGAAAGTCGAAGTACTGGAGCCCGTGGTGCCCAAAGAGCATGCCTTGGAGTATATCGCCAATCAACGCAGGGCATCCTCCAGCGGGTGATCACGCGTTTCTCTCTCGTGATCCATCTTCATAAAGTCAGCAAAGTTTACGGTTCCGGCGAGTCTGCCGTGCGTGCGTTGGATGGCGTGTGCCGTGAATGTGGAGATTGCAGATCTTGAGTTTGTGGCCATCACCGGTCCGAGCGGGTCCGGGAAAATTACCATGCTGCATTTGCTGGGGGCATTAGACACGCCGCCCACTGCTAGGAATTTGCTTTCGGCGGGAGGCTCCTGAAACAGCCGTTAGGGAGGACCGAAGGGCGGGGAAAAGGGGGTGACCCGCAGGCGGAAAAAGCGCCGTGTATCGGAATCTGCAACGGGTAGGGTGACGCGCTCAAAGTCTGTTGAAAGGGTCTCAGTGGCGGAGGTGGTCCATGGCAGCGTTGCCCAATTGGCAAGGTCGGGTGATGTTTCGAGGGTGTAGATCAACCGATCAGCGATGTAATTGTGGTCTTGCAGGAAGCCGCTGCGCAAGCGTTGCACTTGGAGTTGCAAGTCATTGTTCGAGGTGTCCAAGTCGAGGTGAAAAGATGGGGTGTCGGCCTCACCGATGGCAGGCTCACCGAGGGCGAAACGTAGGAGATTGGCGCGGCCATCCGGGCCGATGAAGCCGGGGGCGCGCTGGGCGGTGGGCATATCGAGTGACCACAAGGTGTAGCGGGACGTTGGCTCTCCGGTGGTGGCGGAGGTGTAGGTGAAGCCGTTTTCCCGCGTGAGTATTTGTCCGTCGGCCAATTCCACCGTGAGATCAACGGTGACTGGGAATGGTTCGACACCCTCGTAAGGCGGCAGTCCGAAACGGAGGTCGCCATCTGGCTCGCGCTCAAGCCAAAGCGGCGGCTGGCCGCCGAGGGTGAGGTTGAGTTGAGGCACGAGTTGGCCCGGCTGGGCCTGAATGGTGGGACGCGAAATGATGCCGTATTTGCGCCGCAGATAACGCAGGAGCCGCGTGCGGTCATCGCCCACCAAGGGGCCGGAGAAGGCAATCATCTCCGCAATTTGGCCGCGGAAGTTTTCGGCGTCTTGCAAGGCGCGGCGGCCGATGCGGAAATTCGCGCCAGAGAGGGCGCTCTGCGAATTGGTGTCGTTGATCGTCGGCGTGGTTTGGGGTAAAATGTCGCCGCCGGTGTTAGGCGGGATGCCGTAGTGGCCGGTCTGGTAGTCGAGGAAGGCGAGCGATTCCCGGGCGCTGAAGAGGCGTTGGTATTTCGTCGCACCGGGGGTGGGATTGCGGAAGACGGTGAAGAAGCGGGCGGGGCCGGAGGGGAGGCCGGTGGCGGCGCCGACGTCGAGGTGATCGTTGATGCCATCGAACTCTACGGCGGGCAGGCCACCCATGGCGGTGTGGCGGAGGATGGGTTCGGCGAGTTGGGTGGGAGCCAAAACGGGGTGATTCAGCGGGGATCGATCCTGCCATGTGGAAACAGCGGTGCCGTCGGCTACGGTTTCCGTCAGGTCTTGAGCGCGCAGGTGGAGGATGCGTTGGGTAAAGCCGAGGGCGGGGAAGCTGTCGGTCAACACGGTCGGATCGTCCGTGCTGGTGCGAGCGGCGTCGCCATACGAGACGTGGAAGCGGCTGCGGTCTTCGAAACTGATAACGTTGCTGGTTTGCCCGGTCGAAGCCAGCAACCAGATGAGGGTGTTCTCCCGGTTGGCGGCGGTCTCGAGGTGGTGGCGGATCGGGGTGACGCCGTCCCATTGTAGGATGCGCAGGTCCGAGGCGTCGGGAGCCATGCCATCGGCCACCCAGGCGGTGGTATCGACGCTCCAAGGAATCGCTTCTTGGCTGAGATCGCCGCCGATGAGGCCGGTCACGCTGATCGGGACGAGCGGGGCGGTGGGGCCGGAGAGGTAGTTTCCGCTCAGGATAAATTCGCCGCTGTTTCCCGTCACGGGCGTGAGTGCGGAAAGAACCGGCTGCGGGCGGCTGATCTCAGACACGGTGGGGGTGGCCCACGCGACGCCATCAAGGCTCACTGCAATGGAACTCACGGCGGGCAAGGCCGCAGAATCGAAACGGAACACGCCCTCGACTTGATCGGTTTCAAAGTCGTAACGCGTGAACCAGCTAGTGGGTGTCTGGCCTGCGAGGAGCAATCCGAAGGTATCGGGCAAAGTGCGCCCGATGGGCAGACCGACGAGGATGACTTGAGGCTGGCCGAAGGTATCGGTTTCGAAACGAACGGACAAGGCGGCGAGGTCGCGCTGGCGCACGCGCGCACCAGGCCGCCAAGCCGGGGCGGAGGGATTATAAGCGCCGAGATAGTTTTCCGGCGCAGTCTCGGTGATGGCGGCGATGGGGTTGCCAACGTTGCGAGCGGCCGAGACGGTGCCTAGTTGGAAATTGTGGTTGAGCGGCGAAACGAAGCCGGGGTCGCCCGTCAGGTTGCCCGCCACGGACATGGTGCTGAATAAATTATCGCTAAAAGTAAGGCCCGTGAGATTCCCCGTGGGATTATTGAAGTCGCGGGCGATGTTGTTACGGACATCGTTGCCACCGACGGAACCCGAGCCGCCAAAGACAAGGGAGTTGGCGACGGTGTTATGATAGACGCGGATTTGCCCGTTATCGTAGTTGAGCATTTCCACTCCGAGCCCCCAGAAGGTGAGAGAGCTCTGCGCGGTGGTGCCCCAGATGACGTTGTGGTGAATGAGGATATTGGAGCAACCGAGGGGCGCACCGCCGGAATCCAAGCGGATGCCTTGGCCTCCAAACCAGCTGAGGGAGAGATCCCATGGCGCGAGGTTGCTGTGGGCCCAGTTATAGCTGACCTCGGTGCCTTGCATGTCGCCGCTGTTCCACGTGTTCATCAGGGCGATATCGGTGAGGCGCATGCCACCGTGATAGACGTGGTTAAACTTAATCACCGACGAGCGTGCGCCTATATCGACGATGGTATCACCGCCACGGAAGGCGGTGTTGTATTCGAGCAGACTGTCGATCGTGCCGAAGGTGCTGAGGAGGTGGCTGGAGGCGTCGTGGGCGACGGTATTGAGAACTTGGATACGCTCGCCAGGCAGGTTGATGGCGCGGCCGTAGCTGTGGCTCACGCGACCATTTTTGAAGACGTGATCGGCACCGGAGAGTCGCACGGAGTCGCCGTTGCCGAAGATGAGGCGGTTGCGGTTGGTCGCGCCGTAGTCCACCTCGATGCCGTCGAATTGGTTGGAGCGCGAGCCTTTGCCCATCGTGACCGTGCCGCCAAACACGTTGAGGTCGCGGAAAATGAGGTGCGAGCGGTCGAGCAGGTTCAGCGAGCTCTCACGGCGCAGCACAGTGATGGATTTTCCGACCGGGGAGGAGCCGTCGGGCAGCCAGAGGTAAAGGGTGCGGGCAGGGCCATTGAGGCCATTCACATCGAGGAAAAACTCACCAGGGCTATCGAGGGCGTTGAGGTGCCCCCAGATCGTGTAGCGATCGGCGGCCTTGGGTGTGTCGATGATGGGGCTCCAATTCGTCGCATGTTGGTAACGGAAATCGATTTGGGTGCCGGTGTTGCCGGTGACGACGCCTGTCTTCGGCCACCAGTTATGCCCCGCGCACAAGTCGATGTGCGCGCCGGCCCAATGCCCGGCGGGGAAGGTGCTCAGCGCGGGGTCGAGGTAGTGGCCATCGTAAAAGTTATCGCCGGCATACGGGGCTTGGGGGCCGGGTCCCGCGCCGAGGCCGCCACCGGTGGCGGTGGCCATGTGGCGACGATCAAAGTCGAGCGGCGTGACGGCATTCGGCCAACGCGCGGGCAACAGCATCTCGTCGTTAACCTGCACGAGGTTGCGCCCGATGGAGAGACCGTAACCGGTAGGCAGGACGATTTTCCATATGTTGCCAGCGTGAAGCGTCCACTGGCCGAGGCCGTTTGCGCCGGGGGTGAGCACATCAAAACCGTTGATAATGACCTCATCCGGCTGCCCGGCTGCATCGCGCTCGGCCTCGATGACGATGGGGGCCTCGGCGGTGCCGGAATGCGCTGGGGCGAGTTGCTCGCGATAGGTGCCGCCAGCGATGCGAATCGTGTCGCCCGGGCGGGCCCATTGCAGCGCCCAGTTGATGGTGCGGAAGGCTGCGGCGGGGTCCTCGCCAAGGTTGGTATCGCTGCCAGCAGGGCTGACGTGCCAAGTCTGCGGCGGGATGGCAGTGACGTCGGCGGCGAGGAGTTGCACGCGGACGTTATCGATCCGGAGAGATTCCAGCGGATAGGTGGTGGCGCGGCGGTAGCGCAGGTAAACCCGGTTAAACTCGGTGGTGAGATCCGTGGTATCGAACGCTTCCTGAATCGGGCCGCCGTTGATGCGGTAGCGCAGGCGAATCGAATCGCTGGCGAGCCGGGCCACTTCGAAGAAGACGTCGCCCGGAGCTTGGGCGACGTTGAAACTGGCGGTATCGGGCGCGAGCGTGGTGCCGCCATTGAGGAATGGAGCGCCGCTGTTTTTGCGAATGCTGCCGAGCAAGCCGGTATTTCCAAATGAGGTGTAGAACGCGTATTCGCGGTTGCTGGGATCGCCCCACGGCGCATTCGACGCAGCGGGTGAGCGATAGCCGAGCGCGATGCCGGTGCGGGACGCATCGGCGCGCGGCGGGCCGCCGTGGAAACGTAGGTTGAGGGTGACTTGAATGGATTTACCGACGGGCAACGAGACGGTCTCCGGCAGAGCGAAAAACAGATAATCGTCCTTCGCGGTCGCGGCTGGATTGGCGATCAGGAAATTAGCCACCCCGTTGGGCGATACCGGATCGAGGAGCGGGTCATCCACGACGGTGAGCTGGTTGTTGGGCGAACCGTCGGACGTGAACCAGCGCACATCCAACGGATCGGTGCCCAACGTCGTTCCAAGGTCTGTAAACGGGTCTTCTACGATGACCTGCGCATCCGCCACGATGGGCACGAGCATGCCAAGGCCAAGTATCATGGCAGCGATAGTTCGGCGGAAAACCGGAATTCTAGACGTTTGCTTTTCGTAAGAAACTCTTAAAAGTGCCGTTTTCCCAAGGAAGGTAGCGGATTTCAAGATCAATTTCATAGCTGCGATTTTAGCTTTCCTGACAGCTCTGCCAAGGATTATTAATGCTGAGGGAGAGTTTTGAATCGAATGGATTCAAGTATTAACTGCTATGAATTTGCTTTTGCGGGAGGCTCTGAAATAGCCGTTCGCAAGACCGGAGGACGGAGAAAAGAGGGGGGGGGAGCTTGGTGCGACTTGGTCAGACCAAGCCACAGCTGGGCGCTGTAGGAAAATGATCAAGGTGGTGGATGAGAACGAAGCCCTGCTAGAAGAGCTCTCACTGCTCGCCAGCGCCGATGCAGGTAGTCAACCAGTCCAAATGGAGCTGGTGGATCTTGAAGGCAGTATTAATTTTACATGGCATCGGATTTCGGCTGCTGAAGTAAAAAAATCTCATTTTCACGAAATAGATCGAGATTGGCACCGCTCCAAACGGGTCCTGTGCTGTGGTCCACCATCTTGCATAATTTACTGGCTAATGCCGTCTCTCACGCTCTTGCCGGTAGCACGATTCATCTCACCGACTGCTAGGAATTTGCTTTTTGCGGGAGGCTCCTGAATCAGCCGTTTGGCTAGACCGGCCTGCCGGTAGAAGCCTTCTTGACCTTCGTAGCCTCGGCGAAGTAGGTGGCGAAGATTGGAGGTCGGGGAAAAGGGGGTTGATGCCGGTGAGGGAAAAATCCTGGCAGGGGAGGCTGGCCCAGACGATGTCGCCGTGCGGGATGGTGGCTCCGCTGACTTGCCCGATGGAGCCGAGGTGGAAATGGTCACCGCCGTGGTTGGTGGTGTAGCTGGCGGCTTTCTTCGGGCAGATGTCGTTGGACCAGACCGGGACGCAGGCATGCAAGGCACCTTGGGTGACATGGCCGCTGCCCGCGAAGAAATCGACAAAGGTTGGAAGGGTGTCGCTCAATAAGTTCTTTTGAACAGTTTTGGGTGGAAGTTTCAATCTTGGAGATCAGGTGAGATGGATGAAGGGCTTCTGTATTGAGCAATATTTGTTAGTGAGGACTGATACCCATTGCTGCAATTTGAAACACCCGTAACAAGAATGGCGGGAAATACCGGGATTCCAAGGACGGAATCGGATGCATCAGGGGCTCTTGGGTTGGGTGGCTGGAACGAGTTAGTGTGAGAAAGAAGTGGACAAGGAATGCACGGGATTTTCCCAAGTCTCTGATGGTGAACATTCCAACGCCGTTTTGTTCCGTGGCGCAAGTAGAGATCCTGACAGAAAGCCTGACTTGCTGAAATGATCTGACTTGCTGAAATGATCGACACTCCTCGATCTGCATCTCGCAACCCACCACACCCGGGTTGTCCAGAAAGCCGGAGAGATCAGCTTCCTGGGCCGCCGCTGGGAGATCACACCTGGGGAATCCAAGCAGGTGACCATCGTCCAACAGCCGGGAAGCTTCCGAGTCATCGCTAGGCCACCGACTCCCCAA
>Ga0105045_10003749_pt1 | contig 13123 bp, 10 predicted proteins | sample MAT02_FD_78089 | JGI IMG/M metagenome (GOLD analysis project Ga0105045, IMG submission 78089) | Freshwater microbial communities from Lake Fryxell liftoff mats and glacier meltwater in Antarctica - MAT-02 (megahit assembly) | ecosystem: Environmental > Aquatic > Freshwater > Ice > Liftoff...
CGTAAAAGCGGGTGCTTCAACCGTAATGGTGAACTCCAGCGAAATCAATGGCGTTCCGGTGCATGCCAGCAACTATTTGCTGACGGATGTACTGAGAAAGGAATTGGGATTTGAAGGGTTGATTGTAACGGATTGGGAGGATATTAAAAGAGTACACAGCCGCCACAATGTAGCAGCAACACCAAGAGAAGCGGTGGTAATGTGCATCAATGCTGGAATCGATATGAGCATGGTGCCCAGTGATTTTTCTTTTTACGATCTGTTGATAGAAGCCGTAAAATTAAAAGAAGTGCCGATGAGCCGAATTGATGATGCGGTGAGAAAAATTTTAGTATTAAAATACAACCTCGGCTTATTTGACAATCCTTATCCTGAGAAGGAAGCGGTTGCAAATTTTGGTAAACCCGAATATCAAACCCTTGCCCTGGATGCAGCGCATGAGGCGATGACTTTATTAAAAAATCAAAACAATATTTTACCACTTTCAAAAACCAGCAAAGTTTTGGTCGCTGGTCCGGGTGCCCAAAGCCTCAGTACTTTAAATGGTTGCTGGAGTTATACCTGGCAGGGTAAAGAAGAAGAATGGTATCCTGCAGATAGTAAAACAATTTTGCAAACCATTACTGCAAAACTGGGTGTTGCAAACGTGGTATCTTCAACGGGTAAAGGATTTGACAATCCGATGAATTATGATGTGTTTGCATTAAGAGCAGCGGCTGTGAATGTAGATGCGATTATTTTGTGCCTGGGTGAAAATGCTTATGCTGAAAGTCCTGGCAACATAGCAGATCTGGCGCTGGATGAAAACCAGGTTGCGCTGGCAAAAGCCGCAGTTGCAACCGGCAAACCAGTTATACTCGTTTTAACTGAAGGAAGACCCCGGTTCATCACCAGTATAGAACCCGCTATGAGAGGAATTCTGATGGCTTACTGGAGTGGAAAGAAAACCGGTGAAGCAATAGCAGATGTATTATTTGGAGATTACAATCCCAATGGAATTTTACCATTTAGTTATCCACGCAGTATGGGCGAAGTGGTGATGTACGACCGGAAGCCAACTGAAGAAATCAGGGAAGTCTTCAACGATGATATCCATACAGGTTACAATCCTTTGTATCCTTTTGGACATGGCCTAAGCTATACCAGCTTTGAATATAGTGAGCTGAAATTAAATACTACTCAATTAACTGGAAACGAAAATTTAACCATCACCGTTAATGTGAAAAATACGGGTGCCCGTGCTGGCAAGCACACGGTAGAATTATACTCACGGGATATGTATGCCAGTATAACGCCTAACATGAAACGCTTAAGAGCTTTTCAGAAAATTGACCTGAAAGCGGGTGAAAGCAAAATGGTTACTTTCCAGCTTAATAAAGATGACCTTGCATTTGTAAACGCTCAATTGAAAACAGTAACAGAACCGGGAGATTTTAAAGTGATGGTGGGTAAGTTAAGTGCTGATTTTAAGTATAACTAAGTATGAACATTTACAGGAAACTTTCGTGGTGTGAATTGATAATACTCCTGCAATTGATAATTAAAATTAAAGTTTAACAAAGCCGAATGGCTAATTCCAATCTTTGTATGTTAAATTGAAAAATTAAGCATGATAGCATATTTCAGCCAATCATGCCCGATAAAAAAGCACATAAGAAACCATGCAACCATTCAAAAAAACAAGTATCCTATTTTTCGGCGATTCCATTACACAGGCTGGCGCAGAAGGCCGAGGTTATATAATGCTACTTCAACAAATGGTGAATGACAGCATTGAAGAAAATAATTACGAATTGATTGGCGCTGGTATCAATGGCAATAAAATTGATGATTTGTATGGGCGATTAGAAGAGGATGTAATTGCCCGCAAGCCAGATATAGTGGTGATTTACATTGGCATCAATGATGTATGGCACAAAACATCCGGCAATGGAACACCCATTGCAAAATTTGCCGAAATATATGAGGCCCTTATAAAAAAATTAAAAGCAAACAATATCGATGTTGCGCTTTGCACTACGTCTGTAATTGGAGAAAAAAAGATGAATGCGAATTCACAGAATACTGACCTCGATTCCTATTCAACCGTAATTTTAAGCCTGGCAGCAACGCTGAACTGTTTGTTGGTGAATCTAAGAATGGCATTCAAAAAATACCTGGCCAGTAACAATCCCGGGAATAAGGAATCGGGCATACTTACTACAGATGGTGTGCATTTAAATGATCGGGGAAATGAGCTGGTAGCAGCAGAAATGCTCAAGGTGGTGATCGCCCGTTAGACTGTATTGGACTTTCTTTTTTTAACTAGAAAAAATATCCACATGAATATGAAATGTAATACGGTACTGGATATGTTGTTCCTCATTTCACCGCTTTCACTGGCAGTCCAGGGAAAATTCAGGTACTCATTAAACTATTTTTGCTTGAAGGAATGCTGCAATCGTTGCGATGGTTATGGTGATTTATACCAACATCTGCTCATTGCATAGTAATTAACCAGCTTCATAAAAAATAAATTGAAATGGTAAAAGGAAATAAATATACCGCCATTATGTATGGCCTGTTGTCGCTTGTGTCAACGATTTCATACGCTCAACAGGCAATAAATCTGATTGATGCAAAAGCGACGGAAGAAACAAAGGCGCTCTATCGCAATCTTCATAAGCTATCTGAAAAGCACATACTTTTTGGCCACCAGCATGCAACCGAATATGGTCATGGTTGGTATGGCGATAATGATCGCTCTGATAAAAAATCGGTTCCCGGATCGCACCCTGCGTTAATAGGTGTGGATTTTAGCGGACTTTCGGGCAGGCCAGACACCATGATCGAAAAGGAAAAAATTTCTTTGAGAAAGAATATCGCAGCTACCTATAACCGTGGTGGTGTTACTACCATTAGCTGGCATTTTAACAATCCCATTTCAGCAGGCGGTTTTTACTGGAAAGATTCGGTATCACCACCTGCGGTAAAATACATTATACCGGGTGGTGCAGCGCATGAAAAGTTTAAAGCTATCCTTAATAACATCGGCAGTTTTGTAAAAACAATCAAAGGGCCAGATGGCAAAACTGTACCAATGATATTTCGCCCATGGCATGAATTTGATGGGGATTGGTTTTGGTGGGGTAAACCACATTGCACTATAGATGAATTTAAAGCGCTTTGGAAATTCACCGTATCTTATTTAAGGGACAGCATGAATATGCATAATTTTATCTATGCTTTTTCTCCTGATTGTAAATTTAATAATGAAGCACAATACCTGGAACGATACCCCGGCAATGAATGGGTAGATATGGTAGGTGTAGATAACTATGCAGACTTTGGAAGAGATGGAAAATATGATCTCGCTGCTGGAATCAGGAAACTAACAGTTGTTTCAGACTTTGCAAGGAAAGTCAATAAGCTGGCTGCATTCACCGAAACGGGATTGGAATCCATTCCCAATACAACCTGGTGGACGGAGACCTTGCTAAAGGCATTAAAAACAAAAGATCTCCGTCTTGCTTATGTGTTGGTATGGAGAAACGACTCCAAAAGTGCAACTCATTTTTATGCCCCATATCCCGGCCAGGTAAGTGAATCCGATTTTTTTAAAATTTTACAATGATCCATTCACGTTATTTGAAAAGGACCTTAAAAGTATTTATAAATAGAAAGCAATAAAACCAACCGAAATAAAAAAACATTCAATCAAAAATCAATGAAAAGAATCAGTATCATTCTACTCTGCATCGGTATTGTGCATCTCAGTATCGCACAGCCCGTAAAAACCCACGGCCAGTTAAAAGTAACCGGACCGCAATTGATGGATCAAAATAACCAGCCACTTGTACTCAATGGAATGAGCTTTGGCTGGAGTTGTTTTCATCCACGATTTTATACTGCAGCTACAGTAAAATGGCTGCATAAAGATTGGAAATGTAACGTAGTGAGAGCCGCATTGGGTGTAGAGCCCGACAAAGGGTATATAAAAGATTCGGCTACATCAAAACAGTTGATTAAAACGGTAGTTGACGCTGCAATAGAGGAGGGCATTTATGTAATCATCGACTGGCATAGCCACAATATCAATTTGAAAGAAGCGAAAGTGTTTTTTAAAGAAATGGCCACATTGTATAGCAAGTATCCAAATATCATTTATGAAATCTTCAATGAGCCCGATTATGAAACATGGCCCGAAGTAAAAAAGTATGCTATTGAAATTATTTCCACGATACGAGCCATCGACTCCAACAATATTATTTTGGTTGGCAGTCCGCATTGGGACCAGGATATCAATTTACCAGCCGAAGATCCGATTTATGGATTTAAAAATTTAATGTACACCGTTCACTTTTATGCAGCTACACACAAACAGTCCTTGCGTGACAGAACAGATGCAGCCATTGCAAAAGGTCTTCCAATATTCATCTCTGAATCTGCCGGTATGCAGGCAACCGGCGATGGCCCGATTGACTATGTTGAATGGAATAAATGGATCAACTGGATGGAAGCAAGAAAGCTCAGTTGGATTACCTGGTCGGTATCGGATAAAGATGAAACCTGTTCGGTATTAAATAAAACCGCCTCAGATTATGGTGGCTGGAAAAAAGATGATCTGAAAGAATCGGGCACTAAAACAAGAGAGATTTTAAGAGCTAAAGCTGGTAAAAAGAAATAAAACAAACCACAGGGAATTTATTTAAATCGGTAGAAGGGATTAGTATAATAATCAAACTTAGAAACCACTGCCAGGTAAATTACATTTGCCAACTTAAATAAGAATGTATGAAACAGCACCTCGCCCAAATTTCCATCCTCGTCAAAGACTATGATGAAGCCATCCAATTCTATACTCAAAAATTAGATTTTCAATTGTTGGAAGATACGCAACTGAGTGAAACCAAAAGATGGGTAAAAGTGGCACCACCAGGTGCTAAAGAGTGCTGCCTGCTATTAGCAAAAGCCGCCAATGAGCAACAGGAAAAATACATCGGCAATCAAACTGGTGGAAGGGTGTTCCTGTTTTTGCATACCGATGATTTTTGGCGGGATTATGATCTTTATACTAAACGAGCTATCCGTTTTATCAAGCAGCCGGTTAAAGAAGTCTACGGCACTGTAGCGGTTTTTGAAGATCTTTATGGAAACCTGTGGGACCTGATAGAACCAATAAAATAGAAATTTCTTTCTATTAGTTTTAACCCTTTTTTTTCTTAAAAAAAAGCTCCTCCTTACCGGGGCTTTTTATTTTTCATCCGGCTACCAGTCTCCACAATACAAAGGGAGTACTACAAATCATCCATAAATAACTTAACTTCCCTAGATGAAACATTTCAAATTTTACACCAGGGAAGATATTTTATCTGTTACAAAAATCCGCCGTTTTGAAACAAAAATTGGTGAGCGGATAAGGGATATAAAATCACCGGGAGAATGGATTGAGATGCTGAAGCAATGTGATGCAACCTATGTGCTGTTGGGTATTCCGGAAGATATTGGCATCAAGGCGAATTGTGGCACCAGCGGTGCTAATACCGTTTGGCTGCCATTTTTAACCTCGTTTTTAAATATCCAAAGCAATGATTTTTTTACCGGCGAAAATGTATTGCTGTTAGGACATTTTGATTTTGGCGACATTCAATATCTCATCGAAAGCAATGCTTATGGATCGGATGAATTGCTGGATGCTTACCGCCATGCCGTCAATTTGATTGATGAAGAAGTAGAGAACCTCATAAAAGTAATTGCATCGCTTAAAAAAATACCCATTGTAATCGGGGGCGGTCACAACAATGCTTACCCGATTATAAAAGGCGTTGCAAAGGGGTTGCTCAAAGCCGATCTGGTTCCGCTCTCGCAAATCAATGTGATCAATCTGGATGCACACGCCGACTTTAGAACTACAGAAGGCCGCCACAGTGGCAATGGATTCAGGTATGCATCAGAAGATGGGTATCTCGGTAAGTACAGTGTAATTGGCTTGCATGAAAATTATTTACCGCAGAATGTACTAACGGATATTCACAACGATCCTTTTATTGATTACATCACTTTTGAAGATATTTTTATCAGGCAACGGAAAAATTTTGTACAGGCAGTGGCTCACTCAACAGGCTTTACCGATGGAACCTTTACGGGTATTGAGTTGGATCTCGATTCAATCGAAAATATTTTAAGCAGTGCATCCAGTCCTTCGGGGTTAACAACTTTGCATGCACGGCAATTTGTAACTTTTGTAGCCCAGGATACCAGGCCTGCCTACCTGCATATTTCTGAAGGCGCCACCCATCTTTCGGACGGCAGAAAAGATGAATCAACCGGAAAGTTGGTAAGTTACCTCGTGAGTGATTTTATAAAAGAATCGTCGCAGCCTTAGTTATTTAAATTGGCTGGCAATTTCATTTTCTGCTGCAATTCCATCTCTGCGCCATACCTGTTTGCCATCTTTAAAAAGTATAAATACAGGCAAAGCCGTTACATTAAATTCTTTTAAAATATCTTCGTCTTTTCCACCATCCACTTTAACAAGCGTAAATTTATTGGGATTATTTTTTTGCAGATTTTTTAATACAGGTTCCATTTTTCTACAAGGCGGACACCACTCTGCTCCAAAATCAACCAATACAAATTTACCTCCCTTGATGGCAGTGTTAAATTCCTCCTTACTCATTTGTTTCGCATTCGATTTGCCTTCCACTGCCTTGTTTTCCGCTTTCCACGCATTGATGCCTCCTTTTAGCTCATATACTTCCTTATATCCTGTTGCTCTCATCTTCACCGCCGCAGCTTCGCTTCTGCCGCCGCCAAGGCAGTAAATATAAACCGGTTTATTTTTATCAATGAATGCGATCCTTCTTGAAAATTCATTTTTATCTTTCCAGTCAGCCAGCAGTGCTCCATGTAAATGTCCACTTGCGAATTCTCCTGCTGTTCTCACATCTAATACCTGGATAGAATCTTTACCGGCAATCCCATTTTCAAATTCAGTCGCAGTTAGACTGGTGTTTACCTGTGCCTTGCTTAAAAAACAACTGCCGGTGAAAAACAATAAAAATGCCAGGTGGGAAATGTATCTCATAAAATTCTTTTGGCGCAAGCTACATACAAAAAGCCATTCACATTTTGGTGAATGGCCTTTTTAAAGTTAAAATTTAATTTAAAGTGGAGACAGATACTGGGCATAAGCATATCCTTCTTCACCATCCGTTGTCTTTACTTTCCACCAACTGTCATCAGTTTTTTCCACCAGGGTAACCACTTCTCCGTGGGTGGCCTTGCCAACGATTTCGCCTTCGGTAGTGGGTGTACTCCTGATATTTAAATTAGTGGAATCTGTGGTCACTTTCAATTGAGCACCAACGCCTGCTTTGATATCAATATTCATCATCAAATCACCGCTTGCCATTGATGGATCAATTTTGTCGTACAATGCCCAAAGTGCATCATAGTCAGCCGTGCTTTTGGCAGTGCCGCTTATATGCAAAACGCCCTCTTTTTCTGCCACTGCTAAGTTTCCAACACCCAATGTGGTGGCGGATTGTATCAACTCAGCATATTTTTCCTGAACTGCCATATTTTATTATTTTAGGTGTGATTGAATTTATTTTTTGGTTGTCAATTTACTAACATCTGATTTCACTTTAGCTGCAGAAAGCATCTGCATAATCTTCATCCTGTCAGCCTTTGTTACCATACCGGTTAGCACCGCTTTATCTTCTACAAATTCAACCGTCACACCTTTAATGTCCTTCAAACCATCTTTTACTTTTTGTTGCGTTGCCTCGTCCAGCATGGTAGTCATAGAAGCAGGAGGCGGTGGTGGCGGTGCGATAATTGCTAAGTTGTTGATCACCGATTTCACACCCTTAACATCCTGCGTAATTTTTTCACAACCGGCCTTACAGCTTTCATCTTTACACTCACCCGTCAAGGTTGCAACGCCATCTTTTACCTCTACCATGGCCCCAGCCATATCAGGTTTAGCTTTCAGTTGTGTTTCTACTGCGGTTTTTACGTCTGCATCTTTTGGGGAACAGCTTACAAAACCAATTGTTGCTGCAATGGCAATAGCCATTAATAATTTGGTCATTTTCATGTTTAAAATTTTTAGATTAAAATCGTTGTTTAAAGAAAGGTTAAGGTAAATGATTATGCATTCTAAACCAATGCTTTTTTTATCATTTCTTAATTTCGAATAAAAAAATGTTGTTGTAAAAAATAATTTGGCTAACCATAAATTTTCAATTGAACTTCATCCGACAGGTCTCTGATGGTGTCGCATTCTTATGCAAATATCTTTGTGCATTTTTTTCCACCTTATTTGTAAAGGCAGAAAAGCCCGTGTTTTATCAATACAGGGATTTAATATTTTGGCAACAAAGCCTTGGCGCTATGCGATTAATTCATTTTTTATAAAGCAGCTCAATTATCAATTCCCAACAAATAAAAGTAAATTGGCAGTATCAAAATTATTTCTTTGGAAAAGCAGCTACTTTTTTTTATTGCCATTTTTCTTTCTTTAGCTGTTTGCAGCCAGCAACGCATTGGCAATTTTACTGTCTACAGCAGAGAGAATGGGCTAGGGCAAAATACTTTTAGCAAAGTGTTTGAAAGCAGCAATGGTTATTTATGGGTGGGCAGCAATTCCGGTCTTTTTCGTTTTGATGGAAAACGGTTTCAACAAATAAGTTCATTGTATTACAACAGCAATTCTCCCACCGATAATAATATTACCGATTTTGAAGAAGACAATGCAGGCAATTTATGGATAGCAGGTTTTAGGAATGGGCTTACAAAATTCAATTTAAAAACCGGTCAGTTTCGTCAATTCAAACGCCTCTCGGCAGATAGTACAGAAACTTATGGTACGCCTTGTATTTATAAAGACAATCAAGGCATATTATGGATTGGCACAGCAGGCCGTGGCCTTGCAAAATACCTGGCAGATAAGGATGCCTTTCAACTGTATCATCCCGATCCGCTAAAAGCTACCGACGGATCTAAGCGTGCCGAAAATAATGTAACCGGCATTTTGCAAGATAACAACGATAAAAATATTTTGTGGCTGTCCTGTATGGATGGCCTATATAGTTTTAATAAAGAAAGCAGTGCTTTTATACACTACCCCTTCAACTACCCCGGCAGTGATATAAAAAGTGTAAATTATTTTTTATGCATAGAGCAGCATAAAAATTTTATTTATACAGGAACATGGTACCAGGGGTTGATAGTCTTTGATAAAATAACCAAACAATTTAAACGCATTCCATTCACCAACCCGGCAAAGAAATTATACAGTTATGCTATCATGGATATGCAGATGCTGGGCGATAGCGTTTTATATATGGCTTGCATCAACGATGGTTTGTTGGTTTATCATATTAAAAATCAAACCATTTCTGCTATATTAACTCAATCGGATGTAAAACAATTGAATACCGAAATTGGTATCCAGCGGGTATCACACACTCCCCATGCAGGCTTTTTTGCGGGTGGTAATGCAGCCATTTATCAGTTACACCCAAATTATAACCGCTTTGGCCGCCAGATCAGTTATCCCACTGAAAAAATGTATCCGGCGGAGGATATTCATTTAAACGCCTCCGAATATGATGCCAACAGAAAAGGATATTGGAATGCTTTTTTTAATTACAATGGGTTGGTATTTTTTGATTCAGCCTATTCTACCATGCAACTATTTCCTGCGGCTGCAAACAATAAAAATATCTTAATTGATGTGGCAAACGATGCAGCAAATAAAGTTTGGGCCATAGACAACAAAGGATTGTTGTATTTTATTGATAGCTCTAAAAAAGTAGCAGAATCTGTCAATAGACTACTGGGTACAATGTCCTTGCCCGTAGACAACAAATTGCTACAGCTTGCATCAGACAACAGGGGTAATATATGGCTGGCGGGTAATAAAGCAGTGTATTATTATAATGTGAGCACCCAAAAAATAGTGACGTTTAATATTCCGCTGCAACAATTTTTAAAACACTCAAAATCAGGTATCAAATCTCTTGTGTTGGTAACAGACAGTAAAAACAATGCCTGGGCTGCAAGCAATGCAGGACTTTTTAAATTTGATATTACTACAAACCGGGTTCTCTATTTTTACAATGAAGTTAATACCAACCAGCCGCTTGCCTCTAACAATATAAAAAGCATTACCATAGATAAACAAGATAACCTATGGCTGGGTTATTATAGCGAGGGCATCCAAGTGATAAACACCAACGATTTTACCATAGCAAAAAGATTTACTACAGAAAATGGTTTACCTGCAATGGAAGTAAACCACCTGGCCTGCGACACTAAAAACAATATATTGGCCTGTCTGAACAATGGGTTGGCTATTTATAAACCTGCTATCAACAACTGGCAAATTATTAACGGACGGGATGGGCTAAAAAAGGATTATTTAGATGTTGTGGTTTTTGCCAGCCGCACCGGAGAAATATTTTTAGACCAGGTAAACAGCGGCCTGGTTTTTAATTTAGATTCTTTGTGGGGCGATAAGGACAGCACATTTACACATATTACCTCGTTGAAAATAAATGGAACAATTTACAACGGACCCATCACTGCCGACCGCATAACAAGTATAGACTTACCTTCTACTACAAAAGACATTCATATAGAATTTGCAGCTACCAATTGGGAAATGCCCTTTAGCACAAAATATTTTTACCGGGTAGATGGCATTCATAAAACTGGCGATTGGATTGAAGCCAACGAAGCCATGGTGAATCTTACAGGTTTATCTTCCGGCAATTACAGCTTTCGTTTTTATGCTGTTACCGCTGATGCCGTAAAAACCAATGAAAGAAGTTTACAAATAAACATTCAGCCTCCATTTTATAAAACATGGTGGTTCCTTCTGCTTAGTATTGCGGCCATTAGTGGCATCCTGTTCAGCATTTATAACTACCGTATTAACCAGTTAAAAAAAATGCAGTACATGCGCAACAACATCAGCAGAGATTTGCATGACGATGTGGGTTCTACCATGACAAGTATTTCTATTTTAAGCGAAGTAGCGTCCCAAAAACTGCAACACCAGCAAACAACTGAAGCGCAAGAGATGATGACACAAATTGGTGTAAGCAGCAGATTGCTTTTACAAAACCTTGATGATATAATCTGGAGCATCAACCCACACAACGACTCGATAGAAAAAATTGTTTTGCGCATGAAAGAACTCAGTTCCGAACTAATGGAGTTAAACAATATCGCTTACCAGTTACATTTTGATAACCATTTTGATAATATTGTTATTCCCATGCAAAACAGGCGGCACCTGTTTTTAATATATAAAGAGGCTTTAAATAATATGGTCAAATATGCCTGTTGCAAAAATGCTGTTTTATCATTTCACATAACAGGCCGCCTATTGCAAATGAAAATAGAAGATGATGGCGTTGGTTTTGATTTGAACAATTATGTACCCGGAAACGGCTTGGTAAATATGAAACAACGAGCAACAGAAATGAAGGCATTTTTAAAAATAAATTCATTGCGGGGTAAAGGCACATGCATTGTTTTAGATTATCCATTAAAAAGATAATTGTTTTTTAAATTAAACTGAAAACCATCTACAATTAAATCACCCCTACGGGGGATTGTGTACTAAGCATTATTATCACAACTTTATACCATGACGAGTATAGGAATTATAGAAGACAATGATGTGCTGCGCAAAAGCATGGAAATGCTCCTTGGCAGCAGCGGTAAATTTGAGGTTGTTTTTTCTTTGCACGATGCCCGTACCCTTTTGGTACAAACAGAAATTTACATGCCCCGCCTGCTTTTAATGGATATAGACATGCCAGGCATCAATGGTATAGAAGCAGTAAAAATGGTAAAGAAAGATTTTCCTGCAGTAGATATTGTAATGTTCACCGTATTTGAAGATGATGAAAAAATATTTAAAAGTGTAATGGCCGGAGCAGGCGGATACCTCTTAAAAAAAACACCGCCATCTAAGCTGCTGCAAGCCCTCGAAGATTTCGTTCAGGGAGGCGCACCCATGACGGGCAGTATTGCTGCAAGGGTATTACAAATGTTTCGCAAGCAAACCAGGCACTCAGCACAAAGCTTTAATCTTTCTCCAAGAGAGCTTGATATTTTATCTGCCCTTACGGACGGCAAAAGTTATAAGGCCATTGCTGCCGATAAGTTTCTGGCTACCGAAACCGTAAGAAGTCATGTAAAAAATATTTACGAAAAAATGCATGTGCATAGCAAGGCTGAAGCGGTGGCCAAGGCCTTTCGGGAAAAATTAATTTGATCTTTTTTTACCCATATTTTTATTTTGTGGTTATCAACCATATACCCACTTTCAACTTCGGTTACCCGCCCGGTTCCAAGTCCTCGCTCACTACACTTCGTTTCGTTTACTGCGGACTTTCCACCTAACCGGGGCAGCCTTCGGCTTTATATTTTTCCTGCCCGTTCCGAACGGTCCCTTCGGGCGGGAATTGAGCAAGGATAGTTGGTCACCACCATTTTTTGCAAAACCCCATGTATGGGGGATTTTTAAGGCTTATTTATTGGCTGCATTGAGCCAATAAAATTAAAAATATGAAAGCAATATCCTTAGCATGTTTTTTTACAATTAATACTACCCCATTATTTGCACAAAATGTAGGGATAGGCGTTCCCGCACCTATCGAAAAATTAGATGTAAACGGAGCAATCAAGATTGGCACTTCTTCAAGTAACAATGCGGGCTCCATCCGCTATGCAGCTGGAAAGTTCGAAGGCAATAACGGACTGGCCTGGGGGGCATTTACACAATTACCACCGGGTACAATGGTAGCCAGCAGCATAAACCCAAACACCCCTTTGCAAAATGCTGGGTTTAGTTTTTTTAATACCTTTTTCGTAAATAAAGCTTCATCCATTACGACCCTGCCAAATAGTTGGCTGGCTACACAGCAGGTGGGGGCACCAGAGCCAAGAAGTTCCTCTGCGTCTGTGTGGGCGGGTACAAGAATGATTGTTTGGGGTGGCTATGGTACAAACTACTTAAATACCGGGGGAATGTATGACCCAGTTGCAGATAGCTGGAGTCCAATGGCTGCCTCTCCATTGACTGCCCGGTATTTTCCAACCATGGTATGGACCGGAA
>Ga0105045_10003750_pt1 | contig 13123 bp, 14 predicted proteins | sample MAT02_FD_78089 | JGI IMG/M metagenome (GOLD analysis project Ga0105045, IMG submission 78089) | Freshwater microbial communities from Lake Fryxell liftoff mats and glacier meltwater in Antarctica - MAT-02 (megahit assembly) | ecosystem: Environmental > Aquatic > Freshwater > Ice > Liftoff...
CGCCCGAAGCCGGATCGAGGCGAAGATGCCCTCGCAGGTTCGCTCGAACCTGTGGCGCTGAACCTGCTCGACCTGAAAGCCTTCGGAGAGCGCATCGCTGCCAGACACCCCGACAGCCTTCATGTCTAAGAGTTCAATGAGACAAATGGGGTGAGTTATGCGCATCGGCTATGCAAGGACTTGGACGCTGGATCAGAAGGCGGGACTTGAGGCCCAGGAACGCGACCTGACGCAGGCCGGGTGCGAAAAGTTGTTCATCGAACAGGTGTCGTCCGTTGATGTGGTGGCACGGGTGAAGCTGGCAGAGGTGCTGGACTTCGTTCGGGAAGGTGACGTTCTTGTGGTTACAAAACTGGACCGACTTGCCCGCTCAGTGGCGCATCTTCTGGAAGTGCTGAAAGGGTTGAATGAGAAGGGGGCAAGTCTGTCGATCCTCAATCTCGGCTTCGACACTGCCATGCCTACAGGGAAACTTATGCTGACCATCCTTGGTAGTAGTGCCGAATTCGAGCGTGGCATCATGTTGGAGCGGCAGCGCGAGGGGATTGCCAAGGCGAAAGCTGATGGCAAGTACAAGGGGCGCAAGCCGACAGCCCGAGCGAAAACTGAGGATGTGCTGAGCCTGCATAGTGAAGGCGTTGGCGCTTCTGAGATAGCTAAGCGCACACGCATTGGCCGAGCTTCCGTCTATAGAATACTCGAAGGGTCACTCGGGCAGGCCGTAGGTGGGTAGTGGATGCGGCAAAGAGTAGGGAGTGATTTTACCAGCAGTGCCCCGAGCGGTCCTTCGACCCGACGAAGACCGATGCGGGCAACCTGCTGTCATGCGCCTGAGACGGGCCCGGAAGCAGCCCTATCATGCGTTCCGCCCGCGCTACCCCTTCGTCTCTAGATAAAGGCGTCGATGATTGTGCAGCCCACCACAGGGACAAAGCACTAACTGTTCTGGGTAAGGGATAATTCCGGCATTCCTCGGAGAGGGAATTACCGTTCTGCTTTTATGCTCGCTGTCATTTCCTCTCACGTAGCACCCAGCTTTTGCCTCTGGGCCATTTAGGAGAGTGCCTATGTCATCTGTGACTGGGCCAATGGCATCGAACAGGTCTAAGCAGATTGTCCGGAGGCACTTGCGATATCGCTCTGCGGCGCAGGCGTCTCTTGCGCGCCGCTGTTCATGTAACTCGACATCGACTTGAATTGCATCAAGCCGGTCAAGGATGGCAGGGCTTCGCATGCCGATCGGTTGGCGGAAGAGATTGATCGGTCGGCTTGGCGTCAAGTTCTCAAACATGAACTAGCATCCGTGCAGTGCTCCTAGAATTTCTGTCTGCCCTTAAGCCTTGCCCGGCTCCCGGCCAGTGCTTGGCGAACAAGATCACACGCCCGCTGGAGAGTTACGTTGACCCCGCATTCCGAGAAGATGGCAGGGAGTGTCAGCTTCTGTCTGCCACTCGCAAGCCGGGAGGTATCTATCCCCTTTGCCCCGGCGCGCTAGAAGTCATGCCGAAAACAGTTCGATTGCTGCCTTCAACTGCGCTACCGTGTATCCCTCTCGCATGTACACCTGCTGGGTAACGGCTTGCCGCTCGTGCCCGACGATGGACTGATAAATTGGTTCTGCACGCCAGCCTGCGCTAGTCGGGTCACCATTGTGTGTCGTAGGCCATGAAAGACATGCCCGGTAGACTTGATACCCAACGCAGGCGTCAGAATACCCAACGCAGGCGTCAGAGTAATATTGAACCAACGGCCCAACGCCCTGCCGTAACCATTCTTCGCGCAGTAGGTGTACTCGGGGAACATCCGGGGTTTGCGTTGGGCTTCCATCCGGGACCGGTACTCCAACAGCCCAAGCCGCAACAACTCGTCATGCACGGGAACCTTGCGAAGTGCGGCAGCGGACTTGAACTTCTTGTTGCTGTCTCCCTCGTCGATCAGATGGAAGAACCAGATAGCCTCACAGAGCCGCTGCAGGAAGGCTTCCTTGCCATTGGGAGCCATGACGTCCCAGTTATCCTCAGAGGTGCCCTCAGCGAGGCTCTGGGTCGTTTCCTGCGGGGCGAGGTCCAATTCGGACGGCACACCCTTCTCGCCGATCTGGTCGATCCGGGCGGCCAGAGCCCGTTTGAAATAGCCGTGCATCAATGCCCGGAGTTCGTCATGCCGCATCGCGGTAGGAACCGCACGGCGGCGCAACAGTTCGCCGCATGATGCGAGATACCGGGCCAAGTCGCCTGCCTGTCTCGGGCATCGGGTGCCCAAAGACAACCGAACACTGTCCGGTCGCGGATGATTTGCGGTGCTAGGAAGCAGCCAGCGGAAGTAGAAGACGCCATACCGGGACGGGTAAAGGTAACAAATCAGCCTCATTCTGTGTCACACCTATGTGGCACACCAGTTGTCGAGGCTTCTAAGGCTTTGATTTATTGGTCTTTGGTGGAGCAGAGGGGGATCGAACCCCTGACCTCGTCATTGCGAACGACGCGCTCTCCCAACTGAGCTACTGCCCCAAGACCTGCGGCGATATGTGGTCGAAGCGATCCGAATTGTCAAGAAAGCCAGCGGCAAACTGAAGGGTCAGAGAAGGTCTTCCTCTTCACCCGCCACATCGATGCCAAGGGCATCCAGCCCGGCCTCAAGGTTCTCGGCCAGATGCGGCATACCCATCAGGTAGCTGGCGGTGGGCGTTGTCGCCTCGGCCATGGCGGTGGCGACGGCTTCGTCGAAATCCTCGGGCTCGAAGGCACCGCGACCGACCCAAGCGACCGCCGTCAGTTGTGCCTTCTCGTCGTCGTTCAGCGCGTCGATGAAGGCATGAAGCTCTCCTGCCCCGACAGCAGTCTCGCGCGCAAGAAAGACAATATGGACAACCTTGCTCGGACTGATTTCCAGCATGCTCGAAACCTCCTCCAGCCTTCAGCTGCCATGGTCGCGCAGACCGGGCTGCAGCGCAAGGCGCGTTTCACGTCAAGGCCCAAAACGCCACCGCATGCGCCAGCGCACCCGCCAGCGTTGCCAGCACGACAGACCGGCGGACCAGGTAGACGCCCAGCACTGCAACTGTCCCCGACCCGACGGGCAAAAGCTGCGCCACCCCGGGGGACAAAAGCGGAAGGATCGCCGCCATGAACAGCGTGGCAATCGCAGCGGGACCGGTGGCGGCCAGAAACCGCTCCAACCAGCCGCCGGGGGCAAGACGTTCGGTCCGCGCCAGCGTGGGCAGGACACGGAATACCCAGTTGGCCGTCCCGGCCAGCAGGGCCACGACAAGAAGGTCCCAGTTCATCGGCGCACCAGCCCGGTGACCGCACCTACCAGCATGCCCATCAGGATGCCGCTTGTGGCGCTTATCAGCAGCGTGCCGCCCACCGTTACCAGCCCTGCGACCGCGATCACCGGCAACTGCCGCCGCGACAGGATCGACAGCAGCAGCGCCAGAAACAGCGCCGGCAGCATGAAGCCAAGGCCCGCGTTCAGCGCCGGCCACGCATCCAGCGCACCGCCCCCCGCAAAAGCCCCCGCCGCCGTGCCCGCCAACCAGCTGAGATAGGCGCCGATCCCAAGTCCCAACATGTAGGGTTCGGAGAATCTCTGCCCCCGGGCCAGCGCGCCCAGCGCCTGACCAAACACTTCATCCGTCAGCCCAAAGGCCCAGACCCAGGCCCTTCGGGTCGACGCATCCTTGCCCGCCGCCCGCATCAGCGCCGGGCCGTAAAGCACATGCCGCAAGTTCATCGCGATCAGCGTGAAGGCTGACACGAATACTGGCGCGCCCGATGTCAGAAGCGCAAGCGCCAGGAATTGCGATGCACCGGCATAGATAATCAAGGACAGTGTGAAAGCTTCGCCTTCGGTGAACCCGGCGCGGGTGGCGGCGACGCCAAAGGAAAATGCGATGGGGAAATAGCCAAGAGCAATCGGCAAGCTGGCCGTCAGGCCATCACGGAACGCGGCGCGGGTCATGGACGCCACGGCTAACGCGCTTGGCAGTGGCGGTCAATGGCCCGCCATATTCGGGAACGCCTGACTTGCGAAACCGGCCAGGGCGGTGCTGCTGGCCCACCCCGACGTAAGGTCCGGACCGGCACCACCTTCGACAGCTGGCTGATGCTGGAGACCGGCCTGCCCACACACGGCGTGTTCGAAGCCTGGGACGAGGCTTTTGCAGGAATGACGATGAAAGGCGTCGACGCATCAATCAGTTTTCTGACCCAGAGACAGTATCTGCGTCTTCTGGGGATCGGGATTGACCACGCCTATGACGTCAGCGGCATCCCCGAGGCACTGGCCTTGGCGAATGAATGCCTGGTCAGGCAGATGAAGGGTGTCTCTGGAGACGTGAGCCTTGGCAGTGCGCCGGCATAGGTGCCGGACTTGAAGCCAAAGACAGGCGCCGCAGGCGGGATCGGCGCAGGAGGCGGGCTTGGTACGCAGCCGGGTGGGGCACTGGGAACACCCGCGCCGAAACCCTCGCCATCGGGGCAAGGCCCGGCTGAAGCCCGGGCCTTGAGGCTGTGCGATGGGACCGGCGCGAACCTATTCGGCCGCTTCCATGTAGCTTTCGACCGGCGGGCAGGTGCAGACCAGGTTGCGGTCGCCGTACACGTTGTCGACACGGCCAACCGGCGGCCAGTACTTGTCCACCCTGAAGGCGCCGGGCGGGAAGCAGCCTTGTTCGCGGCTGTACTTTCGGTCCCAGGCGTCGGTCACCAGCGCCGCCACCGTGTGCGGCGCATGGCGGAGGGGGGAATCTTCGGCCGTTATCTCACCCCTCTCTACCGCCGCTATCTCGGCACGGATCGCCAGAAGCGCGGTAATGAAACGGTCAATCTCGGCCTTGGTCTCGGACTCCGTCGGCTCTACCATCAGCGTACCGGCCACTGGCCATGACATTGTCGGCGCGTGGAAACCGTTGTCGATCAGGCGCTTGGCGATGTCATCGACCGTGACGCCCACCTCGGCGAAGGGGCGTGTGTCCAGGATGCATTCATGCGCAACCCGGCCCTTGTTACCCATGAACAGGATCGGGTAAGCCCCCGCAAGCCGCGCCGCGATGTAGTTGGCGTTCAGAATCGCCACACGTGTCGCCTGCGTGCAGCCCGGACCGCCCATCATCAGGCAATAGGCCCAGGAGATCAGCAGGATCGACGCCGACCCATAGGGTGCTGCCGATACCGCCCCGTCGCCCCCGGTTTCAGGATGCCCCGGCAGATGCGGTGCCAGATGCGCCTTCACGCCAATCGGCCCCATGCCCGGGCCCCCGCCGCCATGCGGAATTGCAAACGTCTTGTGCAGGTTCAGGTGGCTGACATCGCCGCCAATCTCGCCCGGCTTCACCAGACCGACCAGCGCATTCATGTTCGCGCCGTCGATGTAGACCTGCCCGCCATGGTCATGGGTGATCTGGCAGATCTCCCGCACCGTCTCCTCGAACACCCCATGCGTGGAGGGATAGGTGATCATGCAAGCCGCAAGGCGGTTCCCCGCCGCCTTGGCCTTGGCGCGGAAATCCTCGACATCCACATCGCCGTTCGGCGCGGATTTGACGACCGTTACCTCCATCCCTGCCATTTGCGCCGAGGCTGGGTTGGTGCCATGCGCAGAAACTGGGATCAGACAAACCGTGCGCTGCACATCGCCCCGCGCCCGGTGATAGGCAAGGATCGTCAGAAGCCCCGCATATTCCCCCTGCGCGCCCGAATTCGGCTGCATCGACATGGCGTCATAGCCGGTAATCTCGCACAGCTTGGCGGACAGGTCGGTAATCGCCTCGGTGTAGCCCGCCGCCTGGTCGCGGGGGGCAAAGGGATGGAGCGATCCGAACTCCGGCCAGGTGATCGGCATCATCTCGGCCGCAGCGTTCAGCTTCATCGTGCAGGATCCAAGGGGGATCATGGCCCGGTCCAGCGCCAGGTCGCGGTCAGACAGCCGGCGCATGTAGCGCATCATCTCGGATTCGGCCCGGTTCATGTGAAAGACCGGATGGGTCAGGTATTCGGTCACTCGCAGCATCGCCTCCGGAAAGCCCAGCGTCGCGCGGTGCGGCGGCACACCGTCAATCCCGAAGGCGCGCAAGATGCGGACCAGCACGCGTTCATCCGTCGTCTCATCAAGGCTGATGCCGACCCGGTCCGTGCCGATCTTGCGAAAATTCAGCCCCTCGGCCCGCGCAGCGGCAAGGATGCCGGCCTGGCCCACGCCGACCTCGACCGTGATCGTGTCAAAGAACGCCTTGGGCGACACTTTTGCGCCCGCCGCCTTCAGCGCGCGGGCAAGACGCTGGGTTAGGAAATGCACCCGTTCCGCAATCGCCCGCAGGCCCTTCGGCCCGTGGAAGACCGCGTAGAAGCTGGCCATCACCGCCAGCAGCGCCTGCGCCGTGCAAACGTTGCTGGTGGCCTTCTCGCGCCGGATGTGCTGCTCGCGTGTCTGGAGCGACAGCCGGTACGCCTTGCCCCCCTGTGCGTCGATGGAGACGCCGACGATCCGCCCCGGCATCTGCCGCTTGTGCGCATCCTTCACCGCCATGAAGGCCGCATGCGGCCCGCCATAGCCCATCGGCACCCCGAACCGCTGCGAGGAGCCGACCGCGATATCCGCCCCCATCGCGCCAGGTTCCTTCAGCAGGCACAGGGCGAGGAGGTCCGTCGCCACCACCGCCACCGCCCCCGCCGCGTGCAGTGCCGTAATCTCGGCGCTGAAGTCCCGCACATGGCCGTAGCTGCCCGGATATTGTAAGATCGCGCCAAACACCTGCGACGGGTCAAGGTTCTCCACCTCATCCTCGATGATCTCGATCCCCAGCGGCAGCGCCCGAGTCCGGATCACCGCGATGGTCTGCGGATGGCAGAAGCGATCGACGAAGAAGCCCTTGGCCTTCGACTTTGCCACCCGTTCCGCCATGGTCATCGCCTCGGCCGCCGCTGTCGCCTCGTCCAGCAGGCTGGCGTTGGCCACATCAAGCCCGGTCAGATCACAGACCATGGTCTGGTAGTTCAGCAAGGCCTCCAGCCGCCCCTGCGCAATCTCGGGCTGGTAGGGCGTGTAGGCGGTGTACCAGGCCGGATTCTCCAGGATGTTCCGCTGGATCGCCGGGGGCGTCACCGTGCCGTAATAGCCCTGCCCGATCAGGCTGGTCATCACCCGGTTCTTCGCCGCAACCTCTTTCATCTTTGCCAACAGCTCGTGTTCGGCCAAAGGTGCCCAGGTCAAGGGCCTCGCCTGCCGGATTGAGGCGGGCACCGTCTGCTCGATCAACTCATCAAGGCTGCGCACGCCCACGGCGGCCAGCATCTCGGCCATCTCGGACGGTGACGGGCCGATGTGGCGGCGGTTGGCGAAGTCATATGGGTTGTAGTCGGTGGGGGTGAAGGTCATTGGTTGACATCGGGCGCTAAACGACCCGCTCCCTTTCATCTTTGCGAAATTGTCCCTGGGGTCCGGGGCTGGCCCCCGGACCCCAGGGACAAGGCTCAGCCGATCAGATCCTGATATTCGTCCTCGTCCATGAACTGGTCCAGTACGCTCAGGTCATCCAGCCGCATCTTGAAGAACCAGGCCGCGCCGGTCGGGTCTTCGTTCACCAGCGCGGGCGTATCGACCAGCTTGTCGTTGACTGCGACAATTTTGCCATCGACCGGGGCCAGAATGTCCGACGCGGCCTTGACGCTTTCGATCACGCAGACCTCATCGCCCTCGGCCACCACGGTCTCGGTTTCGGGCAACTCCACGAAAACCACGTCGCCCAGCTGGGTCGCGGCATGTTCGGTGATGCCGACGACGACAAGGTTACCCTCGATACGCAGCCATTCATGATCCTTGGTATATTTCATTGCTTTGCCTCAACGCTTGTAACTGGTGGGATGGAAAGGAAGCTCGCAAGTGGTCAGGGGCAGATGCTTGCCGCGCACCTCACCCACCAGTTGGGTGCCAGGCGTCGCGAAACCAAGGGCGACATAGCCCATCGCGACGGGGGCATTGACCGAAGGCCCGAACCCGCCCGAGGTGACGCGCCCGACCGGCGTGCCATCCGGGGTGAAGACCTCCACCCCCTCTCGCATCGGGGCGCGGCCTTCGGGCCGCAGACCCACGCGCCATCGCTCCGGACCTTCTGCCAGTTCCCGCAGGATGCGCGCCGCACCGGGGAAGCCGCCCTCACGAGCGCCGCCCGAGCGGCGGCTTTTCTGGATCGCCCAGGTCAGCGCGGCCTCGACCGGACTGGTGGTGGTGTCGATGTCATGGCCGTAAAGGCAGAGGCCCGCCTCCAGCCGAAGCGAGTCTCGCGCGCCAAGACCGATGGGCGCCACGCCCGACTGCGCCAGCAGCTTGCGCGCAAAGTCCTCGGCATCTGCCACCGGCAGTGAAATCTCGAACCCGTCCTCACCCGTATAGCCCGAGCGGCTGACCCAGACCTCGCCGATCACCCAATGATCCATGAACCGCATTTCCGCCGTCCCCGGCAGCAGCGCCTCCAGCGCCGCCACGGCCCCCGGGCCCTGGATGGCCAGCAATGCCCGGTCGGTGACAGGCTCCACCGTCACCCCCGGCATCATCGCGGTCATATGGGCAATGTCAGCCGCCTTGCAGGCCGCATTCACCACGACATAAAGGTGATCGCCCCGGTTGGTGAACATCAGGTCATCCAGAATGCCGCCCTGGTCGCTGGTCAGAAGCCCATAGCGCTGCCGCCCCTCGGCCAGACCCACCACATCGGCCGGCATCAGGCCTTCGAAGGCCAGCTTCAGGTCGTCCACCCGACCCTTCGGCCGCAGGATCATCTGCCCCATGTGGCTGACGTCGAACAAGCCCGCCGCCGCGCGCGTGTGCAGGTGTTCCTTCATAACGCCGGTCGCGTACTGCACCGGCATCTCGTAGCCGGCGAAAGGCACCATCTTGCCCCCGAGTTCCAAATGCAGATCATGCAGGCTCAGCCGCTGTAGTGTGTCGCCTTCAAGGTCGGCCATCGCCGCTCCCCTACCCTTGGCCGGACCATACCGGCACCGTCAGGCAGGCTGATCCCTGCCCCGCGATGCCCCCTCTGTCCTTGCGCCACCCTGAAACGAAGGGCAGCCGCGCCTGAGATCGTTATCCCTTCGGCGTCCCGGCAGGCCCGGGCCCTCTCCAGAGTGTCGTCGTCAGAAACGGTCCCTTGCGCCTGAGAGTTTACCGGGGCGGTTGCTCCTTCGGCACCGAAGGGCGCGAACGCCCGCCGGATTCTCCCGAACCTGACGCACGATGGTTAGCCCATCCCAGCGCAAGGCGGCAAGAGGGAATCGGAATACGACCGTATGCCGCGCGATTGCGACCTTCCCAGGACGTCAGGCCCGCCGCTCCCCGGGGCTGGTCACCGGCTCAACCTCGGGCGCCGCCACGGACTGCGGCCCGGGTTGGCCGCGCGACGGCAGTACCGCCGGCGACCGGATCGCCAGCAGCGCAAGCCAGGCCGCCGCAAGCCCGAAGACCACGCCGCCCAGCGCCTGACCGACCAGCACGCCCTCGGCCCCCCAGGTTCCGCCCAGCCACAGCGCCAGCGGAATCGTCCCCACCGTGTGCCGGCCCCAGTTCACCACGGTCGACCAGAACGGCCGGCCCAGATTGTTGCAGACCGCGTTGCCGACAAAGATCATCCCATTGAAGAACCACAACAAAGCCAGCGGTCCGCAGAATAGATAGACAATGTCCCGTGTCAGCCCCTCGGCTTGGAACGCATCTGCAATCGGCGCGCGAAGCGCAAAAAGCAGCGCCGAAACGGCGACGATCACCAGCCCTGTGAAGATCAACCCGTCGATGAAGGCGCGCCGCACCCGGTCCATTCGCCCGGCGCCGAAGTTCTGCCCAATGATCGGCCCCAGCGCGCCCGACAGCGCGAAAATGACGCCGAAGGCCACCGGCGTCAGCCGCCCGGCAATCGCCATCCCCGCCACAGCCGCCTCGCCATAGGACGAGGTCGCCCGCGTGACGAACGCCTGCCCCACCGGGGTTGCCACCTGGGTCAGGATTGCAGGCACAGCAATCGCCCAGATCGGCCCCATGTCGGCCACCACCTGCCCCGGAGTCGGGCGGTCAAACCCGCCATACTTCGCCGTGATCGGCCGCAGCGCCATGACCGCAATCACCACCCGCGCCACGACCGAGGCGATGGCCGCGCCTGTCAACTCCCAGCCGAAACCGAAGATCAGGATCGGGTCCAGCACCACCGTTGCCAGCGCGCCCCAGACCGTCGCCATCATCGCCGCCCGCGCATCGCCATGGCTGCGCAGAATGGCACCCCCGATCATTCCGACCATCAGCAAGGGCTGCGAGGGGATGACGATCTGCAGGAAATCCACCGCAAGTTCCGCGGTCCGCCCCTTGGCGCCAAGCAACGCGACCAAGGGTCCGAGCGCCAGCCAAACCCCGGCGGCGAAAAGCGACCCGAACACAAAGCCGAGCACCAGCCCCGTCGTCGCCCTGCCCCTTGCCGCCGCCGGATCGCGCGCGCCCAGCGCCCGCGCCACCAGCGCCCCCACGGCAATCGACATCCCGATGCCGAAACTCGTGGTGAAGAACAGGATCGCGCCAGCATAGCCGATCGCAGCTGCCAATTCAGCCCGCCCCAGCATCGAGATGTACAGCAGGTTGATCAGATCGACGACAAACACCGCCATCAACCCGACCGACGAGGTCAACGCCATCACCGACACATGTCGGAAAAGGCTCCCCTCGACAAACTTCGCCTGCCCTGTCGGTCCAGCCATCTCGCGATCCTGTTTTCTGTCTGAAAGTATCCCACGGGAGGTCGGGAGGGTGTGAAACCCTCCGGGGCCTGCCCAGGGCTCAGACCACCGGTACCTTGCGCAAAAGCGGCATCACATCCGCCATCTCCGGCCCCGCATCGCGGCCCGTCAAGGCCCGGCGCAGCGGGCGGAACAGGTCCTTGCCCTTGCGTCCCGTGGATGCCTTGACGGCACTGGTCCATTCGCCCCAGGTCGCCGAGGTCCAGGGTTGCGCCGGCAGCAGCGCCAATGCCTCGGCCACAAACTCACGGTCCGGCTCTTCAACCACCGGCTCCGCGCCGTCACGAAACAGCGTCCACCAGCCCTCAAGGTCAGCCAACACGGTGATGTTGCCCTTGGCTACCGCCCAGAACGCCTCGGCCGTCTCCTCGGGCACGCCCAACGCCGCAATCCGTGCCCGAACGGCGGCAAAGGCCAGGCCCTGCACATGATGCCGGGTCAGCGGGAACAGATCCTCGGCATCGAACTTTGTCGGCGCTGCGCCAAAGGATCCCACATCGAACCCCTCGATCAGCTCTTCCATCGACCCCGCCAGCTCTACCGGCTTTGAAGACCCCAGCCGCGCCATCAGGCTGAGAAGTGCCATCGGCTCCACCCCCCGCTCCCTCAGGTCGCGCAGGGACAAGGTCCCCAGCCGCTTTGACAGTTCTTCCCCGCCCGGCCCTGTCAGAAGCGAATGGTGCGCAAAGACGGGCGGCACCCCGCCCAGCGCCTTCATGATCTGGATCTGTGTCGCGGTGTTCGTCACATGGTCCGCACCGCGCACGATATGCGTCACGCCCATGTCCACATCATCGACCGAAGAGGCGAAGGTATAAAGCACCTGCCCATCCGCCTTGATCAGCACCGGGTCCGACACCGACCCCGCATCGATGGAGATATCGCCAATGATCCCGTCCGCCCATTCGATCCGTTCTATATCCAGAAGAAACCGCCAGTATCCGGCCCGCCCCTCGGCCCGGTACGCGGCCTTCTCGGCCTCGGTCAGCTTCAGCGAGGTCCGGTCATAGACCGGCGGCCGCCCCATGTTCAAAAGCTTCTTCCGCTTCAGGTCCAGTTCCACCGGGCTTTCGAAACACTCGTAGAACCGCCCCGCAGCGCGAAGGCTGTCGGCGGCCTCGGCATAGCGATCCATCCGCGCGGACTGCCGCTCCACCCGGTCCCAGTGCAGGCCCAGCCAGGTCAGGTCTTCCTTGACCCCATCGGCGTATTCTTCCTTCGACCGCTCCTGATCGGTGTCGTCCAGCCGCAGAATGAACTGGCCGCCGTTCTTGCGGGCGATCAGATAATTCATCAGCGCCGTGCGCAGGTTGCCCACATGAATCCATCCCGTGGGCGAGGGGGCAAAGCGGGTGGTGACGGCGGCAGAGAGCGTGGGCATGCGAGGGGCTCCTTCAGGCGCCCCTCCCTCTCACATGGTCCCGCATTTGTCCAGTTTGCGCCGACCGCGCCGCAATCCCCGGCAGCGCCTTCGGGCGGGGCTCGATGCCCCGGCCGAAGGCGGCCCGGTTGAAAGGCGCGCGCAGCCCCTTCCACCGATCATCGCGCACCTCTATCTTGTGGTGATGACAAATCCATCTCCTGACAGCATCGCCCCCTCGCTGGCGTATCTTGAGCAACTGGCGCATGAGGCGATCTCCACCCTGCCCACGCCGTTCCGCGAGCCTGCAACGTGTATTCACCTCCGGATCGAGGATTTCGCCGACGATGCGATGGTCGAGGAACTTGGGTTGAACGATCCGTTTGAACTCACCGGCCTTTACGAAGGCATTCCGCTCACCGAAAAATCCACGGCCGACCAGCCGACACAGCCGGACGTGATCTGGCTTTTTCGCCGCCCGATCCTTGATGAATGGGCTGACCGCGGAAATGTCTCGCTGGCCGAACTGGTGGCCCACGTCGTCATCCATGAGCTGGCACATCACTTTGGCTGGTCTGACGATGACATTGCCCGCATCGACCCCTGGTGGGAATGACCGGCGCGGGCGCGCATATCGTGTGCGTGAATGCACCCAAGCTGACGTGGCTGTGACCGGACAGAAGCCATCCCGCCGCTACCCTCATTTGATGTCAGCATTTGGAGGATCCGATGACCCTGCCTACCCGCCGTCAGGCCATTGTCGCTGGCGCAGCCCTGCCAATGACCGCCGCCATTGTGCCCGCACCCGCCTTTGCCAGCGGCGAAATGCTGGGCTCGGGCTTTGCGCCCTGGAACCGCTTCAAGCTGGGCGGTTCGAGGTAACCACACTCCTCGCCGGAAGCCGCGCCAGCGACAAGCCGCAGGAGACCTTCGGCATCAACGCGACGCCGGAAGATTTCGCCGCGCTTTCGGACGCGAACTTCATTCC
>Ga0105045_10003751_pt1 | contig 13120 bp, 10 predicted proteins | sample MAT02_FD_78089 | JGI IMG/M metagenome (GOLD analysis project Ga0105045, IMG submission 78089) | Freshwater microbial communities from Lake Fryxell liftoff mats and glacier meltwater in Antarctica - MAT-02 (megahit assembly) | ecosystem: Environmental > Aquatic > Freshwater > Ice > Liftoff...
CAGCCGCGGCGGCTTCTTCGGCAGTCGGCGGCTGGGGCGGCATGGGCGCGGGCGGGGCCAGCAACATACGCGCTGGATCGACATCGTAGTGCTGCACGATGGCCGCGGCCGCATGGCGCGACACGGTCAGCACGGCGGCCGCGCGCCGGGCACTGAGGCGCGTGAGCCATTGCAGGCGCAGCCGCATCGCGCGGGGGAAGAATTGCGGATGGCTCTCATACAAAACGTCATGCACGACAACGATCTGCGCGCCGGGGCAAAGCGGCGGCGCAACATACTGCGTCACCAGCGCGTCCAGCCGATGCGCAGTCACGGCGAAGGGCCAGAAGGCCAGCAGCCGCACAAAGCGGCCAGGCAACGCGATGCGACGATGCGTGAAGCAGCGTGCCGGATAGCGCGTCCGCGTTGCCGCCGGATCGGCGGAATAGATCACCCATTCGTGCTGCCCGCCCACCTCCGGCAGATAGTCGAGCAGGTTTTCAAGCCAGGTGCGGCTGCCCTGGAACTTGCCGTCCAGCACATGCGCGTCGATGCCGATACGCGCCAAGCGCTAGGGCTGCGGCAGCAGCGCACCGACCGGCGGCGCGGTCAGCGCCGTACCGAGCAGGTCGTGCGGGGCGGGCATGTCGATCTGCAGACCACGCGTGAGCAAGGCCAGGCGCGGCCGGGCGCCGCCGGCATCCGGCGTGTTCCCGGCCAGGCGCGCGATGTCGGCCAGCAGCGGGTCGGCCGACAGGTCCGGCCCGCCGGGCTTCAGCGCGTTCCAGGCAGCCAGGTTCGGCACGTTGTTGCGGTTCCACACGAAGTGCTGTCCGCCGCCGGCATGGTGATACAAATTCCCCGCCATCTCCCGCGTGCGGCGTGACGTAAAGGGATCGACATAGACGCAGGCATTCGCCGGGCGCCGCGTGAGCACGAGATTGTTCCGCAGCACATTGTCGAAGCTGTGGTCTACGTTCTTCGTAAAGTCGCTCGCCAGCACAAGGTCCGCCTTGTAGGCGTGGCGGCGGCCGCTGTCGCGCATGTTGTCCACCAGCGTGTTATTGTGGACTTGGTTCTGCGCCGCGTCGAACAGCACAATCCCGGCGCCGTCATTGCCGAAGCACAGGTTGAAATAGACCTGGTTGCGGTCGCACCACTGGTCGAGCTGGATGCCGTTGCCGTCCTGGCCGGTGGTTTCCTTCTGCCCCCAAACGATGTTGTAGCGGATGATGTTGTCCTTGCCGGCGTCCTGCCGCGCGTCGCGCGCGAAGGTGTGGATGCCGCTGGTGCCGGACAGGCCGTGCCCGTTGTCCCAGACGATGTTGCGTTCAACGATGTAGCGGTTGCCGTTGATCTCCATGCCGTGCATCACGTTGCGCGCGACGCGGTTGCCGGCGATCAGCGTCTCCTGACCCACAGGGGCGTTCACCACGTCGATCGCGATTCCGTGAGTTCGTGTATCGTGCAAATGGTTGTCGAGCAGACGGTGCCCGCCGCCCGCACCGTCGCCGATCCACAGGCCGAGTCCGCTGTCGCGCACCGTGCAGCCCTGCACTGTGATATGCGATGCGCCGCGCCGGATGATCACCCCCGAATGCGGCGTTCGCTCGATCACCAAGTTCTCGAGCCGCACATGGTGTGCGCCTTCCATAACCAGGGAGCCGCGGATGATGGCGCCGTCCTGCCCGCGTACCACGATCGGCCGATCAGGCGCGCCGCGGGCGGGGATGATGATGAAGGGGGCGGAAATCACGCCCGGCCGCACCACCACTTCATCGCCCGGCCGCAACGATGTCCATGGTACGCCGGTCAGGGAAGCGATGCGCGCGCCCGGCCCCACCTCGAACACAGTGGCCTCGGCCCGATGCGGCAACAGCAGGGCAGGTGTTGCGAGCGCCAGGGCGCAGGCGCCGCGCCGTCCGATGTCAGCCATGCCGAGCCCTTCCTCAATGCCAGATGTTGTCGTGCTGCGCGCGCGGCGATAGATATGGTCCCAGATGCCGCACGAGTCCGTCGAATTTCGTATCTTCCCCGAGATGCTCGCCGGCGGCTACCCGCGCGGCGATCATCGTATGGAGTATCTTGTCCGGGTCAATGCGCTGCTGCACACCGGTATGGTCGTGCTGGATTTCGGGGCGGGGCGCGGCAAATGGGTGAACGACCCGGTGGCGTTCCGCCGCTGGCTCGGCGATTTCCGCGGTCGTTGCGCGCGCGTGATCGGCGCCGATGTGGACCCGGCCATCGCGGAGAATCCGCAGGTCGAGGAACGCCTGCTGCTGAAGGATGGCGGCGGCTTCCCGTTGCCCAATGCCTCGGTGGACCTGATCTCGGCGTTCTCCGTGCTGGAGCATGTGGAGGATGCGGCGTTCTGGGCGCGCGAGATCGATCGTGTGCTGCGCCCGGGCGGCTGGCTCTGCGGCTGGACGCCGAACCGCTGGGGCGCCATCGGGATCGGTGCCCGGCTGATCCCCGGTGCGATGCACGCCCGCGTGCTGCGCGTGCTCGAGCCCCGGCGCGAGGAGGAGGACAGTTTCCCCCCCGTCTACCGGATGAACACGATCGGCACGCTGAAGCGCCTGTTCCCCGAGAGCCGCTACGCCCATGGCAGTTACCGCTATGCCGGGCGCCCCTACTACCATTTCGACCGCACATTGATGGCGCGGATCTGGCAGGCGGTGGGGTGGGCGGCACCTGACGTGATGAAGCCCTACATGATGATTTTTTTGCAGAAGCGCGGCGGGCTTGCGCGGGAAGGCCCGTGGCCGACACTGCCATGATGGGCCGGCCGAGCGCGCCGGAGATTTCGGTCGTCATCCCGACCTTCAACCGCCGCCCGATCCTGCTGCGCTGCCTGGCCGCGCTGACGGCGCAGGCCATCGACCCGGCCCGCTTCGAAGTGATCGTGGTGGATGACGGGTCCGCCGACGGAACCGCCGGTGCGGCGGAGAGCTTCGCGCGCGATGCGCCCATTTCCATCACGGTGCTGACCCAGCCCAACAGCGGCGCCAACACTGCGCGCAACCGGGCGATCGAGCAGGCCCACGGGACGCTGGCATTGATCCTGAACGATGACAGCATCGCGACACCCGCGCTGATCGCCGAACATCTACGCCTGCATGCGGCGCATCCGGGGCAGGGCGATGCGGTGCTTGGCCGGCTCGACCTCTGCCCCGATCGGCCGCCTGGCCTGTTCGAGCGCCTGCACCATGACCATCGGCTGGATGCGCTGGCCGAGGGTACGGATCTGGGCTGGCAGGCCTTCTACACGTTCAACCTCTCGGCCAAGACTGCGCTGCTGCGTCGCCATGGCGGCTTCGATGCCGGGTTGCGCTGGCATGAGGATATCGAGTTTGGCTGGCGGCTCCGCGCCGATGGGTTGCGTGTGTTTTGGGCGCCGGGCGCGCTGGCGTATCACCTGCACCCGATGCAGGAGGCGGCGTGGCTCGGCATAGCGTTGCGGGAGGGCAAGGCGCTCGCCACCTGGCTCACCCGCCGGCCGGACATGCGGGAGGAACTGGTGGCGCTCGGCCTGCACAGCCGCAGCCTGGGCACGCGGGGGGTTCGCCACACGGTGGCGGACGCGGCAATCAACGGCTGGACGGAGCCTGCCTGGCTTGCTCTGGCGCGGCTGCTGGCGCGGCCTGCGCCGGGTGTTGCGGCGCTGGCCTATCGGAAAATCTTCCAGGCGCGCAAGCGCCGCGCCATCGATGCAGCCCTATCTGAGGTGCCTTAGCCTGGCGACCCATTCCTTGAGGTCCGACCAAGCCTCCATGTGTGGGCGGCCGGTATTGGTCGGTGCATCGGTGACGCCGACCGGCAAGTCGGGCGTGCCGAGCCGCGGGTCCGTGAAGGTGCCGAAAAGCCGATCCCAGATCACCGGTATGCCAAGGTTACGGCCATAAAGGGCCGGGTCAGTACTGTGATGGATGCGGTGCGCGGAGGGCGGCAGAAGGACCCAGCGTCCGAACCAGCCCCAATGCCAGCCGATATTGGAATGGATCAGGTGCAGGTAGATCAGCACGATCAGCCCGATCACCGCCACCGCCGCAGCCGGCACGTCGAACAGCAGGAAGGGCACCACCTTGAAGAAGGCTTCGATCGCCGGCGCCACCGGGTGGTTCCGCCAGAGCGTCAGCGCGGTCATTTCGGTAGCAGAGTGGTGCATCCGGTGCAGCGGCCAGAACGCCCGCGTGTGGAACATGCGGTGCGATGCGTAGTCGGCCAGGGTGAACACCAGGAATGCCAGCGCCACATCCAGCGCCACATGCCCGGTACGAAACCGCACGCCGGCCTGTGCCACTTCCGCAACCAGCATCGCCGTCAGCGCCCCCACCACGATCATGCCGCCGAGGGTGAAAAGCTGGACGATGAATTTCCATATCCCCAGCAGGTTCAGCGCAAAGATCAAAAGGTCGTAGCTGGAGGAGGTGGATCGCCGCGCCAACCGCGCGAAGGAGGAGTACTGCCACCCGCCGAGCGCCGCCTCCAGCGCCATCACCGGCAAGATTGCCACGCATATCAGCGCCGCCTTGTTCAGCACCAGCGCCAGCGCGGCCTCGCTTTGGACATCGAAGGGAAGCAGCGCCACCGCCTGCTCTGCAAGGGCGAGGCCCGCCGCGTGCCACTCCGGCAGCAACGCCACACCCACCACAAGGACCAAGCCTGTCGCCGCGAAGGCCACTGCCAGGCCAAGCACTACCAGCCCGGCCAAAGGCCAGGTCCGGAGGGCCGGAGGTGGGTCGAATTGAGCGCTCGCCTGCGACATGCTGTCCACTTGATCGCGTTGGATATCAGGCGGCGCCCACCCGCTGCAAGGCGCGGATTTCGCAAGGAGCGGAGCCGGACACCGCATCTTCAGTAGGTGTTGCGGCCCTGCAGCATGGCGGTCAGCGTGCGCATAAGGATCACGAGGTCGAGCCCGATGGACCAATTGCTGATGTACCAAAGGTCGTGCTCGACCCGGCGCTGTATCTTGTCGAGCGTGTCGGTCTCGCCTCGCCAGCCATTCACCTGCGCCCATCCGGTGATACCGGGCTTCACGCGTAGCCGTGCGCGGTAGGTGGCGACCGCATCCTCGAAGGGCAGGCCGGCCGCGCGGGTCTTCAGCGCGTGCGGCCGCGGGCCAACCAGCGACATCTCGCCGCGCAGCACGTTCAACAATTGCGGCAGTTCGTCGATGTTGCTGCGGCGGAGGAAGGCGCCTACGCGCGTCACGCGCGGGTCACGCCGGATGGTCTGGGTGGCGCCGTCGAGGTCGGCCCGGTCGTGCCGCATGGTGCGGAACTTGAAAACCGTGAAGGGCGTTCCGTTCGCGCCTTCCCGGCTCTGGCGAAAGATCACCGGGCCTGGGCTTTCGAGGCGAATGGCCATGGCGGCGACGGCCATGATCGGCGCGGCCAGCAGCAGCAGCAGCGGCGCGAGCAAAAGATCTTCCGCGCGTTTGGCAAAGCGCGCGAAGGCCGTCAGGGGCGGCGCGCAAATCAACACCATCGGCATCGCGGCGTTGCGGTCGATTTGCTGCAAGGGAATGCCCTGCATGGCGAAGTCAGGCACCACCTTCAGCGCCAAAGGCAACACCGACAATTGACGCGCCGCCTGCTCGACCGCCGCCCCTTCGGAGAAGCGAAGTGGCAACAGCACCGTATCCGCATAAAGCCGTGCTGCGCGCGCGACGATATCGGCGCCGAGGTGCAGCACCGGGAAGCCATCGACCGTGGCCGGGCCGATGCTGCCCGCAGGCGCCAGGAAGGCCAGTACGGCGGTGCGCCCGGCGGGATCGCGCGACAATTCCTGCGCCAGCCCTCGCGCAGCCGCGCCTGTGCCGAAAATCAGCACACGCGACGCCGCCTGGGCGCGCAGGCCACTCGCCTGACAGGTCGCCATAAGCACAGCGCGACCGAGCAGGACCGCCAACGGCGCGCCGAACAGCAGTGATGCAAACATGGCGGGCAGCCGCAGCGTGCCTTCCCATTCCAGTGCGGTATCGGGGGCGAGGTCATGCAGCAGGAACGGCAGCAGCGCAGCGAGGCCGGCGGCCTGCAACCAGGCAGTCACCACCGGCAAGGTCTGCATCTGGTGCAGCAGTGCCAACTCGTCCCGGTACAGGCCACGGATGTCGCCCACAATGGTGAACCCAATGGCGAGGCCAAGCAGGAGGGCGAAACCGGCCACTGGCGCGCCGGGCAAGGCGGGGCCGAATATCTGCTTCGCCGCGAGCCCTGCGGCCAGCACTGCCAGGATATCCGCCGACCGAAAAAGTACTTGGACCGCGAGGCAAGGCCTCGGCGCAGTGGGTGCTGGTACCGGCCCGCTCCGCGACGGCGTGGGGACGGCCTCAGCGTCCGCGGCGGCGGGCTTCCAGCTTGTCTTCCAATCTTTGCGCAGTGCCTGATCGGACAAAGACCGCTGGCCTCCACGATCAAGCAGGCAAGCCCGACTGTACGGACCGGAGCGCTCCTTGATATTTCGTTAATGAACCTAGCGCGTTTTCGTCCCTCAGCAAAGCTCGGTTAATCACCTAACATAAATATGATTGTATCACCGGATGGGACGCATCGCCTTGGCTGAAGAGGAGGTCGCTAGAGGCAAGACTTGCCCGCCACGGCTTGCGATCCTGGGAACGCGCGGGATTCCGGCAAAGCATGGCGGGTTCGAGACCTTCGCGGAGCGCCTGGCGCTGCATCTCGCGGCCCGCGGCTGGGCGGTAACAGTCGCCTGCCAGGCCGAGGATTCGGGGCCGCATCCGGCCAGTTGGCAGGGGGTTGCATTGCGCCACCATCGGCCGCGCAGCCCCGGGCCGCTCGGGACCATCGAGATGGATCTGCGCGCTGCGCTGGGCACGCTGCGGCAGGCCGACCTTGCCCTGACGCTGGGCTACAACACCGCGATGTTCGGCCTGCTGTTGCGCGCGGCGGGCATTCCGCACCTGATGAACATGGACGGGATCGAATGGCAGCGCGCAAAATGGTCGCGGCCGGTACGCGGCTGGTTCTGGCTGAATGAACGCGCGGCGCGCTTCGCCGCCGACCATCTGGTGGCCGACCATCCGCAGATTGCGGCCCATCTGGCGCGTGACACCCCGGCCTCTCGCATCACCACCATCCCCTATGGCGCCGATTCGGTGACCGCCGCGGACCCTGCGCTGCTGGCGCCGCTCGGCTTGGCGGAGGGCGGCCACGCGCTGGCGATCGCGCGGGTGGAGCCCGAGAATTCGCTGCTGGAGATCGTACAGGGCTTTTCAGCCCGGCCGCGCGGCCTGAAGCTGGTGGTGTTGGGCCGGCTCGACACCGCGCGCCAAGCCTATCACGCGGCGATCCGTGCTGCCGCCTCAGCCGAGGTCATCTTCCCCGGCGCCATTTACGACCCCGCGGTGGTGGCCGCGCTTCGGCTACATGCGCGGCTGCATGTGCATGGGCACCGGGTTGGCGGCACCAATCCCTCGCTGGTGGAGGCGTTGGGCGCCGGCAATCCGGTGCTGGCACATGACAACCCATTCAACCGCTGGGTGGCGGGGCCGGCCATGGCCTATTTCCGCGACGCCGGCGATTGCGCCACGGCCTTCGACCGGCTGCTGGCGCCGGGCGCCGACCTGCGCCAGATGGCAGAAGCGGCCCGTGCCCGCCACGCGGAAGCTTTCCGCTGGGAGGATGTGCTGGCGGCCTACGAAAAACTCCTGAGCAGCTGGCTGCGGCCGCGCTACTCCGCCGGCGCATCCTGACGCCGGGCGATCGCCAGCGCAGGCAGCGGGTTGACCGGTAGGGCGCGGAGTATGGCCAGCAGCGCCGCGAATACCAACGTGCCTGCGATGGCGGTGACGACGTTAGCCAATTCGCCGGCTCCAGCCCAGGGCAACAGCGCCACGCCGAGGCCGGCGCTGGTCGCCGCCAGCACCCGAGCCCACCAGCCAAGTTCGACCGCGCCGAGCCGGGCCCGGCGCGCCATGTACAGGTTCACGGCCAGTTGCCCCAGTTCAGCCATGAGCGCGGCGAATGCGGCGCCGGCGATGCCGTGGTCGGGCACCAGAAGCGCGGCGAGGCCGCCCGTTACCACCACGGAGGCCGCCATATTCCAGACCGAATAGCCGATCGGCGCGCAGGTCAGTACCAAAGCGAAAAGCGTCATGTTGACGAATGCGAGCACGAATTTCCACGCCAGCAACGCCAGTGCCGTGCTGGCAGGCGCGTAGTCGGCGCCATAGACCAGCGTCATCACCGGCGCTGCCAACCCGATTGCCAGGATACCGCAGGCGATGCTCGTGCTGGCGATCAGGCGCAGCATCGCGTGGAAGCCCGCCAGCAGCCGCTTGGGCTCCGCCTTCAGCGCAGCGAAGACGGCCAGCAGCGGCGCCAGCACCGTGATGATGACCGCGGCGCCGAGGTCCATGAACCGATACGCGGCGCCATAGAGCCCCACCATCGCCTCCGTGCCGACCTCGGCGATCACGAAGATGTCGATGCGCGTCGCCAGCGCGGCCATCAGGCTCGACAGCGCCATCGGCGTGACGGTGCGCGCGACGCCGTGGACACCTCCAAGGCTCACCGCCCGCAGCTTCGGCCGCAGAAGGTGCAGCGTGGCCAACAGCCCGACCGCGCCGTACAGCGCGCCGGCCCCGATGCTTGCCAGGATTGTCATGTGCACCGGATCGGCGGAGAAGGCCCCCGCCAGGGCAGCGCCAATCGACGCGACGGCGTAGAGTATGGCCATAGGCAGCGCGAGCCAGGGCCGGCCGATGACCTGGAAGATCGGGTCGAAGAAACGCGCCGCCAAAAGCGGCAACACCAGGACCGCGGCCCACAATACGGCGTGCAGATCCTGCGGCGCCATCAACGCCACGGCCAGCGCCACTATCGGCGCGACCGCCACGCCAAGCAACAAGCGCAGGACCAGGAAGTTCGCCAGCCAGACATCGCGCTGCGGCCCCGTTGCGACCAGGTCACGCGCCAGGATCGGTGTCATGCCGAGGTCGGCCAGCGTGCAGGCCACGGCCAGAAAGGTGGCGGCCCAGGCGAAGGCGCCAAAATCTTCAGGCCCAAGCAGCCGGGCAAGCATGACGAACACGGCGGCGCCGGCCACGATGTAGACGACCCGGCTGACCGCCTGCGCCGAGAGGCTGCGTCCGTATTGCATAGGGTCAGGTGACGCAGTCGAACCAGAAGGAGGTCGGCGGCGTGCGCGCCGCATCCGCCTGCGCCGGGCACAGCGCCAGCAGGGCGGCGGGGTCGGTCAACATCATGTGATGCAACGGCAGCGTCACCCGGAAGCGCGGATTGAAGGCCAGGAAGGCTTCGACCAGGTACTGCTCGTTCCAGAAGAAGCGGTGGTCGCGGATCATCGCCTCCGGATAGTCGCGCGGCGTGAACACGTCATGGATGTGCACCGCGACCCCAGGCTTGAGGCGGCCAAGCCAGGACAGCACCTCGGTCAGCACGTCGCCCTGCGGACGGATCATGTGGGAGCTATCGATGAACAGGATGTCGCCAGCTTCCAGCGCGTCCACCAGCGCGGGGTCAGCGGTCTCGGCGGTGTCGCGCACCAGGTCGATCGGCAAGGCGGCCAGCCACGCATTTTCATAAGGCTCGATGCAGGTGTGGCGACAGGGCGCCGCGCCTTCCGCCGTATTGCGCGCGATCGCCTGTTGCGCCGCCAGCGTGGACATGCCGCAGCCCACTTCCAGGATGCGGCGCGGCTTCAGGCGCCGCACCATGCCATGCAACACGGCGGCATCCAGCGGTCCGAAGAAGCTGTTGTCCCAATGGTAGGCCGGGCTGTCACCCACCGGTGCGGTGCCGGAGATGCCCGCCATTTCCTCCATCCGCAGTGTTCCGCGCAGCAAATCCATGGCGGCCGGCAGGTCGATCGGAAGGCCGGGCAGATCGCGCGGCTGCGACATCGGGTGGCGCAGGTGGCGCGGGTTGATCATCGGCTCGTAGTAATGGTCCACCAGCGGATAGACGCCGACGCGGTCCATGATCCGGAACGAATTCGGCGCGTGGCGGGGTGTCATCCGGCGCACCAGCAACAGGGTCTGCGCGGCGGCCCAAACCGCCGGCGCCAGCACCACATCCAATACCGGCGCCGCCTGACGGAGGGTGCGGCCTTTCCAAGACATCGTAGCCGACCTCCTGATCAAGGTTGCAGGATCATCGCAAGCCGGCCAGCGCGCAAGCGGCCCGCCCGGTTGATCGTACCGCTGGCATGGCGCTAAGGTTGATTTCGCGCGGCTTGCCGCGTTCCAGCCGGGATGAAAAGCCGATGATCGACTGGAGCAGCACGCGCGCAGCCATGGCCGCGGACCGCACCCGCCATCGGGCGATGCTGCGCAGCGAAGCGGGCGGGCACGCGCCGCTGCTTCCGCTGGGCGTCGTGGCCACGGCGCTGCACCGAGTTGCGCACTGGCTGCACGGCGCGGGCTGGCGGATGACAGCGCGGCTGGTCTGGCTCGGCAATATCGCGCTGACCGGGGCTGAGATCGATGTCGCCGCCGACATCGGCCCGGGGCTGGTGCTGCGCCATCCGCGGGCCTGCGCGCTGTATGGGCGGATCGGCGCCGATTGCACGGTGTTCGGCCAGGCCGGCATCGGCGGCTACTACCATGGGCGGAACGACGACATCGGCGGCGGTCGCGGCCTGCCGGTTCTGGAGGACGGCGTGGAACTCGGCCCCGGCGCGCTGGTGCTGGGCCCGGTGCGCATTGGCGCGCGCAGTCGGATCGGGCCGCGCTGCCTGGTCACCCGAGACCTGCCGCCCGACACCTCGGTCACCGCCAAATCCTGGCCGCTGTCGGCCGCTGAAGCCTGATGCCCGCATCGCGGCCAGGTTTGGGCGCGCTGCTCGATGCTGATCGCGCCCGCTTGCGTGCACAGATGTCCCAGGTGCAGCCGCGCGCCGAATGGCTGCTGCTGCATCCGGGATTTGTCGCGGTGGCCCTGTTCCGCCTGGCCGAGCGCTGCGACGCTGCCGGATGGCACCGCATCGCGCGGCTTCTGGCGGCCCTGAATCACGGCCTGACAGGCGCTGACCTGCACCCGGCGTCGCGGGCCGGGCCTGGCCTGCTGATCCCTTTGCCGGAAGCGGTGCGCTTTGAGGCAAGCTGTGGGCGCGATTGCACGCTGCACCCGCAATCCGCCGTCGGCCCATGGCATCGCTTGGCGCCTGGGCGCCCCGTGCTCGGCGATGGCGTGGAAGTTGGCTTCGGCGCGCTGCTGCTGGGCCCGATCTCGGTCGGCGACGGCGCGGTAATCGGCCCGCGCTGCCTGATCGAGCAGGATGTGCCGGCCGGCGCTTCCGCGCTGTCGCTGCCCGTTCGGGCGCGCGGCCCGTGAGCGCCATCGGGGGGGAAGACATGCCGGCCGGGCACGGCCCTACGCATGCCGTCGGCACTACGCTCCGCACCACCTTGGCGCTGCTCCGCGCCGACCTCGACCGAGCCGTTGGCGAATATGCGGACCCCTCCGCCGCGCGCCCGGTGCGGGGGTGGCGGCGACTGGCGCATCTGGCGCTGCCCTGCATGATCTGCGCGATCCTGTTCCGCTTGTCGCATTGGTGCCATGGCCACGGCATGCGGTTCGTCGCCGGTGTGCTGGCCTTGCTCAACCGGCGGCTGACCGGCGCGCAGATCCACCCGGCGAGCTTGATCGGCCCCGGGCTGTTCGTGCCGCATCCGGCGGCTGTCACGCTGTGCTGCCGCGCCGGGCGCAACCTGCGGGCGCTGCCGCTATCGGCCGCGGTGCCGGCCATCCTGCCCGGCTGGCGGGGCGAGCTGCCGGCCGATACGCCGGACCTTGGCGATGGCGTGACACTCGGCGCCTTCGCGCTGGTGCTGGGCGGGGTACGCGTTGGCGATGCGGCGCTGGTCGGGGTGCATGCGGCGGTCACGACGAATTTACGGCCCGGTACCGTATCTGTAGTGCCGCGGCATTGGACCATGCGGCAAGCTGAACCTGTTCCGGGGGTCGCGATGTCCGTGCCGCTGCATGCCGAAGCGCAGAGTTTGCCGGTGCCTTTGCCTGATTCCGTGCCGGCGCCCGTCTCTGGTCTACGTGCTCTGAACGCGGCCGACCGCGCGGCGCTGGAGGCGCATCTCGGCCGCCGGGTTGGGTGGTGGCAGGCCGGCCGCATGGCCATGCGGTTGCAAAGGCTGGGCCATGCGGCGCTGCGCCGCGGCTGGAAATGGCCGTCCCGGTTCATCTGGGCGACCAACCTGATGCTGACAGGCGCCGACCTGGAGAACAACGCGGTGTTCGGCCCTGGCTGTGTCATCGCCGCGCCGCGCGGCGTCATTATCTATGGCGATATCGGCGCGGGCTGTGTGCTGGGCGCGCGGGCCGGGGTGGGCGGCCTGCTGCGCGGCCTGCCGAAGGCGGCGGGGACGCGTTGGTCGCGCCCGGATGTCGGGGCGGGGTGCTTGCTGGCTGACGGCTCCATGGTGCTGGGCAGCATCGAGATCGGCGCCGGATCTCGCATCGGGCCGGGGTGCATGGTGATGTCCGACCTGCCGGCGGGCGCCGCCATCTTGGCACGCCCCGGCGCCTGGCGAACCATGCGCGTGGATATGTACCGCCGCGCCCGCCCGCCACTGCCGGCGCGGCCTGGCCTGCTGGCCACCTTGCGCAGTGACGTGGCGCGTATGGTGAACGAGAATGCCACCGGCGAGCCTCCATCCGGCGGCCTGCGCTTCTGGGGCCACCTGATCCTGCCGGCGTTGCAGGCGACATTGCTGTTTCGCGTTGCGCACGCGCTGCACCGGCGTGGCTGGCGCCATCCTGCCGCCTGGCTGACCCGCGCCATCAATGCCGTTTATGGGCTGCTGATCCACCCGGCCAGCGAAATCGGCCCCGCCATGCTGATACCGCATGCGCAGGGCGTGCGGTTCTGCGGGCGCGCCGGGCCGCTGGTGGGTCTGTATCCACACAGCTGGACCGGGCCCGAAAGCTGGCCGGCCCTGACCGCGGACCTGCCAGACGTCGCGCCCCGCCTCGGCCGGGATGTTGGTGTGGGCGCCAGCGCGCGCGTCACCGGCGCGGTCACGCTCGGCGATGAGGTGATGATCGGCGTGGCGGCGACCGTCACGCGCGACATCGCAGCCGGGCTAAGCGTGGTGCCGCGGCCGAACTGGGTGCGGGCGGACTTGGCTGCCCCC
>Ga0105045_10003752_pt1 | contig 13120 bp, 9 predicted proteins | sample MAT02_FD_78089 | JGI IMG/M metagenome (GOLD analysis project Ga0105045, IMG submission 78089) | Freshwater microbial communities from Lake Fryxell liftoff mats and glacier meltwater in Antarctica - MAT-02 (megahit assembly) | ecosystem: Environmental > Aquatic > Freshwater > Ice > Liftoff...
AATGCGTCGGCCGAGAAAGCGTCCTCTCTCAGGTGCGACGCGTCTTCGTCCACTCTTACGAATGCATCGACGGCTCTGGGCGAGTCCGGCGCGCCTGCGTCGACGACCACAAGCGCATCCACACGCCCTCCATCAGCCGGGGCGCGGGCGTCGTCCTCGACGGCAGTGATCGCGTCCATTTCGCCAGCGTCGACGCTGGAAATCTCAGGACATGCGACGAGACCGAACACCGACACGAAGCTTACACAGGCGGGAGATAGGTTCGCATCGCGCGAGTCACACTCGTGGACACGACTCTGTCAAGAGCACGCGCTGCGGCTCCGGTCCTGCACGACCCATCGAGGTCGTGCCCGAGGTCGAGGAGGTCAGCGCGCTCTCCGAGGCACCGCCCGCACAATAGACGTAGCGACGCGCGGCTCGATGCTCTCACCAACGTCCGCGTGAACGCGGTAGGCTCCTGGGCATGGCGAAGATCGACGTTCGTGTGCTCTCTCTCTTGTCTTCGATGACGCTCCTCGGCTGCCCGGGTGAGACCGGTACAGATGCCTCGATGGACCCCGATGCGGGTGTCCTTGCTGATGCGCCGCCGGTGGATGCGCCGCCGCCCGACCCTTTCCCGACAGCCTGCGAGAATGTGAACGCGCTGGAGTGTCTCGCGCCCTGGCCCTCGACTCGCTACCTCGTGGCGGACGCGGCGACGCGCACCGGCTTCCGCGTAGACATTCCCCGCGCGGCAATGCCCACCAATCGCTTTCGTGTGCAGGTCGACCCGGCGCAGTTCGCGCGCTTCGATGGGTTTAGTCCGGCTGGAAGCATGGTGACGGTGTTCGCGGGCCCGCTCGACACCTCGATGCTCGCCGATGAGCAGCACATCCCCGATTCGATGGCTGCCACCTCGCAGACAGTCCTCCTTGTCGAGAACGAGATGGGCGTCTACTCGCGCGTGGAGCACTTTGCCGAGGTGGATACCTGGGCCGATGTCGATGCTGCGCGCCTTCCTTTTTACATCCGCCCGGCGACCCGCTTGCGACCCGATGCACACTACGTGGTGGCGATCCGCAACCTGCGTCGCATGGACGGAAGCGCAGTCCCGGCGTCGCCCTATTTCGCGGCGCTCCGCGACAACACCCCGCTGGCGGAAGCTGCCGATCTTGAGGGACGTCGCGCGGGCTTCGAGGCGATCTTCGCCACGCTGACCGCCGCCGGTGTGGCCCGCACAGAGCTTGTCGAGGCTTGGGATTTCCGCACCGCGAGCGACGAGCTTCTCACGGAGGATCTGGTCCGTATTCGCGATGAGGCGATTCGTCTGAACGATGCTGCGGGCAACTGCCGCATCACGGTCAGCGAGGTCGAAGAGATGCCCGACGCCGATGTCTGGCGTCGCGTTCGAGGCACCGTGCGCGTGCCGCTCTTCCTCAACGGCACAGCCACAGGCGGCGGCTCGGATGGCACCCTGAACGATGCGCGCATCCGTCGCAACGCAGCCGGTCAGGCGATTCAGAACGCCGAGACGCCCTTCGCAGAGGTGCCCTTCACCGCGAGCATCCCGACAAGCGTTCACACGCGCCTCGCAGCCGGTGGAGATCCGGTCCGCCTGCTCACCTACGGCCATGGCCTCTTTGGAGACCGCGGCGAAGTCCAGGCTGGCTGGTTCCGCAACATGACCAACGTGCTGGAGATGGCCTCGATCGCCGTCGACTGGTGGGGCATGTCGAGTGAGGACGTGGGCCGCGTGCTGCGCTCGCTCAGCGACTTCTCCAGCTTCGTCGCGACGCCCGAGCGCTTCGAGCAGGGGCTGATCAACTTCGTCGTGCTCACCCACTCGTTCGCGAACCCAACCTGCCAGGTGGTCAGCACCAACCCGAACGTCTTCAGCATCGCGCCCACCGCAGGCGGCCCGACGCGGCGCATCTGGGACAACGACGAACTCTATTACAGCGGTGAGAGCCAGGGCGGCATCATGGGCATGTCCCTCGCGGCCATCTCCACCGACATCACGCACTTCATGAGCGGCGTCGGCGGCATGACCTACTCCGTGATGATCCCGCGCTCATCGAACTGGGTCTCGTACGGCGCCGTCATGGCCAACAGCTATCGGCGTCAGGTCGATCGCGCGCTGCTGATGACGATGGCGCAGTCGGTCTGGGATGTGAGTGACCCTGCAACCTTCGTCGGCCGCATCACCGGCGATCGCCTTCCCTGCGGACTCGGCCCGACAATCTGCCCAGGTGGCGTCACCCCAGACCATCAGCTCCTGATGATGATCGGACAGAACGACGCGCAGGTCGCCAACATCACGGCCGACATCGCCGCCCGCACGCTGGGCATCCCCGTCGTCACGCCCTCGCCCTATCTACCCCACGGCCTCGCGACGACGCCTGCGGCAGAGAGCGATAATGTGCGGAACGCGATGGTCATCTACGATATCCCCGGAACGCCCGTGCTCCCGCTGGGCACACGCAATCCAGGCGGAGACAACCCCGCTCACGAGGGTGTGCGCCGCGCGCCGTCAGGCTACCGCATGCTCGACCGCTTCTACGCACCGGACGGCATCATCGTGAACGAGTGCGACGGCGTCTGTGACCCCGACTGAACCGGCGCATCGCCCTCAACAAGTTGCCCCGGAACGCATGCGGGCGGGTATCCTTTTGCGGCTTCGAGATCGACCGCTGAGCGACCTCGTCGACGCTGGTTTCATTCGCAGATGAGCCGGCGAGCCCGCCCCTCAGTCACAGGAAGTCGCGTCGCACGATGAACGCCAAGGTCCTCGGCATCGATCTCGGAACCACCAACTCGGTCGTCGCCCTCGCGAACGGTACGGATTCTCGTGCGCTCGCCGATGCGGAAGGTCGGCGACTCATCCCATCGGTCGTCTCTTTCCATCCAGACGGATCGATCCTCGTGGGTCACGAGGCCCGCGAGCGTCGCTTGGTGGATGCCAAGAACACGGTCTACTCGACCAAGCGCCTGATTGGACGCCCCTACACCAGCATCGAGGTGCAGAAAGCCAAGGAGCGCTTCGCCTTCGAGCTGGAGCCGACCCGCGCAGGCGGCGTGCAGGTGCGCGTACGCAAGGGCGCCTTCGCGCTCCCCGAGATCAGCGCAATGGTGTTGCGGCATCTGAGGCGCGTCGCCGAAGACTCACTCGGTGAGCCCTGCAGCCGCGCGGTCGTCACTGTCCCTGCGAACTTCAACGAGCTCCAGCGATCGGCCACGCAAGCGGCGGGCAAGGTCGCTGGGCTTGATGTGCTCCGCATCCTGAACGAGCCAACGGCGGCCACGCTGGCCTACGGACTCTCGCGCGACACCGCTGAGAAAGTCGCCATCTACGACCTCGGCGGCGGCACCTTCGACCTCACGATCCTCGACCTCGACAAAGATGTCTTTGAGGTCGTCTCGACCGCTGGCGATACCTTCCTTGGCGGCGATGACATCGACCTGATGATCGCCGAGAAGATGCGCGAGGCGTGTCTACGCGAGCATCGCTACGACGCCCTGACGGACCCGCAATGCTTCGAGCGCATGCGTGCGGCGGCCGAGTGGGCCAAGTGCCAGCTCTCGATGGTGGCCGTGGTGGATGTGACGCTCGAAGAGCTCTTCCAGGGGCCAGGCGGACGTGCCGTGGACTTCACCTTCCACATGACGCGTGTGGAGCTTGAGGCACTGATTCAGCCGATCATCGCGCGCACCTTCGACATCGTGAACGACGCCCTGCGCGGCGCGGGTCGTCGCCCCAAAGAGATCGACTCAGTGGTGCTCGTCGGCGGCTCGACACGCATCCCGCTCGTGCGCTCGATGGTGGAGCAGTTCTTCGTTCGCAGTGCCCGCATCGAGATCGACCCAGACTTGGTCGTCGCCCAGGGCGCGGCGATTCACGGCTTCACGATCGCAGGCGATAGGCCAGCGGCCCCTGAGAAGAAACAGCTCGGACGCATCGCCCTCCGCAAGGGCCCCGTTCGACCGCCTGAGAAGATGCCCAGGCAGCCAGCATTCGCGCCCGATGAAGTGCGGGACGACAAGCCCGCCCGCATCGTCGACACGGCGCTGACCACACCGATCTCGTCGATCCCAGTCGCCGAGGCGCCACGCGTGCGCACGGCGACCTCACCCGGCCATCGCCCCGGAACCCTCCCGGGGCAGACACAACCTGCCGAGCCGATGGGCAAACGCAGCACGGCACGCGGAATGACTGCGCCGCAGAACACCTTCTCGGATGCGATCGCCGAGGAGACAACCTCGCAAGCCCATCTGCGCGGCGTCCCGAGGGAGCCTGTCTACGCCGAGGAGACGACCTCTCAGGCGAGCGTTGGCAAGACCGACGGCGTGCGCACTGCGCCGCCCCTCGCCGGTGCACCGATCGACACCGCGCGTCCGCCCACTACCGCGCAGAGCCCTGCGCTCTCGAACTATATCGACACCTCGCCACCACCAGACCGCCTCGCCCCCGAGCCGGATCAAGCTCCCCTTCGTCAGAAGCGCGCAGCGACCATGGTGGGTGTGCTGGGGACGCCCGGTGGCGACCTCGACATGCCCTTCGCGCCGCGCCCGCCGTCGCAGCTTCCGCCGCCCACGCGCCCAGCACCGCCGCCTCCGCGCGCCCCGCTCGAAGACTTCGCCGATGTGCCCACGGTGGTCGTCTCGCGCGCCGCCATCGTCTCCTCGCCTTCTCCGGCTCCGGCGCCAGCGGCCGCGTTGACCTCACTCGATAGCCCGCTCGATCTCTCCGGCTCTGCGTTCGAAGTCAGTCGGATGGATTTCGACGCGGGCCGCGCGCTTGATGCTGACTTCGCCGCGCCCCCCTCACGTGAGATTCAGCCGCGCGAACCCACGGCGAAATTTCAATCGAGTGGTCCGGCCAAGGTCAAGATGATCCCCGAGATCACGCTGCCCGAGACGCCCGCAGTGGTGCTGCAGCAGCCTTTCGCCATGCAGCCAGCACCTCAAGCGTTCGTCCCAGCACAGGCGCCGCCACCGCCACCGCCGCGCCCCGTTCCCTCCCTCCCTGTCCCGGAGGCGCCCGCATTTCCGCGGGGCCCGCAACCCATGCCCGCGATGCCGATGGGCGCGCCGCTCGCCCACGCCAAGGCCCCGATCGCGCTCGCAGCGCCTGCGCCGCGTCAGGCCGCGGTGGCGATGTCAGGGCGCGCAGCACCGCTCCTGATGGACGTCACGCCGCTCTCCCTTGGCATCGAGACCGCAGGCGGCTTCTGCCAGCCAATCGTCCAGCGCAACGCGCCCATCCCCACGGAGAAGACGCGCGTCTTCGCCACAGCGCGCGACGGCCAGACCGAGGTTGAGCTTCGCGTCTGTCAGGGCGAGTCGAATCGCTTCGATGAGAACCAAGCGCTTGGCTTGCTGATGATCGGACCCATCCGTGAAGCGAAGCGTGGCGATGTCCGCATCGAGATCACCTTCATGATCGACCAGAACGGCATCCTCGACGTCAAAGCGATGGATCTGGACGCGGGGCGTGAGCAGGCGATTCGCATCTCGCTCAAGGGCGGCGTCGACATGGCGGAAGTCAACGCGATGCGCGAGCGACAAGAAGGCCTCTTCGGCAACTGAACTAGCTCTCTTCTGTGCGACGTTGGTGAACCATGGCGGCAGATCAGCTCAACAAGCTCGACTACTACACCCTTCTCGGCGTCGAGATGAACGCGACGAGGGACGAGATCAAGCGCGCGTTCCGCCAGTTCGCGCTCCGCTATCACCCAGACCGGCACGTCGAGAGCGGGCCCGAAGCGGTGGAGCGCGCCACGGCGATCTATCGACGCGGCAGTGAGGCGCTGGAGACGCTCACGCATCTCACGCAACGAGTCGCGTACGACGCCGGTCTCAAGAAAGGTGAGCTTCGTCTGACCTCCGATGCACGACCCGACGCGCGTGCTGCAGAGCCAAGCCGGACAAGCGCGAAAGCGTCGCGGACAGGAGCGGGAAAGAAGCGCGCCGCTACCGCCTCGTACCTCGCACGCAAATCCGCGGCGCCCCCGCGTGAGATGCGCAGCCCGAGCGCGAAGGCGTTTTATGCGCGTGCCCTTGAGTCATCGCGTGCAGGCGACTACCGCACGGCGCTGCGCATGGTCGAGATGGCGCTGGAGCATGAGCCCGATCATCCGGTCCTCGTCGCTGCGCGAGATCGACTGCGGCCCTACACCGAGTAGCGACCCGCTTTGTTGACAGTGGGATTACTCCTGGGCACATGGGCATGATGACCGAGGTTCAAGACCAGCTGCTTTTTGTCGTATCCCCTCCGCGAAGTGGCTCCACGCTTCTGCAGCGGATGATCGGCTCGCACACGCAGGTGTTCACGCATCCTGAGCCCCACATGATCACGCCCATGGCGCATCTCGGCTTCTACGAGACGGTCGACAAGGCGCCCTTCGATCACATCAACAGTGCCGAGGCGATTCGGCTCTTTGTGTCGAACCTTCCGCGCCAAGAGGCCGACTACCTCGATGCCCTGCGCGCCTACTCTGACACGCTCTACGGCCGCATGCTGGCGCCGACGGGCAAGCGCTACTTCATGGACAAGACGCCCGCCTACGCGCTCGTCACGCCCTTCCTGACCAAGCTCTATCCGAACGCGAAATACGTCGTGCTCACGCGTCATCCGCTGGCGATTTTCTCCAGCTTCGCGAATAGCTTCTTCGACGGCGATTGGGAGCGCGCGCATCAGTTCAATCCGCTGCTTGAGCGGTACGTCCCCGCGATAGGAAAGCTCCTGCGTGAGCGCCCCGTGCCGCTCTGCCACGTGAAGTACGAGGACCTCGTCGCGACACCGGAGGCGCACCTGGAGCGCGTGTTCGCCTACATGAATGTCGACAACGAGCCGGAGGCCGTGAACTACGGCGAGCACTTCCGGTCAAAGAAGGGCCCGGGTGATCCGATCACCGTCAGCCAGCACGCAAGGCCTGTCACCGACTCGCTGCATAAGTGGGCCGCGGAGCTGAAGAGCGATGGCAGCAAACTTCGTCTCGCCGAGAAGATGATCGAGCGCCTCAGCGATGAAGATCTCGAAGTCTGGGGCTGGCCGCGCGCGACTCTCTTCGATGCCCTTCGTGAGGTCGGTGGAAAAGGGCCTCCCAAGCCCGTGCTCAATGCCTACACGGTGCAGCGCAAGATCATGCTGGCACTGAAGAAGGACATCCAGAAGCGCCCTCACGGCAAGCTCGTGAAGAAGCTTCGCTACTACTGCGACGTGCTCCTGCGCGATTGATCGGCTCGTCACGAACGCTTCGCTCGGCAGCCACTCGATGAGAATCAAGCCTCCGACGTTCTCGGGTGTCCCACAGCCGTAGCCACGCGTGGAGGGCTCACCCCGGCGCCCTGTCCTCTACCGATCGAGGCGTAGAACCCACCCCACCCGGATGCGGAGCTGGCCGCGCACCACGGACGTCACCATAAACCGTCGTCCAGCGTCCACGCGTCCAAACGCCCGCTGGTAGAGTAGGTCGTCACAGACGACGTGTTCAATTCGAACAACATGGATGCGCACGAACTGCTCGATCCCAACTGTCACCTCGTATCGCGCACGCAACGATTCTGGGCGGGCCCGGATCATCGATCCCCACGACGCCACGAACCCGCACGGATGATTCGCGCTGGGACTGTCCCGAAAGGGAAACCAGCAAACACTGTTCCGGAAGGGAAACCAGCAAAATTCACCGCCAGGTGAACCAGTCCACACATGAATTCGCGAAGCGAATTCATGCTAAGGGCGGCGCACTCAAACCATTCACCGCGAGGTGAACCACTCTTGGAGAACGCGATGCACCTCAACGTTTTGACCGATGCGCTCAACTTGCCGGTTTCCCTAGCGGGAAAGTACCGCCCCGCCGTCGACCCCGCAGGACTTGAGCATCGCAACCTGCTCGAAGGCGATTTCTGGAAGCGCATCCCTGCCTACGCGAATGTGAGTGAGGCTGAGTTCCTCGATCACAAATGGCAGATGAAGCAGACGATCACCAAGACCGAGAAGCTCTTGGCTGCGCTTCAAGGCCTCGTCCCAGCGGGCTTCATCGAGGACGCGCAGGCAGGCTTCGCGAAGGCGCCGATGGCCGTCCGCGTGTCGCCCTACCTCCTCGCGCTCATCGACTGGAGCAACCCGTACGAAGACCCACTCCGTCTTCAGTTCATCCCGATCGGCAGCTCGATCTTGCCCGATCATCCGAAGCTGAAGTTCGACTCGCTCCACGAGCAAGACGACGCGCCGGTGCAGGGCCTCACCCATCGCTATCCGGACAAAGCGCTCTTCCTCGCGCTCGATACATGCCCCGTCTATTGCCGCTTCTGCACGCGCAGCTACGCGGTCGGGCCCGACGTCGATCAAAACGAGCTGGAGAAGCTCTCGCTCAAGGCGAACGCAGGCCGCTGGGAGAACATCTTCAGCTACATCGCCTCACGCCCCGAGCTCGAAGACATCGTCATCTCCGGCGGCGACTCGTACAACCTGCGCGAGGAGCAGGTCACCGAGATCGGCAACCGCCTGCTCGATATCCCGCACGTTCGTCGCATGCGCTTTGCGACGAAGGGCCCGGCCGTGATGCCGCAGAAGCTCATCACCGATGACGCCTGGTTCACAGCGCTCGTCAACGTGGTGAAGCGCGGCCGCACGATGGCCAAAGAGGTCGTGGTGCACACGCACTTCAACCACCCGAATGAGATCACGGCGATCACCAAGGTGGCCCTCGATCGCTTGCATGCGGAGGGCGTTGTCGTCCGCAACCAGGCGGTGCTCCAGCGCGGCGTGAACGACACGGCCGAGACGATGCAGCTCCTGGTGAAGCGCCTCGCCTACGTGAACGTGCAGCCCTACTACGTCTACGTGCATGACCTCGTGAAGGGCGTCGAAGAGCTGCGCACAACGGTCGACACGGCGGCCATCATAGAGAAGGCCGTGCGTGGAACGACCGCCGGTTTCAACACGCCAACCTTCGTCGTCGATGCCCCCGGTGGTGGCGGCAAGCGCGTGGTGCACAGCTACGAATCCTACGACCGCACGACGGGCATCAGCGTCTACATGGCGCCGAGCGTGAAGCCAGGTCAGCACTTCCTCTACTTCGACCCGATCCACCTCTTGCCTGAGGCCGGACAGCGCCGTTGGGAAGACCCAGGCGAGCACGAGAAGATGGTCCAAGAGGCGATCGACGCTGCGCACACGAACCGTCGCTGAAGACTCCGCAGCAGAAAGAGAGAGGGCTCGAGCATCACGCTCGGGCCCTTTTTCCTGGGTAACGTCCCACACTCGAAGGGACTGTTCGGGCGCGCCGTTTCTGCGTAGGTTCGCCCCATGCGCACACTTCAATTCGCCTCGCTCGTCTTTGCACAATGCCTCCTCAGCACCGTCACGCTGGCGCAAGCGAGTAGCCCAGCCGCCGATGGAGTGACCCTTCGCCTCGAGGCCGACGTCGTGATCCCTCCACCACCCATCAACGCCGCACCATCCGTCTACGTAGCCCCACCGCAAGACGAGATGACGCCTGTGTCGAGCCCATATGCGCCCTCTCAATCAGCGCAGCCTTACAGCCTCGCTGCACCGGAGATGCGCGTGGAGCATCGAATGAATCGCGGCCTCGCGGTCGCAGGCGGCGTGATGTTTGGCGTGAGCTGGGCCGTGAACATCCTCGGCGCGGGCCTGGGGACGCTCCTCCTTTATTCGGGATCAACGACCCATGCGGGCCTGACCTCTGATCAAACGTTTGGCGCATCGTTCATCCCCGTCATCGGCCCGCTGATCTTCGCGGGTGTGGCGCTTGATGCATCCAGTAGCGGTGTCGCCTTCGCAGTGCTCGGCATCGTCGATGCGGCCGCGCAGGCTGCTGGTCTCACGATGCTCATCATCGGCATCGTCGGCGAGGATGTAGAGGTCAACGTGAACGAGCAGACCGCGCTGCTCGTGCTGCCCTACACGAACGGTGAAGGCACTGGTTTGACCGTGAGCGGAACATTCTGAACGAGCGTCACTCTGTCGCGAGCTCTGTGCTCTTGGGCAGAAAGAGCCTCCCAATCGGGAGCTCGATTGCATCGAAGGGCGCGACACGCGGCGACTCGTCGTCCCCAAAAATGCCGAGCTCGACCCACCGACCTTGTTGCAACTCGAGCGCCTCCAAGGTGCGTTCGGCAGGGTCGATGATCCAGTAGTAGGCCACACCGTGCTCGGCATAGAGGCGGCGTTTGGTGATGCGATCATGCCGATGGTTCGAAGGCGAGAGCACCTCGCAGACCCAATCCGGCGCGACACGAATGGGACGTGGGCTTGGGTCGGGCAGGCGGTCGCGACGAATGCCGGTCATGTCCGGTCGCACGATGTTGTGACGTGAGAGCTGCACATCGGTCTCGACGAAGATCCACCATCCGCCTGGCCCTCCGAAACCGTCGTCGTCATCGAAGGGCTTGCCAACGAAGGCGCTGAGGGAGCGTTGAATGCGCGAGTGGTTCGGGCTTGAGGAAGGAAGCACTTGAAGCGACCCAGCGATCACCTCGGCGCGTACGTCCTCGTCGAGCGCCAGAAGGTCATCATACGTGGCGAGTTTGAGCGCAGCCGTCATCGCGTCAGTGTGCCTGCTCTCGTCGCCGTCACCAAGCCGTCTTCACCAAGCGGTCTTGACCATATCGGCCAGCGCGCGCGCCTCAACGATGTTGTCTTCGATGCTGCAATACGTCCAAGAGCCGTAGCGACCCATCGTGTGCACGCCGCGGCTCTCGAGAATGCGCCGCTTCTTCGCGACATCCGCCACCGAGTGCTGCGTGATGTGCACGTACGCCGGATCCATCACGACGTGATGCTCGGCGACGACTTGGTGTCCATCCACGAGGCCCACCCTTGCGAGGTCGGCGAGCACACGCGTTCGTGCACGCGCGATCTCCGCCTCGTCGATGACCGCATCCTTCGCATAGCCAAGCTCCACGTAGAGGCTCATCCGCGGCGTGCCGAAGATGTTGTCGTAGAAGCCCACGCGGTAGAACGACACATCGCGCTGCGGGTAATACGCCCAGTGAATCGACTCGGGGCCCTTCTTGTCGAAGCCCAGGTTGAACACGAGGACCTTGTTCCAGGTGTAGGCCGACGCGTTATACATGATCTCCGACATGTCGAGCAGCTTCACGAAGGGCGCGCTGGACACGAGGTGCTCGAACGCGATCTCGCGCTTGGTCGTCGTCGCGACCTTGCTCTTGAGGTCGATCGAGACGAGCCCCTCTTCGAGCGCGATGCGCGATGCATCGACGCCCTGAAGGAGCGCGTGCACGTATTGGATCGCGCCTCCCTCCGGATAGGTGAACGCCGCGTTGTAGGAGGCGTTGTCCGCCTCCTTCATATTGCGTATGATATCTGTAATGTCGGCATATGGGAAGAATCGTCCCATCGCGTCGACGTCGAGCTTGGTCAGATCCGTGGCGTAGAGCTTCTCGTTGTAGGGCTTCAAGAAGCGCTCGGTGATGCCGCGCCCGAAGCGCTGGTAGAGCATCTCCAAGAAGCTCTTAGCTTTCTCCCCCTGAGGCACGCCGCTTCGCTCATCGCGAAGGTAGAGCTCGTAGAGGCAGTCGATGAAATCCGCTTGTGGGAGCTGGTGAATATTCTTCTGGAAGGGGAAGTCGACCCAGCGCTTCTGGCCACTCTCTTCGGCCCAGTGGATGCGCGAGTCCTTCTGGATCGTGAGCACGCGCTGGCCCTGCATGCGCGACACGAGGTGGCTCTCGATGTCCTTGTGCTTGAAGTGAAAGAAGTGGCCTGAGTAATCCCAGGTGAAGCCCTCTTTCGTGACGGTCTTGCAGTAGCCGCCCACTTCCTTGTCGGCCTCGAGGACGAGGTAGTCCTCGCTCGTGCCGAGCTTGTCTGCATAAGCGAGCCCCGAGATGCCCGCACCGACGATGAGATGACGAACGCGTTCCATCGTGCGTTTCTACAATGGATGCGGAGCACAAAGAAGGCGCGCGAGGGCCCGAAAGCAGCCTCTCATGTAGACTTGCGCGATGACCGAAGCCCACCCCCTCCAACGTATGACCGTCGACGAGTACCTCGCATTCGAAGCGACGAGTGAGCAGAAGCATGAGTGGGTGAACGGCGAGGTCTACGCCATGGCGGGCAGCACCCTGCGTCACGCGCGACTTGCCTCACGCGTCAACAGTCAGCTTGAGCGAGGCTTTGACCGCCATGGTTGTGAGGTGTTTTCGTCGGACTTGCTGGTGACGATTCAAGCTACAGGGCGACGCACCTATCCGAATCTCACCGTGCTCAGCGGACCTCGCCTTCAGGATCCGAAGAACCGCCACTCGTTGATGAACCCGACGATCATTGTCGAGGTGCTCTCCGACTCCACCGAGTCGAGCGATCGCGGCGACAAATGGCAGCACTACCGTCGCATCGAGAGCCTTCAAACCTACGTGCTCGTCAACACGCGTGACGAGCGCATTGAGGTCTATACGCGGAGCGGCGACGCGTGGCGCTTCAGCGAAGCGGGCCCTGGCGAAGTCGCGCATCTGGGCTTGCACGACGTCACGCTGGAGGTCGACGGCCTCTATAGGGGAGTGAGCGAAGACGTCGATTGATCGTCGCAAGATCTCGGTCCAGAGAAGAGGGCGTGAACGACATGGCGGCTGTATCGGAGCGGCTTTTTGCGCGGAATGAGCGCGGCGCTGATTGTGTGCGAATCGATTCTCCGCTTGGCGATCGAGCAACTGGTCAAGGCTTGAGGTAGGGGCCTGCGGGTCAAGGCCGCCAACGCGTACGCGCAGCTCGCCTTTCACGGGCTGGCGCATCTGCCTTTGCGCGCTCCGCATACGCTCTACGACAGGCGCTACATCGCTTGGTGCAAACGTGCCCTTCCCTTCGATGCGCGTGAGCCGCTGGCGGAGGATGCAGGACGCATTGCGATGCAGATCGAGGCGCTCGATGCGGGTCTCGCGATTCAATGGCTGCCGCGGCTGCACGCGACCCTGGAGTCGTTCATGCGCGCGGCTTCTCAGGACCTTGCCCAACTTGAACTGACGGATGAAGTGACAGTGCATTTCCCGCGAGGGAAACCGGCAACTGGTGCACTCCGCGCGCTTCAGTCTGTGGACGCACGTGCAACCGAATGGTTGCGTCTCGATCTCCTCCTCGCGGCGCCCTCCTTCGCACGCG
>Ga0105045_10003754_pt1 | contig 13116 bp, 12 predicted proteins | sample MAT02_FD_78089 | JGI IMG/M metagenome (GOLD analysis project Ga0105045, IMG submission 78089) | Freshwater microbial communities from Lake Fryxell liftoff mats and glacier meltwater in Antarctica - MAT-02 (megahit assembly) | ecosystem: Environmental > Aquatic > Freshwater > Ice > Liftoff...
AGACTTTGTTCTTCTACCAAATCCATTCCGCAAACGGGGCAGTCGCCGAGCTTATCGTAGGTTTTATCGCCTTCGCAATGCATTGGGCAGTAAAAGCCCCCGGTTCCTTTTTCTTTGGGTTTTGATTTTTCAACGTGTTCGTGGTGGTGTTTTTCTGCTTCGTTTTTATGAATGGCGTACTTTCCGCCATCGTTTTTCAAAGCTTCCTGAAATTTTTCAATGGGAATATGCGATTCCACATCGATGATGGCTTCTGCTTTTTCGAGATCGACAGAAGCGTTCTTCACGCCTACCACTTCGCTTAGTATTTTCTCGACGTGGCTTCTGCAGCCGTTGCAGGTCATTCCGGATATTTTGTAACTGTGTTCCATCAGCAAAAGAATTTCATGGGTGCAAATTTACAAGCGATCCCTACTGAAATGTTACAGAACTATTGTTCTTTCTTACATCATTCGGATCGAAAACGACTCGCAACATCCGCCAATGAAGTCAACACGAATAAGCTGGAAAATGTTAAGGCGCGTTCAGCGCCCAAACTATGCTACCGATCTATGGAACTGCGAGTTGAGTCCCGACTTTTCTTAAATTCTGACGGACTCATTCCCGTTTCCTTTTTGAATTGAGCAGAAAGGTGGGCAACGCTGCTGTAGCTGAGTGCATGAGCTATTTCCGAGAGCGTGTGCTCTTCGTAGAAAATGAATTCCTTCGCCTTTTCAATCCTTTGCCTAACTATGAATTTTTCAATCGTTATACCTTCAACGGATGAGAAGAGCCGGCTAAGGCTGGAATAGTCTCGATTCAAGTTATCGGCTAAGTAAGTGGACCAATTGACCTGAAGTTGATGAGAGCTATGATGAATTTGAGTGATGATTAAATCCTTGATTTTAGATACCAATATTGCCCCTTCCGAATGCAATAATTCAAAGCCGAGACCTTTTAACCTCAACGCAAATAAGCTCTCTACTACACTTGATAGTGGATCATAAAGCGCTATTTCACCCAATTTCAGGCCATGGAAAGGGATATTCATATCATCAAGTAAGTGCTCCACAGCGGCGATACAACGCGGGCAAACCATGTTCTTAATTTGAATTGTTGTAGAGCCTTTCACTTTTGGGTGCGTAAGTGTTGTAGAAAAAAGTTCAAGCTGAAAAAACCAGGAGCTTCGATCAAAGGTACACAGATCTGTCAGTCGCTTCTAATTGCAGCTCCTTGACGGATAAATCTCGTAAGTATTGCGGAATAATTTAAATGTGGCTGCGTGGATTACTCCATCAAATACTCCAAACAGCCTAGCGCTCGTGGATTTTCAAAGGGTGTTCCGATCAAGTCGGTAGCGGGTTGCCCGAAGTATTCTAATCCCTTTCCTCTTGCGTAAGCATTTTCCATCAGCCGCATATCGCCTTGTGAAAAATCGATAAATCCGGGATTGGCGTTTACATGTCCGCCATCGATATAACCATTGTCAATATAGCCTTGAATCAAGTCTTCGTCCACCCGGTAAAGGCAGTTTTGAAATAATAAATCGATTGAATTGCTATCGTCTAAATCGAGTAAAAACTCCGAAAACCCATTCCCATAAATAATGCAATTGCGAAAACGACTTGTGGCGATGGGAGAAACAGCCACCAAACCATTGCCCGCGTTCTCGAAATTTGTGATTAGCAACGCTGGAGTTTGCCGCGTGGACAGCCTCCAATTATTGGCGAAGGTGCATTGATCAAAATTGTATTGACCTGCCGCGGTGCCCGCTAATAAATATTGACCTCCCGATGTGAAAAGTGAAGTGGCAGCTTCAATCCGATAGTTTCGGGTGAAAAGCCCCGCAATGGAATTATTTCGAATGGCCACATTCGTCAATTTCAATGTGTTTGCCGAAAGGCCTGCATCGGCATTGTAGGAGAAGGGCTGCGTTTCGGCTTGAATACCGATGAAGTTGTTTTTAATAATACAGTTGGTAAATGTATTGTCCCTCCCATTCAATCCTTCGTTAATCCAAATTCGATCCCACTGCCCGGGCTGCTCTTCGTAGAAAGGCTCGAGCCTATCGCCTTGAAAAACAATAGGAGCTTCCGGAGTTCCAGCCGCCGTGATTTGTCCTTCGCGGTACACCCAAAGACCCGAACCTTGATGAAAATACACTTGCGTGCCGGGCTCGATGGTAAGGGTTTGTGTACTATCTACTACCACATATCCAAATACCACAATGGGTCGATCGGCAGTCCACACCACGTTTGCATTTGGCTCGGGAGCCACAAGCCGGAAATCGGGAAGGCCATTGGTGGGAAATACATTTGGGACGTAGAATACCGCATCCCAACCCCAGGCAACCAACTTTACCGATTGGGTGTTGCCGTTTACTTCGAACAATATTTCGCCTTCCACAAAGGGATACAGCAAGTTGCTGTTTGGCTCCACGGTGACTTCCACAAACACAAACAGACTATCGTCTGGACCAATTTCGATGTCGTTAAATTCCGTTCCCGAAAGGCCATCGACATTGACTCGGAAAGAATTGTTTGCGTCATTAGCCAGCCGAATCTTCGAAATATTTACGAAGCTGCCGTCGGTATTGTAAATTTGAAAACGCCTGGTGGCTTGACCAATGGTGGTAAAAACGGTGTCGAAATTCACGCTATCGGTCGAAAAACTCAAGCGCAAATCGGGCGAGGTATTGTAATCGTCCTTCCGGCAACTGCTCAAACTCGCCATGATCAACACGAGCAAGGCAAAAGCCGATAGGGCGTGCGGATAGAAGGGGCGATTCATGGGCATAAAACTCAAATGCGCCGCAAATATTACATTTTTGAGCGAAGTATTTCTTCAATCAAAACAAAACCTTACATTTGCAGCCCAATTATTGAGCAAGATTATGAAAAAAGATATTCATCCCGAGAATTACCGTCCAGTGGTTTTCAAAGATATGTCAAACGATTTCGCTTTTATGAGCAAGTCAGCAGCAGCTACCAGTGAAACCATCACGTGGGAAGACGGCAACGAATATCCACTATTCAAATTGGAGATTTCGAGCGAGTCGCACCCTTTCTTTACAGGAAAAATGCAGCTTGTAGATACAGCTGGTCGCGTTGACAAGTTCAAAAAGCGCTACGCCAAATTCGACAAGAAATAATATTTCGACCTTTTGGTCGCATAAAAGCTTCCCACATCGGGAGGCTTTTTTTATGGCCAAAACTTGCGCTTCCCGTTCGAAACGAATAAAATACTTCCATCGGCATACCTCCTTGCAGGGCGCTGTGCAACTTGAAACCCGACAGAAAACTTACCTTTGCGCATCTACAACCTATGAACGTTTTACTACTCGACATCCAATGGAAAGCCCTTTTGCCACTCTGTTTCGGCAAACCGATCGGCCATTTATTGATAGGCATGGATTCGGTCGAAGCCAAATGGAAGCGCTACCTGGGTTCAAACCCTACATCGTGCTCGGCGGCATACCTGCACTCCTTAGCCGACGAAATACCATCGCGTTCATATGTGGTGGTCAATAGCAGTCTATTGCCCAATCAGCACTTAGCCGATGCGATCAAGCATTTAGCAACTGGAGAAATTCTAATGCACGGTGCGCAGTATTTAGCGGGAAACTTCGCTGACTTCTCACCAGCTGAAGCAATGCTTCAAATAGAGCGCGGTGAAGAGATTACGCAACTCTCGGTTGGCAAAGTGATTGATTACGCCGAAGAAATTAAGGTTCTGAACCGTCCGGCTGACATTTTTGCATACAATGATGCCATTTTGCGCCAAGACTTCGATGAACTTACCAAGGGCATGCGCACCATCGATTTACCCAAACACGTAACCCACACCGGCAACGATCTCTTTGCAGCGCCGGGAGCCATAGTCCACCCCTGCTATATCAATACCACCACCGGCCCAGTTTATATTGCCGAGAAGGCAGAAGTAATGGAAGGAGCCATGCTACGCGGACCACTTTATATAGGCGAAGGCACCACCATAAAGATGGGCGCCAAAATATACGGAGCTACGAGTATTGGCGCACATTGCCGCGCTGGCGGAGAGCTAAATAATGTGGTGATGCAGGCTTATTCCAACAAAGGCCACGACGGTTTTTTGGGCAATTCGGTAATCGGCTCCTGGTGCAACCTCGGCGCCGACACCAATACTTCCAACTTGAAAAACAACTACGGAAACGTGCGTGTATGGAGCTATGAAGCTCGGGAAGCGATCGATACCGAGCTGCAATTCCACGGCCTTATTATGGGCGACCACAGCAAGGCGGGAATCAATACCATGTTCAACACAGGAACAGTAGTAGGCATGAACGCCAATATTTTTAATGCGGGCTTTCCGCCAAAATTTATCCCATCCTTCGCCTGGATGGATGCCGGTGCGCTAACCGAAAGTTTTCGAATCGAAAAAGCAATCGAAGTGGCGGAAGCCATGATGAGCAGAAGGAATTTGCATTTATCCGAGCAAGAAAAGGCCGTATTTAAGTGGGTAAGCCAATACGAAGCCGAGAATCGCCGTTAACTTTATTGTTGGCACGATTATTTACATTTAGCAATCCCGACAAAAATGAAGCAGCGACTGACAAAGTTGCAGCGTCCCTAGATCTCATCCCATGTTTGAAGCAATCAGAGTAGATACTATATCCGAAAATGAAACCGAATTCATCCCGCTCATTACCAGCGAAGATGAAGAAGAAATGAATCAGGAGAGCGTTCCAAAAGAGCTCCCCATCCTGCCGATAAAAAACACGGTATTATTTCCTGGCGTTGTACTCCCCATTACCGTTGGCCGCGATAAGAGCATTAAGCTTGTGCAAGATGCCTATGCTGGCGATCGTACGGTGGGCGTAGTGAGCCAGCGCGACCAAAGCATCGAAGACCCTACCTTCGAAGACCTCAATAGTATTGGTACCATTGCGCGGATTATCAGGCTTTTGAAAATGCCCGATGGAAGCACTACCGTGATCATTCAAGGTAAAAAGCGTTTCGAAATGGTCGAAATGATCACGAACGAGCCTTACATCCGCGCGAAAGTCAAGGAGTTTGCCGAAATCCGTCCACAGCGAAATCTAAAAAAATGGGAAGCCTTGGTTGGTTCCCTCAAAGACCTGGCGCTTCAAATCATCAAAGAATCGCCAAATATCCCGAGTGAAGCGGCTTTTGCCATCAAAAATATTGAGAGCCATAGTTTCTTGATCAATTTCATTTCGAGCAATATGAACGCTGAAGTGAGTGAAAAGCAACAATTGCTGGAAGTGGCCGATCTGCGCAAGCGCGCCGAAATGGTGCTCGAATACCTCACCAAGGAGCTTCAAATGTTGGAGCTTAAGAACGATATTCAGAGTAAAGTAAAAATCGATATCGATCAGCAGCAGCGCGAATACTTCTTGCACCAGCAAATGAAGACCATTCAGGAAGAGCTGGGCGGAAATCCGCAGGAAGAACTTCACATCGAACTGCACGCGCGGAGCGAGAAAAAAAAGTGGAACGAGAAAACAGCAAAAGCCTTTAAAAAAGAGTTGGAACGCCTGGAGCGGATGAACCCACAGGGTGCCGATTACAGCGTGCAGCTCAACTATGTGGAGTTGCTCCTCGACTTGCCATGGAACGAATTTTCAAAAGATAAATTTGACCTTCACCGCGCTCAAAAAGTGCTCGACCGCGATCATTATGGCCTCGATAAAGTAAAGGAGCGCATCATTGAGTTTTTGGCGGTACTGAAATTAAAAGGCGACATGAAGTCGCCGATTCTTTGCCTCTATGGCCCTCCAGGTGTAGGTAAAACTTCCCTGGGCAAATCCATTGCCGAGGCGCTAGGTCGAAAATACACCCGCGTGTCGCTGGGTGGTATGCGCGACGAAGCCGAAATTCGAGGGCATAGAAAAACCTACATCGGTGCTATGCCGGGACGGATTATTCAAAATTTGCGCAAAGCCGGTACTTCGAACCCCGTATTTATTCTCGATGAAATTGACAAGCTCGGTCGCGATGGCCACGGCGACCCTTCTTCGGCTATGCTCGAAGTACTCGATCCGGAGCAGAATAATGCTTTTTATGACAATTACGTCGAGCTCGACTACGACTTGAGCAACGTAATGTTTATCGCAACAGCCAATACCATGAGCACCATCCATCCGGCCTTGCGCGACCGCATGGAGATCATTGAAGTAAACGGCTACACCGTCGAAGAAAAAATTGAGATTGCGAAGCGTCATCTATTGCCGAAACAGTTAAAAGAAAACGGTATCAAACCCGAACAGATTAAGATTTCGAAATCGGTATTGGAGCAACTCATTGAAGAATATACCAATGAGAGCGGGGTACGCAGCCTCGATAAGCGCCTTTCCAAATTGGTGCGCTACCGGGCGAAGCAGATCGCTATGGATGAAACCTACGTTCCGACTATCGCCAATGCCGATCTCGACTCCATTTTAGGGCCATCGCATGCCCGCGATAAATATCAGGATAATGACGTGGCCGGTGTAGTTACCGGATTGGCCTGGACCCCTTCGGGCGGAGATATCCTGTTTATCGAGACCTCCCTGACCAAAGGAAAAGGCCGCCTGCAACTCACCGGAAATCTCGGTGAGGTAATGAAGGAATCGGCGATGATTGCACTCGAATACCTTAAAGCGCATTCCGACTCCATCGGCTTAGACCAGGAAGTCTTCGATAAGTGGAATGTACACGTCCACGTACCCGAAGGAGCCACGCCAAAAGATGGTCCATCGGCTGGGATAACTATTCTCACCGCTTTGGCATCGGCCTTTACCCAGCGCAAGGTGAAGAAGTATTTGGCCATGACTGGCGAAATAACCCTTCGCGGAAAAGTGCTACCTGTGGGCGGAATTAAGGAGAAAATTTTAGCAGCCAAGCGAGCGAATATCAAGGAAATTATCCTTTCGTCGAAAAACGAAAAGGACATTCGCGACATCAATCCGATCTACGTGAAAGGGCTAACTTTCCATTACGTGGATGAAATGATAGAAGTGGTGGAAAAAGCGCTGACCAATCAAAAGGTGGCTTCGCCACTTAAGGTGGCGTAGTACCTGGTCTTTTCAGAAACTGAAGTTTAGATTCGAAGGCGACGCCTATTACTAAATCGCTTCTTAAGGGTCAAAAATGTTCCGCTATGTAAAGACAAAGATTAGAATCAGCTCTCATCTCACAATCTGTATTTTATATACTTCCATCTTTCCATCGTCGGTAGTTACCTGCAAGGTATAAGATCCTGAAGGAGCATTCAATTCTATTTGACAGGCATTGCCTGCAGCATTGAAATTTTCTTGCGCTACAAGCCGCCCTGAAAGGTCGAACACCGCGTAGGAGCTTGCTCTGGTTTGGGTAGAAGCTTCAAAGGTAAACCGCCCCGCGCTTGGGTTGGGATAAACCGCGAAGCGCTGGGCCTTGCGCTCCGGCACATTTAAGGATGAGCAGCCTTGCCACTCCAGGTCGCCGCAGGCATCAATCTTTCGCAACCAGGTGCTGCCACGTGGGTCTTCGGCCCAGTTTATAAAGTAGCCCGCGGTTATGTAGCCCCCATCAGGCGCGAGTTCTATGTCGTAAAGTACATTTTCACAGTCGTTACAGGTTTGATAATTTACATTTTTAAACTTCTCTTCGTTGCCATTGGAATCTACTTTGAGCATCCAGGAATTAAAATCAATAAAGTACCCGTAGTAGCCCCCTAAAATCATTGCACCCCCATCCGAAGTGGGTAACATTTTATTGGCTCCATTTCTGAAATACTCGTAATTCGTGAAGTACTCTAAACCATCTTTAGGTACATAATCTTCAGAGCTAAGTTTGGACACTCTTAGCATCGTCCAATATACATTCGGATTTCCAAACTCCGGGACCCACTCATACCCAAACCCTTGAATCGTCAATATTTCACCGTTTATCAATTCACAGGACAGCATGCCATATGAACACGGCACGGATGGGTCAATTGAATTAAATTCTTCAACTACGTTACCGTCAAAATCCGTTTTAATCAGCAACCCAAAAGAGTTCCATATTATTCTGCCATTTCATGCCAGCAAATCGCCTTGATCAACTGCATTAATTGACCAATTTCGAGAAATATGCTGATACACATCCGGCTGCAATATTTTATTCCAAAGGACATTGCCTTCAAAATCGAGCCTGGCGATAAAGGTGCCTTCGGAGTTGATATTGGGACCTTGCTCGCCTATCACGATATATCCATCTTCTTCGATCAAGAAACCGAAAAAGAGGTGTTGGGAGGGTAAGGATCAAAATAAAGATCCGTGACCAATTCTAAGTCCACATTGAAACCAAGGAAACGGCCCTGAACACCATTCGGCGTTTCAGCACCTTGAAGCATGATGAACTCGTTGGCGTATGAATTGTATTGTAAAGAATTTACCATCCCGAAATAAAGATAATCTTGGGGGTAATAAACCAACGTAGTTTGCTCCGATACTTGACCTTGAAAGTCATATTTGCATACAAAATGAAAAAGGCCAACTGCATCATTGGTTCACCTCCCCATACTGCATATCCGTCATCTACAACTTCAATGTTACTCACCTGCTCGGTCTCATTAACTTCTTGCACGCCCGTAAGCTGACTGAAATAGGTAAATTGAGCAAGGAGATAACCGTTCCAGCACGTCCATATTAGGCTGATCACATCAGCATTTCGAAGTGGAAATGAACCAAATAAGCGTGGACTACTCCGAAAAAGGTTGGGAAATTAGGTTGGAGAATGGCATTCCATTCCAAAAAGCTGAATGATTGGTGATGAATAGCTCACAGCTCGTTTTCTCCTTGGTCGCCAATTAATTTCCCGGCAGGTTTTCTAAGTGAAATCGATATTTCTAGTCTCGTATCGAATTCTAAATTTGCAGTATCGGGCAATACCAAGCCCCTTAATCCGTTTTGCCCATGATGATTTTGCGGTTTTCTCTTTCGATACTCCTGGTTTCCAGTAGCGTCTTGGTTCTTGCTCAAGGCAACGGACAATCGAATTTTCAAATACTCCATATTACCAGCGCAGCGCGGATTGCGGCTCTGGGTGGAAACGCCATTTCTATTAAAGATGGTGATTTGAACCTCGGTTTGGTAGCTCCTTCTCTACTCGACTCCACCACCGCAGGTCAAATTGTATTTGGATTCACCCGTCTTTTTGGGGAAGCAAATATTGCCCATGCCGGCTACGCTCACCACCTGAAGAAAATTGGCGTGCTCACCTTTTCGATTCAAAGCCTGGGCTACGGCGATTTTGAACTAACTGATGAAGCAGGAAATGTGCAAGGACAGTTTAATGCCGGCGAATACATTTTTCAAGGCGGCATCGGTCATCAATTTACTTCGCGGCTCTCGGCAGGCGGTAATTTAAAATTCATCTTAAGCGAACTCGCCGAGTACAAATCAACAGCCGTAGCGGTGGATTTGAGCGGAACGTACTCCAATCCTGAAAAAGGATTTACAACTACTTTATTGGTAAAAAACATCGGCAGTTCTTTGAGTTCCTATACTCCAAATGGTCAACAAGAAATACCCTTTGAGATCCAGGCTGGTTTTTCTAAAAAGCTCGAAAAAGCACCTCTCCGCTTCTCGGTAATTGCCGAAAATCTCCAAAAATGGGATCTGACTCCCGAGGGCAGCGATCAAGTTGCTATTGACCCGCTTACGGGCGAAGAAATAGTAGATGAGAATGGTGGTTTTACGGAAAACTTCTTCCGCCATTTGGTATTTGCCACGGAAGTGGTAATCACTCCAAACTTCCATCTCCGCGCGGGCTATAATTATAACCGCCGCCAACAGTTGCGCATCGATGATACTTCGAGCGCCGGTGGCTTCAGCTTTGGTTTGGGCATGCGCATTGCCAAAATCCACCTGAGCTATGCCCGGGCGATCTATTCGCAAGCGGGGGCGAGCAATAGCTTTACGCTAAATGTAAAGTTCGACGATTTTAAGAAGGGCAATTAGGATAATCCTCTAGGTAATCTCCCTGAAAAAAATTGCTCCATGCAACTCTGTGAAACCTTAGTGTACTCTGCGACAGCTTTTTACACAGAGAATACGTAGAAATAGGCATGGAGAACCACAGAGTAAATCGGGACGGCGGGAATGGTCTCTCTGTGCAACTCTGTGAAACCTTCGTGAACTCTGTGACTCCTTTCTTTTCACAGAGCGCATAGAGAAAGGCACAGAGAACCACAGAGAAAAGGCAGAAAAAAAAATGAGCGTTTGGAAAAATCTCTGTAGAAGAGCCAAAATTATACAGCCGAAACTATCACCGCAGGCATCTTTAAAGTGCCTTAAATTTTCCCCTATCTTCGCCAGCCGTGAAGAAGAAAATTAAGATAGCCATAGACGGCTACTCCTCTTGTGGAAAGAGCACATTAGCGAAAGCTTTAGCCAAAAAATTGGGCTATGCCTACGTCGATTCCGGCGCGATGTACAGGGCTGTAACGGTGTATGTGTTGCGTCATAAATTAGCACCGATGGGCGAGGTAGATGAGCAGAGCTTAAACGAGCAACTTCACCATGTCACCATCGATTTCGTCCATTCCAGCGGCAAAAACCTGGTTCGGTTAAACGGCGAAGTGATCGAAGATCAAATACGCTCCATGGCCGTGTCTGACTTGGTTAGCCCCGTGAGCAAAATACCTTCTGTGCGAAAAAAACTCCGCCAGATACAGCAGGAAGCCGCGCGCGTAGGCGGCGTGGTAATGGATGGACGCGATATCGGAAGCGCCGTGCTGCCGGCGGCGGAAGTAAAAATATTCATGACAGCCGATCCGGAGATCCGAACGCTGAGACGCTTCCACGAGCTCAAAGCACTCCAGAAGGAAACACCTGTGGATGAAGTACGCCAAAACCTATTGCTCCGCGATACCATGGACACGCAGCGAGCCGAAAATCCCTTGGTGCAGGTACCCGATGCGCATGTGCTCGACAACAGTGATCTTACAGAAGCAGAACAATTGGAAATAGCTTACCAATGGGCTTTGGAAGCTATGCATGCTGACGAAGTGCGTTAACCAGCGCTACGTCAGACGGTATGGTCGTTTCAAAAAACCCCAAAATCTCTTGCATCACTGCTTCTACCACACTGTCGGGGCAAGAAGCACCGCTGGTAAGCACTACCCGCACCGGCTCCTGGGCTGGAAGCCAATCGCTCGATTCTTCCATTTTCTTTTCGGGATAGTTGAAATGCTTTATCAGTTGGCGCGATACGATTTCACTGGCATTCTTGATAAAATAAGTGGGCATTTTTGCTTCGCAGAGTTCTACAATATGCGAGGTATTTGAACTGTTGTAGCCGCCTACTACAATGGCCAAATCGGCTGGCTCGGCCAAGACGCCGTATGTGGCTTGCTGATTGTCGTTGGTGGCGTAGCAAAGCGTATCGCGGGTATCGGCAAAATGCGCTGTAAGGTTTTCGATACCATACGCTTCGATCATCTTTTGCTTGAAAAAGTCGGCAATAGCTTGCGTTTCAGTGGCGAGCATCGTAGTTTGATTCACCACCCCGATGCGCTGCATATCTTTCCGAATGTTGAAGTCTGGGCTGAATTTTCCCGCGAACTCATGGGCGAAAGCCGCTTGATCGGCATCGGGCAATAGGTAAGAAGCTAAGCGCTCGGCTTCTGCCATATTTTTGATCACCACCGATGGAGCGTTTTGATACGCTCGGGAAAACGTAGCGCGGGTTTCTTCATGGCGGTGCTTGCCATGAATGATGATCGTATAATCATCGGCTCCCAGTTTTTCGGATCTTTTCCACACCTTCTCTACGAAGGGACAAGTGGTGTTGTATCGGTGGGTTTCGATTCCTTTTTGAGCCAATAATGCTTCGATTTCGACCGTAGTGCCAAAAGCAGGAATAATCACAATATCGGCGGCACTTACCTCATCCCAATCTACTAATTGATTGCCTTCGGTATCCATGATAAATCGCAGTCCCCTATCGAGCAGATCGTTGTTTACTTCCGGATTGTGAATCATTTGGCTCAGCAGAAAGATCTGCTTGCCCTCGTTTTCTTCGATGGCTTTGTAAGAAATTTCGATGGCGTTTTCCACGCCGTAGCAAAACCCAAAATGTCGGGGTATTAAAAATTGAACAGGGCCAAAATCAAGCGTTGTTGGTGTAAAGCTTTGCTTACGCGGATCGGATAATTTGCGTGCATCTTTGATCTTTGCGATGAGGTCTGATCGATAATAAACCGGAATTTCAAATTTCTTCATGCAGGTTTGAGGATAGGGCTGTGCAAAGTTAAGGTTTGCCCTTCATCAATTTCAACCCATACTTCCATTCCTTTGTTCAAATATTCGCTATGACCGGCGTCCGCCCAATAATCTATTTTGCCATTGTCGCTTGGCTGAGCTCCTGCTCGTCCGATCAGCGCAGCATAGTAATTACCGAGTTCAGCCCACTTTACAATTACGAATTTGAAGGCGACACCTTGGTAATGGAGATGGATTTAGACGCAGGGCCTTTTCGCGGCATTCGCTTGCCCAGCGCCCGAAAGCCGGTTGGAAAACAAACTTTTCAATTTGCTTTCAAGGCTCAAAACACATCGAATCGAGCCCGGCGAGTGGCTTATAAAATCTATTACCAAAACGATTCTTATCGCCACCCCGAAACGGTAATAGACGAAACCGGAAGAGAGATTTACAATACCAAAAGCAGCGAAAATTTCTACGGCTCCTGGGTTTCCGATAGTTTGGAAGGCTTTCGCAAAACAGCGCCCATTTCGGCCAATGAGCAAATTGTGATTCAAGATGAAGTGACGATTCTGGGCAACCCGCTCAACGAACGCACCTATTTTGATGGCAACCCGATAGACCAGCGCTTTCGGGAAATCGACATCCAGGAAGCAGTTGCAGAAATAAGCCTGCAGCCGAACCTTCTTTCCGATGCATTATACCGCTCTGACAGCGCACAGGTCGATACGCTCAAGGCATTGCGCAAAGCGGCTATCCAAACACTGCTGAGCAAAAAGGCTGATTATCTGGAAAATCAACGCTGGCAGCGTAATCCACGGGTGGGCTGCTACCGATTTATGCTGGTGGCAGGCGACGCTGAATCGATAGCAATGCTCCCAAATACCATCCGGAATATGGGTATTGAAGATCCGGAATTACGCGTG
>Ga0105045_10003756_pt1 | contig 13111 bp, 9 predicted proteins | sample MAT02_FD_78089 | JGI IMG/M metagenome (GOLD analysis project Ga0105045, IMG submission 78089) | Freshwater microbial communities from Lake Fryxell liftoff mats and glacier meltwater in Antarctica - MAT-02 (megahit assembly) | ecosystem: Environmental > Aquatic > Freshwater > Ice > Liftoff...
AACTCTTGAATTTCGCCAGAATTGTTTCCTTTGAAAATTCCACTAAAAACATAAAAGATTAAATGAATAAACTTTTAGTGAACAGTCTGTTTTTACTAGCTCACAGCGCTTTTTACACGAAAAACCAACTCTTGAATTTCGCCAAAATTGTTTCCTTTGAAAATTCCACTAAAAACATAAAAGATTAAACGAATAAACTTTTAGTGAACAGTCTATTTTTATTGGCTTACAGAGCTTTTTACACGAAAAACCAACTCTTGAATTTCGCCAAAATTGTTTCCTTTGAAAATTCCACTAAAAACATAAAAGATTAAATGAATAAACTTTTAGTGAACAGTCTGTTTTTATTAGCTTGCCGGGGAAATTGCAGTTCTAGATTCAAACAATTTCACCTGCTTCAGAAAATAATTCTTTCAGAATTTGAACACAAAGCATAAACTTTTAATTGTTAAAAAAGAACTGCTATCCGCTTATGCGGTTAAACAAAAATCAAATTCTCATAGACACGCAGGCACAGTGATTTTCACGTTGAATTTATGGGAGTTCTAAAAATTAGATTACCGCCAAAGGCAGCATCGCAAATAATTGAGGCGAACGAAAAATTAAAAACAAGACCATCAACGGCATGCGTCTTTCTGCAAGGAAGAGCAAGTAGTTAACAAGCAATTTTCAGATCTCCATCAAAATTGTATATACTTACTTTTTACAAAATTTAGCGTCCAAAAAGGTTTTAGATTGTCAACAATAATCCGTCTTGATTTAGAACGAAAACACAAAGTATCAAACCAATGAAGTCAGATACGAAGCGATAACGCAAGGATAGAAAGCACCAAATTTTATCGGTCATTTTACTTAAAAAATCGATTTAAATAGGCTATATCCGCTAAATCTCAGTTCCATTTTATCCAATTTTCTCCTCCAATCCAATTCTTATCCTTAATTTGGTCTTAATGTCGCAAGATTCCCCGTTCATAACACGATTAAATTCGTTTTTCATCCACGAAATGACCACCGACCAACGTGTTTGTGCAGAAGCATTGGAAGTTTTTCTCAAAGATCGAGAAGGATTTCCGGTTTTTATTTTGAGGGGTTATGCGGGAACGAGAAAAACAAGTTTGCTTGGAGCAGTTGTGAAAACGCTCAAAAGTTATTCTATCGGAACACGTTTGCTCGCTCCAACGGGTAAAGCGGCGAAAGTCTTGAGTCAAAATTCAGCAGAACAAGCTTTTACCATACATAAAATGATTTATCGAAGAAAAGATAAATCGGATGTTTACGGGAATTTGCAATTAGCTCCAAACTTGCAAGCAAATGCCGTTTTTATTGTCGATGAAGCCTCGATGATTGGCGATTACAGCGCAAACTCTGATGGGAATGTTAATAGTCGTAATTTGCTCGAAGATTTAATTGAATTTGTCTATTCAGGCAAAAACTGTAAACTTATTATGCTTGGAGATGTCGGACAGCTTCCGCCAGTTGGAAGTTCTGAATCTCCAGCTTTGAGTAAAGATTATTTAAATGTACATTTCCCAAAACTAAAAATTCACGGCGCATCGTTGAAAGAAGTTTTGCGACAATCTACCGAATCTGAAATTCTGCGCAACGCAACGCATCTTAGAAATCAATCGACAGAAGAATTACCAAAGTTGGACATTTTACCAAAAAGCGATTTGATTTTGTTGAATGGCGAAGAATTGCAAGACCAACTCGAAAGATCGTTTGGAAATTTTGGGAACGATGAAACGATTCTAATTACTCGCTCCAACAAACGAGCGAATGAATACAATAATCAAATTCGTGCACGCATATTTTGGTATGAAGATCAAATTTGTGCCAACGATGTTTTGATGATTGTCAAAAACAATTATTTCTGGCTGAAAGATCAAGTTGAAATTGGTTTTATTGCCAACGGGGAAATGATGCATGTCAAGCGAATTTTGCGCACGGAAACGTTGTACGGCTTCGAATTTGCTCGAGTGCTGGTTGAATTCCCAAATTATCCGAGCATCGATCGACAGGAAGTTTTAATTCACCTTGAAACTTTGCAATGTGAAAGTCCTTCGCTTTCGAGAACGAGAATGAAGGAACTATTTTTTGAAGTTGAAAAAGATTATTTCTACGAAAAGAATAAGAAAAAACGCTATGATTTAATCTTGGACGACCCCTATTTCAATGCACTTCAAGTGAAGTTTGGTTACGCAGTAACTTGTCACAAGTCACAAGGCGGACAATGGGAACATGTTTTTATTGATATAGGATATTTACCAGAAGACGCAGTTGTTTCAGAATATATTCGTTGGCTCTACACAGCCTTGACACGCGCAAGATCGAAGGCGTTTTTAATTAATTTTCCGGAGAATCAGTTGGTTGAAATTAAGGAGGGATAAACAAGAAACACAAAAAGTAAGAAGCATTAGCGTTTAAAAGTGGAAAGTAATGAATCACTTTAACCCTTTCCACTCCATTCCTTTTCGCTCATCATTCTCACTCCGTTTCTCACTCATCATCCTTTACTCTAACTATTTACGTTCTCAATAAGACGAAGTCAAAATACATAACCATGCAGTAGCACAGAAGGTAATCGAGGCGATTTAAAAATTTAACTTTTGCGTTTACTTTTGTAAATGAGGAAGTTGAATTTTTGAATTAACAATGAGTTGGTGTTTTGAACATTCTTATTTTTTATACTTTTGCAGTACTTTTTTTATTACCATGAATGATACCCGAAAAAACGTTGAAGTTTGTTTCACTCCAGGTGAATACGATTATTTCAAAGCAGATTACGAAATTGTCGTTGTGATCGACGTTTTAAGAGCAACATCTGCCATCTGTGCAGCATTCGATAATGGAATAAAATCCATCATTCCAGTTCCAACAATTGAAGAAGCATTAGAATATAAGAATAAAGGATTCTTGGTTGGTGCTGAACGAAAGGGGCAAATCGTTGAAGGTTTTGATTTTGGAAATTCACCTTATTCTTACATGAAAGAAGAATTTGTTGGTCAAGATGTTGTATTGTCAACAACCAACGGAACGAAAGCGCTTGATATTGCTAAAGATGCAGAAATGGTTTTGGTGGGTGCTTTTTTGAATCTTGATGCACTTTGTGATTTCTTAATAGAACAAAATAAAAACGTTTTGTGTCTTTGTTCAGGTTGGCAAGACAATTTTAATTTGGAAGATACAATCTGCGCTGGTGCAATTTCTGACCGATTAATTCAATCTGGAAACTATACTGCGGATGAAGATTCTTCAGTTGCGGCAAAATATTTGTACCTTTCAGCAAAAGATAATTATTTCGGATTTTTAAAATCAAGTTCTCACCGTCGAAGATTGAAAAATTTGAACTTAAATGAAGATGTGAAATATTGTTTAACACCGAATCAAACACGCGTAATTCCAATATTAAAAGATGGGAAACTTATTAAATTATAAAATTTGGCTAACCGTACTGATTCCAGTGCTTTTATCCTTGAAATTTGGCGAAGAAATCAAAGCTAAATGGGGATTTTATGGTCACAAACGAATCAATCGAATGGCGGTTTTTACCTTGCCACCAGAAATGTTTAGTTTTTATAAGGAACACATTGAATATGTTACAGAGCATGCAGTTGATCCTGATAAACGCCGTTATGCCATTGATGGAGAAGCACAAAAACACTTTATAGATTTAGATCATTTTTACAAACCGGGTGAAGATCCGTATGAAATAATGCCGAGAGAATGGAAAAAAGCGGTCGATAAATTCACCGAAGATACGCTTCAAACCTACGGAATTGTGCCATGGAATATTGTTTGGATGAAAACAAATCTGCAAAAAGCATTTGAATCGGGAAACGTTGATTTGATTCTGAAATATTCTGCAGATATAGGACATTACGTTGGCGATGCACACGTGCCTTTGCACACAACAGAAAATTACAACGGACAATTTACTGGTCAAAAAGGCATTCACGGTCTTTGGGAAAGCCGTTTAGTAGAAATTAATGCCGAAAATTACGATTATTTCGTAGGTAAAGCGAAATACCAAAAAAGTGTTTTAGATTTTGCATGGACCGCCGTAGAAGGTTCGCACGATGCTTTGGATTCGGTTCTTAGAATTGAAAAAGAAATAACGTCCGAATTTCCTACAGATAAAAAATACAGTTTTGAACAACGCGGAAGGGTAAATATAAGAACTTATTCTTACGATTTTTCGCAAGCGTATCACAAACGTATGAACGGAATGGTAGAGCGGAGAATGCGTGCATCCATTATTGCTGTTGGTTCAATTTGGTACACAGCCTGGGTTGATGCTGGTCAGCCTGATTTAAACGCATTGAAAAATACTCCTGTTTCGCAAGCACTTCTCGATGAAATGAAAAAGCTCGATGGTACGTTTGAAGAGCAACATATTCATGGCAGGAGCTGCGATTAAAACAAAAAATTTTCTAGATTTCAATACATGTAAACATCGTGTTACGAATAATTCTAGATTTTTTATATCTCGTTGATAACAATTTCGCCAAAACCTAAATCGTTTCTTGCTTCTTTCTAAATTTGTAGAAAAACGAAAACAAATGAAATTTTTCATCGACACAGCAAATTTGGCTGAAATTAAGGAAGCAAATGACATGGGAATTTTGGATGGTGTTACTACCAATCCGTCACTCATGGCAAAAGAAGGAATCACAGGGCACGAAAACATTCTCAATCATTATATTACAATTTGCAACATCGTTGATGGTCCAGTGAGTGCTGAAGTGATTGCAACTGATTTAGCAGGAATGATTTCCGAAGGTGAAAAATTAGCTAGTTTGCACAAAAATATCGTTGTGAAAATCCCGATGATTGCCGAAGGAATTAAAGCAATAAAATATTTTTCGGGAAAGGGAATAAAAACGAATTGTACTCTGATTTTCTCCGCCGGACAAGCATTGTTAGCGGCAAAAGCAGGAGCAACGTACATTTCTCCTTTCCTTGGTCGTTTGGATGATGTTTCTACAAATGGTTTGGATCTAATTGCTCAAATCCGTTTGATTTATGACAATTATATGTTTGACACTCAAATTTTAGCTGCTTCTATTCGTCACCCAATGCACATTGTCAATTGCGCTGAAATTGGTTCAGATGTCATGACGGGTCCACTAAAAGCAATTCAAGCATTGGCAAATCATCCATTGACAGATTTAGGATTGAAACAATTTTTGGCAGATCACGCGAAAGGAAACGGGTGAAAATAATTATGAGGTATGAATTATGAAATCACGACTGCTGAGGCTCTTGAAGCAAAAGTTATGCCCACTCTAAAACTCTAGCACTTTCCACTTTATTAGTCATTTGTCCAAAACGGCATTCCTCAGCGCAATAAACTCATTTATCTTTTCATTTTCAATCAAAACCGTCAAATTATAATACGCCAATTTCCATTTTCTCTTAGATTTTATCATGATTCCGCTGCCACGGCAACCTTCCATCCACGTGGTTAAATCTTCATCAAACCACGCCATTTTCTTGTTTTTAGAAAAGACCAAATTTCGATCACTCGCTTTGAAATCCCACGCTTTTCCTTTATCGAAATGAGGCTTACAAAAGGCTGCAAATTCTGATTTCAGCCATCGCTCATTTGGCGCTGTGCCAAGAAATACAAAATCTTCGGTCATTGCATCAAAGTAAGCCTCAAACTTTGCGTTTGTAGCATCTAAGTGCCACTGATCTATTATTTTATCTAATTCCGTTTGACCATAAGAAAATAGAACCGAACAACAAAAAATTGCTGTAATTAAAAAGTATTGCATAAAAAAGGGGGATGAAAGTTCATCCCCAAATTTAGTTATCTTAACTGAAAAATCACTTCAGCAATAATAAGTTTATTTCAACCTCCTTAGTCGAGGCGATTTGAAATATCAGTTTCTGAGTTTAGTTATGTAAATGATGAAGTTGATCTTTTGAATCAATGATGGATAAGTTGTTTGAAATGAACTGTTCCTATTTTGTTGCTTCTAGCATTTTACAAGCCTTCACAGCCGCCAAAACATCAACAACTCCACCAGTAACAGATAAAGTACCAAAATCGATTCCTTTATCTTCACCAGGCATGCGTTGCATAGATCCTTTGAAAGACGCTGCAGAACTTAACATGATTGTTTTAATCTCCAACATCGTCAACTTCGGAAAATAAGATTTCAATAAAGCTGCAACTCCTGCAACCATCGGAGCCGCCATTGAAGTTCCTTGCAATTTTTGATAAGAACTTTGAGGTACAGCATTCCAAATTTCATATCCCGGGGCAAAAACGTCAACACCAACTTGACCATAATTTGAAAAATCAGCAGCTAAATCGCCATATCCTTGTTTTTTATCTGTCGCAAAACGAGTAGAAGCTCCAATCGTTATGAAATGATCTAATTTCTTGGATTGAAATTCATACATCGAAGTTGGATAATTGGGCTCTTTATCGATGTCTTTCGAATCATTCCCTGCAGCATGAACTAACAAAACACCTTTTGAATCAGCATATTTGAATGCTTCATAAACCTCTAGTGCATTTGGCGAATATGATTTACCAAAAGACATATTAATCACTTTTGCTCCATTGTCAACTGCATAACGAACTGCTAAAACGACATCTTTATCATTTTCATCTCCATCTGGCACAGCTCTCAACGACATTAACTTCACATTTGAAGCAACACCATCGCCCCCTTTTTTATTCCCACGAATTGAACCAACGATTCCACCTACGTGTGTTCCGTGAAGTGCATCTGGACCTTCAACATCGCCATTTCCGTATTTCGTATCATTGAAATTATTTGGATCATCACCAATTAAGCCTCTGTCGTCATAATCTGGATTCAAGTGATAATTCAACATAGATTCGATTTGATCTTTTTGTGCTTTAATCGTCTCCCCTGTGAATTCACCAGATTTCATTGCCATAGCCAAACTTCTGATTTGTTCATCTTGCTCATCAGCTGGTTTCCATTTTTCTAAATCTTTTAAAGTATATTCTTTAATTCCAATTTTTTTCTCAACCATTTCAGGAACTTGTTGCATAATCAATGGAAGCATTTCAAGTTGAGGTAAATATGCTCCGTATTCTTCGCGCTCAGCTTCTACCTCTGCCCTTACTTTGTTATAAAGTTCATATTCTTTCTTGTCTGACGCAGAAACTGTTGCAGCATCAATTCCATCATATTTCGGCTTCAATTTCGCATAAATACGCGTTTTTTCCAATCGTGCATGGTTTTGATGTTCACCTTTGTAATTCCCTAGGAAATTCCATCCATGCACATCATCAATGTATCCGTTATTGTCATCATCAATTCCATTTCCAGGAATTTCTTTTTCATTCACCCAAATTTTTCCTACTAAATCTTCGTGTTCAATGTCAATTCCAGAATCGATAATGGCAACAATTACCGTTTCCGGTTTTATTTTTTTCAACTTTTTGTATGCCTTATCGGTTTTCATCCCCTTTTTGCCATTATACCAATCTACAATTGCTGGGTCAACTTGCGCATGGACAATATTCATAACTCCAATCGCAAAAATGCTTAAGCTTAACTGAATTATTCTTTTCTTCATAACTATGTTTAAACGTTAAATTTTAAATTTTTTCAAAAATGCAAAAAAAAGTAAGTTATTCGACTGATTTTATTTATATAAGGTTTAAATTTAGCAATTATTGGTAAAATTCGCTTACTTATGGTTTTTCGATTTACTCTTCTTTTCATATTGTTATTCTTCACAAATCATGCTGCTAATGCCCAACAAGGTCAATTTGCGATGAAACATTTATCGGAAGAACAAAAAGTGCTGAAAGCTCCTTATTGTGTTTCGAATACTGAAGATGTTCGAAATTTATTGGAACAAAAAAATATTCCAATTAAGTTTGAAACGAAGCGATGGCTTTACATAACCGCTAGCGCAAATGAAATTTTAGCTCTTTATGATAATGAAGAAATTCCAGATTATTATTTAGAAATTAATCCGCCAGCTATCCTGAATGATTCAGCGAGAGTGCATCATTTGGTTGATGAAGTGCATGACGGAATCGGACTTTCAAATTCATTTAAAGGAAACGGAATTATTATCGGGTATGTTGATACTGGCGTAGATTTCAATCATCCTGATTTTAAAAATGCAGATGGTTCAACGAGAATATTGCGCTATTGGGATCAAACAACAGATGTTGGAAGCGCTCTTTCAACTTACGGCTACGGAATTATTTGGGACAGCACGCAAATAAATACAGGTTTGTGCACAAGTATGGACGGAACTGGGCACGGAACAACCGTTACAGGCGCTGGATCTGGAAACGGATTGAGTACAGGTTACAATTACGGAATGGCTCCAGAATCTGAAATCATCATGGTGGAATCCAATTTTAATGCGCCAAACTGGACGTTAACCGTTGCGGATGCCTGTGATTATATTTTCAAAGTAGCTGATTCATTGGGAAAGCCTGCCGTTGTGAATTTAAGTTTAGGAACTTATTTCGGAAGTCACGACGGAAGTGATCCTGCTTCAGAATTTATAGAAGGATTGTTGGATACCCAAGAAGGCAGAATCGTTGTTAGCGCAGCAGGAAATTCAGCTAATTTGCCTCGTTATCATTGCGATGCAGACATGACGTCAGACACAACATTTGTTTGGTTCAACAACAATCCGAATGGAGCTTACGGAACAAATACCGTCTTTTTTGATCTTTGGTCAGATTCAACTGAGGCAACATTTGATTATATGTTTCGGTCTGTGCGACAAGCCTCAAATTATGCAACTCGTGGTTCAACAATTTATCGAAACGCACTTTCGTCTTTAGGTGTTCCAATCTATGATACGATTTGGAATAGCAATGGAAACCGAATCGCAACAATCGAAATTTACACAGATTATGAAGATGGAAACTACCACATGCAAGGATTTGTCTCGAAATTGGACTCCACAAGTTATAAAATTGGGTTTTACACAACTGGATCGGGAAGTTATGATTTATGGTCAGGATCCAGTTTTGGTTATAATAGTATCATAACGACCTTACCAACGCTGGCTAATTTTCCAAGTATCGTAAATTACAATTTGCCAGACTCATTACAAACAATTGTATCATCATGGAATTGCTCAGAAAAAATTATTTCGGTTGGGAATATTAAAAACCGAACTTCTTTCCCGAACTTTGCAGGTGGAACTTATAACCCTTCTGATAATATTCCAGTAGGGAAATTGAGTATCAATTCCAGCAAAGGGCCAAGCAGGGTTGATCTTATGAAACCTGATATTGTTGCAAGTGGCGATGTTACGCTATCTCCCGGACCACTCTGGTATTTAGCAAATCCTGCAAATTTCAATAAAATGGATACGGGCGGTTGGCACATGGGAAATGGAGGAACGTCCATGTCAAGTCCCGTTATTGCAGGAATTGCAGCTTTATTTTTAGAAAGATGTACGGAGGCAAATTACCAAGATTTTAAAAATGAGTTGCTCGCTAGCGCAATGCCAAACACGTACACAGGCACACTGCCGAATTTCGGATATGGAAATGGACTTGCAAATGCGCATGAACTTTTATTGGCAAATGAATTTGATATAGCTATTACTGGACCTTTGGGAATTTGTGTTGATCCCATTTTATTGACCTTAAACTCTTCACAAGTGTTGGAAAGTGCTGAATGGTCAACCGGAAATACAACAACGACGCAAATCGTAAGTTCTCCAATGATCATTTATACTTCTGGATTTAATCAAAATGGATGCAAATCTTATTCAGATACGGTTGATATTGTGCAATTCGACTTGCCAACAATTGATCCAATTTCTTTAGTGAGCGCAACACTTTCAACGAATTCAAGTGCCGATTATCAATGGACAATAGACGGGAATGACATTGCTGGAGCAACGAATTCAAGTCTTTTACTCGGAGGTTTGAATGGAATTTTTATGTGTTATACGACAAATCTGGATGGTTGTGTCGCCGAAACTCCTCCATTTAACTTTTTTCTTGGAATCAATGATTTTTCAACCAATTCAATTCAGATTTATCCGAATCCAACGAATGGACGAATTCTGCTTAAAACAGAACTAATTATCGAGCGAATTTCCATCTTTGATGCCGTTGGGAGACTAATTCCATTCATTTTAAAATCATTTTATGAGTTCGATTTAACCGATTTTCCGCAAGGAATTTATACTTTAGTAATATCAACGAATGAAGGAGATTTTCAAACAAAAGTCATTAAACGCTAGAATTAGTTAAAGATTTTATATTTTTGACGTACTAAATTATTAAAATGAACTTAACAGGTATAATTGCCATTTCTGGAAAACCAGGACTTTTTAAAGTAATTACACAAGCAAAAAACAGTGTGATTGTTGAATCATTAATTGACAAAAAACGCATTCCAGCGTACGCAACAGATCGCATTTCAGCGTTGGAAGATATTAGTATCTATACTTTTTCTGAGGACAAACCTTTGAAGGAGATTTTTAGAGCAATCTATGACAAAGAAGGCGGTAAAGCTTGCATTTCGCACAAAGAAAGCGAAGCGAAATTAACAGCATATTTACTTGAAATATTGCCTGATTATGATTCTGATCGTGTTTATACTTCTGATATTAAAAAGCTATTTCAATGGTATAACTTGTTAGAAAGTTCTTCAAATTTGATTCTAGCCGAAGAGGAGAAAGAAGAAACAGCGGAAAAGGATGCTAAAGCTGAAAGCAAAGAAGGGAGCGCAGACGAAAAACCGAAAAAGAAACCAGCAGCGAAGAAAGCTCCAAGTGCAGCGGCGGGAAAAAAGCCAGTTAAATCTGCAGGAAAAACTTCTGGTGGAGCCAAGATGAAATCTACGGTTCAACGAAAATCAGGTTCAAATTAGAAAATTACGGGCTCCGAATAGGGGCTCTTTTTTTGCCATGAAAATAGAAAAATCACCCCGAAAATTTATCCAAGAAGGATTGAAAATTGATTCTTGGGAATCGATAAAATCATATTATGTTGATTTAGTTGGAAGAGATTTAAATTCCAAATTAGCTTTAGAAAAATGGCTCGAAGACAGAAGTGAATTAGATGCTGTGCTTGAAGAAAATGCTGCTTGGCGATATATTAAGATGACAATCGACACAGCGAATGAAGATTTATCAAAGGATTATACATTTTTCGTAACACAAATTCAACCACATTTGGCTCCTTATGAAGATCAGCTAAACGCAAAATTGGCTGAATGCACTTTTGTTGCTGATTTTAAGAATAACGAAGCTTTCCAAATTTATTTCCGAAGTGTAAATTCAGCATTGAAATTATTTCGCTCCGAAAATATTCCGCTTGAAGCACAAGTGAATGAGAAAAGTCAAGAATTTGGCTCAATTTCTGGTGCTCAAACAATTGTGCACGATGGAAAGACATTAACAATGCAACAAGCTTCCATGCTGCTGAAAGAGAATGATGAAGATTTGCGAAAATCGGTTTTTCTGAAAATGTCGGATCGTAGAAAAGAAGATATCGATGAATTGAATGATTTGTATTCCGAATTAATTCAGTTGCGTCATCAAATTGCGGTGAATTCAGGATTTGAAAATTTCAGAGATTATAAATTTGAAGCGCTAGGCAGATTTGATTATACTAAAGAAGATTGTTTTAATTTTCATGAAGCGATAAAAACGGAAATTGTTCCAATTGTTAAGCGATTGCAACAAGAAAGACTCCGTAAATTCGGGAAATCAAAATTCAAACCTTGGGATTTAGATGTTGATCCCGAGGGATTAAAACCTTTGAAACCATTTAAAAATGGGCGAGAAATGCTCGATGGAACAATTTTATTATTGTCAAAAATAGATCCTTATTTTTCAGATTGTATTGCAACGATGGCTGAAATGAAACATTTGGATTTGGATTCGAAAACTGGAAAAGCACCAGGTGGCTACAATTATCCTTTGTATGAAATTGGTGTTCCGTTCATTTTTATGAATGCTGTTGGCGCTCAACGAGATTTAGTAACGATGGTTCACGAAGCTGGGCATGCGATTCATTCTTTTTTGACTCGAGATTTAACATTGACTGGTTACAAAAATGTTCCTTCTGAAGCGGCTGAATTAGCTTCAATGTCAATGGAATTACTTTCGATGGATAATTGGAATGAATTTTACTCAGATTCAGATTTGAAACGCGCTAAAAAAGATCAATTGGAAACGATTCTCAAAATTTTACCTTGGATTGCAACGATTGATGAATTCCAACATTGGATCTATGAAAATCCTTCACATTCAATTGCTGAGCGTTACCAAAAATGGAATGCTCTAGGTGTTGATTACGGAACTGGTTTAACCGATTGGGAAGGATTTGATGAGGTGAAATCTGCGGCTTGGCAACGACAAATGCACTTATTCGAAGTTCCGTTTTATTATATCGAATACGGTTTTGCGCAACTCGGAGCAATCGGAGTTTGGAAAAATAGCCAAAACGATTTTCAATCTTCAATAGCGAAATATAAAGAAGCTTTGAAACTTGGTTACACCAAATCAATTCCTGAAATTTATGAAGCAGCTGGGGTGAAATTCGATTTTTCCAACAAATATTTGAAAGAATTAGCTACTTTTCTCGAATCGGAATTAGACAAACTCTAACAAGTGAAATACATCAAAGGTTTTGACGGATTGCGGGCAATTTCAATTATGCTCGTTATTCTGACTCACCTTGATTTGCACAATCGACTTCCTAAAACTGATTTTGTAAAAAATCGTTTCTGGCATTTGATTTCTGGCGACACTGGCGTAATGGTTTTTTTCGTCCTCAGTGGATTTTTAATCACTTCGATTTTATTAGCAGAAAAAGCAAAAACTGGAACAATTAAAATTCTAGCGTTTTTCGCTCGAAGATTCATTCGACTCTTGCCAGCATTAATCATTTTCTACGCCATGCTTGTTTTTGCAGTCGTTTTTGATTTCGTCGTCATGCCAGTTGAAGGAATATTCTACGCTGTTTTTTATATCTATAATTTCGTTCCGAATCAATTTTACACCTACGAATTGGGTCATTTTTGGTCACTTTCGCTGGAAGAACAATTTTATTTGACTTGGCCATTCACCGTTTTGATTCTCACGAAATTCAGAAATTATTTAATCGTTTTTTCAATCG
>Ga0105045_10003758_pt1 | contig 13109 bp, 7 predicted proteins | sample MAT02_FD_78089 | JGI IMG/M metagenome (GOLD analysis project Ga0105045, IMG submission 78089) | Freshwater microbial communities from Lake Fryxell liftoff mats and glacier meltwater in Antarctica - MAT-02 (megahit assembly) | ecosystem: Environmental > Aquatic > Freshwater > Ice > Liftoff...
GTCTTCATCCCATATAAAACCCGAACCTGTACCTCGTGGTACTTCTGTCACATTACGTGTCCAATGATCTTCCCTTGAATTTATCGTGGTAATAAAACAAACTGTTGGAGCTGATTTTTCAAATAAATCTATCGTCGCTTGTTCTGAACTGGTGATAAATTTGATAGGTGAAACTTCTCTTCTGTGGCCATCTTTTTGTAAACCAGATTGCTGCTCACTATTGTTGCCAATCTCAGCAGATAAAGATTCTGCATCCTTATTTCGATTTCCAAAATTTGATCCAAAAAGAAATCCTACACTAAGTACAACAATTACTATAACTATATTTTTTATGTTCATTTTGCTCAATTTTATTTAACTTAAACATCAAAACATGAAAAAAGTATCTATAAAAAATCTTAATTTTTTACTAATTTTTCTAATTGGGGAGAAACCCTATATCTTTCTTCGTGGTATTTCCAATACAAATGATCTAGTTCATTGACAATATTTGAATAGCCAAGGTGATTTCCCCATGACAAAAGACCTTTTGGGTAATTTACACCCAAAGTCATGGCAAGTTCGACATCTTCTGAGGAACAAATATTTTGGTAAACCGTATCAGCTGCTTCATTAATCAACATACTTATGATTCTTTTGAATATTTCATCCAATATTGTTGGATCTTCACTTGGAGACAAAATATTGTCTTTGGTATAATCATAAAATCCCCTTCCACTTTTACGACCCAGATATCCAGCTTCCATCAATCGCAATTGAGTAAATGATGGCCTATATTTTGAATCGTAATAAAAAGATTTCCAAACAGACTCTGTCACTCTATAATTTATATCATGTCCGATAAAATCCATAAGGGTAAAAGGTCCCATTTTAAAACCGTTTTTTGTCATGGCATAATCAATAGTAACCACATCTGCTATTCCTTCCTCAAGAATTCTAATGGCTTCACTATAAAATGGTCTCGCTACTTTATTTACTATAAATCCAGGAGTATCCTTGGCAATAACTGCCGTTTTGCCCCATGAAGTAATCGTATTCTTTACTTGTTCCGTTATGCTAGCATCCGTCTGAATAGCAGGTATAATCTCTACCAATTTCATCAAGACTGGTGGATTAAAAAGATGAATCCCTATACGTCTCTCCGGTTTCTGTAGCACTGAAGCGATGGAAGTGACGGATAATGATGACGTATTTGTAGCAAGTACACATTCAGGTTTCACCAAAGACTCAAGCGATTGAAATAGTTCTTTTTTGATACTCAAGTCTTCAATGATTGCTTCAATGATAAGGTCACAATCTGATAATGTTTCGAGATTTTCGACTGTATAAATTCTACCAATCACTGCAATACCTTCGGTGGCAGAAAGACTTCCTTTACCCACAAATTTATTGACACTTGATTGAATATTTTGCAGGGCTTTTGATTTTGCCTCCTGACTTTTGTCAAAAATCCTCACCTCTGCGCCTGCCATAGCTGCTACTTGAGCTATTCCTGCACCCATTGCGCCTGCACCTACTATTCCTACGATCATGTATTATTTACTTTTTAAATGGTGTTTTCAAAAAACAAATTAGTCTTCCAATGAATCTCTTGCATTCCAAAAATCTAATTTATGAAGGTTGAGTGAAAAACTAATTCTGTTCAAGAATGATTGATGTTGTCCTTTATAAAGATTGCCAAGTTCTTCAGAAAATATGAATGGAATATGTATCGCAAATAAATCTTTGGCATTGAATGAAAGTCCTGCATTGTACATCACATTATTTCTGAACTCTTTTAACTCTGGTTTATCCTGAGATATACTTTCATAAGTGCTAAAACTACCTATATCAAAATATCCTCTCAAAAACATCCAATCTGGCAAAATAGGTAAATCAAAACTTATATTTGCTGCCATCGCAAAATTATTGCTCGATCCATACCCAAATGCTGATCCGATAGGTGTCTTGAAGCCTCCACCTTGTGTCAAGCTTGTAAAATTATCATAGGTTCTGTTCTGATTTTGTCTAGAAAAAAAATATTCATCATATGTGTAATCATTATGTCCTTGATGCATTAAAGCGATACTTCCTCTACTAAATAGATTTTGAAAACCGCCTGATTCTCTCTGGGTATTGATAATAAATCCTGAAGCAAACCCTCTGAAATAAATATTTTTATTTTTTGCGTACATATATCTTTGATCGAATATAGCAGTCAATTTAAGATAATTCTCCTTTTTTTCAATTGGTGTATAAGATTGTTGTTCCAAAGTGATTCTAAATCCTGATGATGATAAGGTAGAAACAGCATTATAGCTATATTCCATTCTATTTATAAAGGAATTTTGGTTTTGAATGCCTAGGTATTTTCCTTGATCAAATTCTGGATATTCCTCACTAATCAAGAAGGATTTTAGTGCCAAGGACGATCTTTTGACTTTATTACCGCTATGTTTAAAATGAATGGTAATGGATGGATCTATTCGTATATACCTTTGTGCATAATCCAACGATCTGTTTCTGTTCATGTCAAATGACTTAACACCTACCCTGAATTCAATATTACTTATGCTTTGATTTTGCGATGTAAAATGACTAAAACTCGCCCAAGCTTGTCCTAGAAGTTTTTGATTTACAAAAGAATAAAATGGGGTAATGGCATATCTGAATGGCTTCGGGTCATTTTCATTACTATTGCTAAACGACGCACCAAGCATAAAACCATCGTTATCATTGTACGCAGGGGCTACCATAAATCGCAATTCTCGCACTCTAGAATCACCATCACTAAGTAAACCTACCATCTTTACCTTGCCACGATGGCTATCACGTTGTGGAAAAAAATGATTATTTTCCCTATTAATTTCAGGAAGCAAACCAGATTTGTCAACACTGATAATTTTAATATTATCCAGACTTTTAATATCCGTTTTGACGATAAAATTACCCATTCTACCATCTACAAAATACTCCATTTCAGTACCATTATTTTCTTTCAAAAACAATATAAAAGGCAATGAATCTGGACCATCATTATTCATTAATATTGTATAAAAACCATCATCTTCTCTTACACCAAGTATTGCATAGTCTGTCATTGGATTTCCATAAACATAAGTATTTAGTGGTCTAGCTACTTGCTTTTCTGACAGGTCATCTAGACTTTTTATAAGCACATCAGGCGTTAACCTTTTTTTATTTTCTGACAAAGATGTCAATACTTTTGTAAAATTTTCTTCTCCCGCCAATTCCTCTGCGTACATAAAAAATCCTCCAGATTTATTCATACGTCTCACCCAATCATATTCTGGCGAGTTTTCGTTTTGACTGGAATTCAGAGAAGGTACTGTTCGATATCTTTGATTTCGATATATTTCATCAATAAATGAATAATTAAACTCAGTTTTCACATCAGCGACTTCATAATCTCGCACGTATTTTTCGTAATAATATGCCACCAATCCTCGCTCAATCCATGTATGTCTGACAGAACTGATATCAAAATTGCCACGTACCCAAATAGCTGATAAAAGACTTGCTGTATATACGCTCCAAATTTCTTCATCGTCAGGAGCTTTTTCTATTATCAGTCCATCACTCAAAAAACAATTAACGCACTTCTCACCAATTAATATAGTCAGTTTCTCATAAGGATATGGGCCAAATTTCTCTGACATTCCCGTGAAACTCTTTTCTAAACCTACCACTATTTTTTCGAGATTATCATTATATAAAATGGAATCAATAACCACTATATCATAAGGTACGCTTTTATGATTGGGAAATCGGAGTAGTCCCGAAATGTTTCTTTTCTTATCTTTAAATATCGTCACAGTAAGATCCATTATGCCTGACGCTGTTATCGTGACAAAATAATCATCCAACTTTATCAACCCGTTAGAATAGAAATCAAATCCACCTGGAGTCGTCAATTTCACTTTTAAATCACTTTTATAACCTTGTTCATCATCAAACTGCCTGTGTTGGCTTACTTGCCACTCATTTCCTTCATAAATAGCAAGCTTAGGATAAAAATTTCTTAAAAAATAGTCTTCTTTCCTGTATCCTAAACCATCTTTCAGATATGGTAGTTTCAGTTTGTATTCAAAAGAAATATTACCCGAAAATGACGAGATGTCCTTGATGATTACTCCAAGTATTTCTTGACCTTCATCCTTGAAAACATGACTTAACGACTGATTACCAGATTTTACCATTAAATCATAAACCTTAGAAAGTTTACTTTCTTTAGAAAAATAAAAAGTTGAGTTACCAAAACTTAATTGTTCTTTTGTAAAATCATTATTGGTATTACTGTAAGCATTTGCCCATAGATGAAACCAAATAGTATCCTTAGGTAACCCGAGTGACTCAGGAATTTCAATCTCGGTATTTACAGTCACTACATTGTTTGATGTATCCAGTTGAGCTTCAATTTTATATGTTGGTTTATCACTTGTTTGTGAATGAAGCAGAACTATGTTTACAAAAAAAAACAATATAAAAAATCTCAAAGTCATAAGGTGTCTATTTTTGTGCAAAACTACACTTAAATAGTCATTTTGATAAAATTTCATCAATAAAAACCTCTACCCGATTACAAATAGCCCATTTGCTTCACGTAGGAACAAATCTACCTACCTTCCATTTACTTGGGTATTTGTGGTTTTTACTTCGACTTGTGGTGGTATCAACATATACAAAATCGGGGTCACCAATCTACTTAATAACGTACTACTTATCAATCCACCGATCAAAACTACTGCTAATGGACTAATCAGCGGCGATTGCTCAAGCACCAATGGTGTCAACCCACCAATGGCTGTCATGGACGTAAGCAATATTGGTAAAAATCTAGTCTCGGCGCCATCCATAACTGCTTCATAAAGCCCCATACCTTTCTCGCGGAGACCATTGGTGTAATCTACCATCAGAATAGAGTTTTTAATTTCTATACCTATCAAAGCGATGATACCTACAGACGCTACAAATGACAATGACTCACCTGCAATGTATAGGGCAAGAAAAGCGCCAATGATGCCCATAGGAATTACACTCAAGACTATCAGTGTAGATTTGAAAGTTCTAAACTCCAAAATAAGTATGGCTAATAATCCAAAAACAGTCAATACGATAATGGTACCTATACCTCCGAAGGATTCTTCTCGTGACTCGCGCTCTCCCGCCGCTACAATCCTATATCCTTGTGGCAATATGATAGCCGCTTTTATATCATCCAATATAGAAGTCGTAAGTGCATCTACATTAAATCCTAGTTTAGCAAAACTGCTCACAAGCGCATAACGTTCCTTGTTGTAATGTCGGATGATGGAAGCAGATGGTCTGAGTGATATGTTGGCAATACTATTCAATGGCACAAGTGCACCACTTATTGATGTCACATTAATTTTATGGAATGTCTCTAAGGCATTTTCTGTATTTTGGGGTACACTTACGTTCAATTTAAATTCATCACCTTCATCATTTTTGATATTCCCTATTTCAATCCCAGCTATGGCAAGACGAACTGTTTTAGCTATCTCACCACCTGTCAGACCATATAATCCTGCCTTTTGTTTGTCCACTTCTATGACAATATCTGATTGTTTGTATTTCAGGTCATTCCTTACGTAAAGTGTACCTTCTCTAGCTTTGAATAAGTTTTCAATCTCTGTACTAAGTTCGTCAAGCGTATCTAAATTATTACCCAAAACCCTTATTTCTAAAGGCGCAGTGATAGGTGGACCTTGCTGAAATCTTTTGACTTCGATTTTTGCACCTGCGAGCGAAGACAATTCATTTCGTGCCTTCTCTGCAAAAGTAATGATCTCAGGAACATGAGCGTTTTCATCTAGGTATACAATGATCTGACCAAGATTGGATGCTGTTTGTTTTTGAAATTCATTATAATAAATACGTGGGTTGCCCTTGCCCACATTACTTGCGATGTGATGTACTTCTGGCATTTGGAGCAATTGTCTCTCTATTTTCCTAACCAAAACATCCGTATGCATAAGATTGGATCCAGGCTCTGTTTCTATGTCAATAGTTATCACTGGTTTTTCTGATTCTGGAAATAAACTAAACCCAAGGACTGGCACTAAAAATAAAGATGCTAAAAAGATCATACCCGCTACCAATAATGTCCAATATGGATGGCGCATACACCACACCAAAAGTCTTTGATAGGGACTATTGATATAAGTTTTGAAGGCTCTGAAAAAGAAATTACCATCATTATGGCTATCACCTTCATGGGCCTTTAACATAATACTTGCCAAAAATGGTATGATGGTTACGGATACAAAAAGCGACGCCAATACAGTTACCATGACTGCCATAGGCAATGACCTAATAAAGTCACCTGAACCTTCTGGAAGATTGGCAAGCGGTAAGAAAGCTAGAAGCAAAGTAGCAGTGCAGCCTAATATTGCCACCATGATGTGATTGGTAGCTGATACAGCTGCTTCTTTGGCGCTAATACCTTTCCGCATGTACCTCTCTATGTTTTCGACGACGACGATACTATCATCTACTAGCAATCCGAGAGAGATCACCATACCTACTATACTCAATTGGTTAAGTGTATATCCCATCAAATCTAGCAAAAACAAGCCGATGCTCAATGACAATGGAATAGAAATCATTACTATAATGGATGCTCTAGTACCAAGTGGAAGTAAAGTGATCAGTACCAAAAATATCGCAATAGCAAAATCCCTTCCCAAACCACCCAATCTATTTTTCACACCTTTTTCCTGATCAAAGGCTTGTTCAAGTTTGATCCCTTCGGGAAGTGTTTTTTCAAAATCGTCGAGTACCTCCTGGATTTGTGCCCTTGTCGAAATAATATTCTTTTTGTCTTTCATGGCAGAATTGACCCATATAGCTCGTCTTCCGTTGTATCGTGCTATGTGGTCGTATGATTCATCTTCATAATATACCTGTGCAATCTGCTCTAGTTTTACCATTCTACCTTCAGGTGTGACTTGGACAATAGTACTTTTTATATCATTTATGTCTTCGTATTCAGAAGTGGTTTTGATATTGTATTTCCGATGGCCTAGATCGATATTACCACCTGGTATATTGACATTATTCGCTTGTAATAATCCTAATACTTGATTCAAGCCAAGCTTCATTACAGCCATTTTTTCTAGATCGAGTGCTATTTTTATCTGTCTCTCTGGTGCTGCTTGTACTTCGACCCATTTGACATCTTTAATCTTTTCAATATTTTTTTCCAAAACTTCTGCATAATCATTAAGCATTTGCATAGATGCAGTATCTGAGATCATAGCTGTTTGTAAGATAGCTACGTCACTACTTGATGCTTTTTTGATATCGAGCAAGATGATACCTTCCGGCAAATCGGGCCTGATCTTATTAATTTCTCTGATGACATCATTGTTTTTTGATTCTACATCCACACCATAATTAAATTCTGCAAGCATGACCACAAGTCCGTCTTTGATGGTAGTGTTTATTTTTTTGACATCGGTCAGTTGGTACAATTCTTCTTCTATTGGATCAGCAATAAGCTTTTCCATATCTTTTGGATTGGTACCCGGATAAACGACAACTATCGAAAATATTGGTGCACCGAATGGCGGATCCTCACTTCTGGGCATGTTGAGCAGCGCATTAATACCTAGCACCATTACTGCAATGAATATCACCAAGGTAAACTGCCAGTTTTTGACAAAAAATCTATTAAAGCCCATTATTTAATTTATTTTTTGGTGAATATTATTGAATAATGACTTTATCTCCTTCTTCTAGATACATGGCTCCTGTTGTGACAATTTCTTTGACACCATCCAAACCACGACTGATCGATACCTTATCACCCATAAGTTTTGCAATTGTTAGATTAAGTTTTTTTGCTTTACCATTTTCAACTGTGAAAGCTGTTCCTATATTTCCATTTGATCTCACCAGCGACTCAACAGGAATGACCAAAAAAGAGTCGTTTTGCTTTGTGTTGACACTAAGTTTGGTAGTTAGGCCTGCTGCAAGATTTATGGGTTGTTTTTTGAAACGTATTTCTACATCAAAAGTACCGCTTGCATTACCGCCTACAGAAGTTTTATTTGTGATTGCACCATCAAATAATTGTCCTGGGTAAGCATCCATTTGAATTTCTGCCTTATCGCCCACTTTGACCCTTGCCCAATCTCTGTCTACCAAACCTGCTTTGATAATCCAATCTTTATCACCTATACCCATAATGGCGTATATCGGCGTTCCTGGACCAACGACTTCACCTGACCTCATGATGTGTTTAACTACTTTTCCAGATATTGGTGACCTCACTTCACTATAGTTTCTATTAAACCTAGCTATTTCAACACTCCGTTTGGCAACTTCATAAGCTGTTTTTGTATTTTGATACTGCTCGAGGGTTGCGACACTATCTGAATACAAATTTTTAAGTCTATTCATATCTCTTTCTGATTTGATGAGACCTTCTTCTGCTTGCTGAACCTGAGCATTTATTTCGTCCATCAATAAAGTAGCCAATAGCTGTCCTTGTTTGACCATATCGCCTTCCTTGACATAGGTTTTTGATATAACGCCACCAGTTTTGAAAGACGGCTTGGCTTCAGACTCACTATATATAATACCTATCGCTGAAATGTGGCTAGATTCCTGTACCTTTTCAACTGGAACTGTTTTTATGTAAACGCTATTTATGTCCGTTTTTTCGGTGGTAGATTCTATAACATTAGACTCGTTTTTACAGGCTAAAAAACAAAGCGCCGACAGTGCTATAATAATGGTTAAGTATCTCATGATTTTATAATTATGATGTTAGATTAAAGAGAAAATTTGGTGTTATTCAATAGTAAATGAAGCAGTCGCATATATATATTCTGCCCATTTGACCCATGCATTATTTTGGGCGATGATGTATTGTAGATTTATATGTGTGACTTGTGTCTGTGCGTCTATCAGATCAAGATAGTTTGCAGTTCCTTCACGATACTTTTTCTGTACATCTTGATATATTTTGGCCGTAGCCGAAATCCTAGATTTGAATGTATTTGCTTGTTCGACAGCTGAAAGTACGTTTTCTTTGGTAGTTGTGATTTGAAGTGAAATCATATCTTCTACATGGTTTTTTTGAGATTCTAAAGCCATTATTTCAGCTTTAATACCATCTTTCTTATGTGAATTTCTTTTGTTATCAAAAATATTAATCTCAAGATTCACACCTAATAATGCATACGGTTCAAAACCAAAATCAAACGCTTGTGAACCCAAATCCAACTGAGCACCGAGTTTTGGTACATAATAATTATTTTCCTTCTGCATAGCTAGAGACTGCATTTTTATCCCTTGATTGATTTGTTGAATATCTTCTCTGATACCTGAAATATCTTCCAGTATAATTGGTAATTCAGGAAGTGGCAATTCTTCTATCTTCTCATCTTTTGCAAGGCCTGTTATGAATTTGAAATAATTGCTAGCATTGGTATTATTTGATTTTGCCCCTATTATTTGACTCAAATTACCTGATATTTGGTTTTCAATTCGGGATTGTGCCGATGGTAATGCTATCCCATTTTTTATCATACTTTGCGTCGTTCTTTTTGCTTCTGCAAGCAATGTATCCGCTGCTTCATAGATTTCTACCGCTTTTTTGCTAGTCATCACTCCAAAATATGCGATCATTACTTCTTTACTGATTTCACGTTTGAATGCTTTGATTTCTATTTCTTTGGTAACAATAGCTTCTGATTTCATTTTTTTATTGATGACCAGATCAGGATAATATATAGGTTGTGTGATTCTGAATCTTGCATCGTAAAAATTATCAGGTAGAAATTGTTCGTTTACATTCTCTATCTGTGGAAATGCATTGGTTTGTGTCAATTGGTTTAGTGTCCCATACACAGGATTGAGCAAATCTCCTACTGGAAAATTGATACTTCTACCACCTGATGCAAGGGTATATTGTGTACCGAAAACAACGGACGGACCATAAAGCGATTTAGCTTCTCTCAGTGCAAATGAAGCTGATGATAGCTGAAATCCCTTGGCTTTCAAGATTTCATTATGTTCCCAAGCACGTTTTACAATAGGTTCAAAAGATTGTCCGCTTAGAGGTAGACTTGACCATAAAATGAAGATGATTATTTTTAGCTTCATGGTTTAAAATTTATTGGTTTCGTATGTTATATTTATGAACACTGTTTATCAATACGGCAAAAAAATTATCTGTCAAAAATGCTAATCAACATAGAGTCTAAAGTCCTAGTAATCAAACTCTCCTTCTGACCTGCCTCTACTATTTCGATCCGATCAGATTGTGCAAGCGTGACCAAACCATGTACACAACTCCATAGATGAAGTGCCAATATCCGCTCATCCTTGAATTTTAATGATAAATTTTGAATAGCTTCCTTACATGTATTTGCAAGGAAATCAAACATCAACATTCCTTCATCCCACTCTTCTCTACATTTTTCTATATGCTTCATAGGTTTGTCAGAATTGAACATTAAGTAATACCAATCCTTATTCTCAAGTCCAAATTTCACATACCCTTCACCTATCAAATAAATACGACGTACAGCATCTTGCTCTGTGAAGGCCGCACTCATGTACTTATTCATTTTTAGAAAACCCATTTCCATTAATTCATGTAGGATTTCATCTTTATCCTTAAAGTACAAATAAATGGTAGCGGGGCTATATTCAATATCATTAGCAATTTTACGAATAGAAAGTCCTTCTTGCCCATCTTTGAGCATGAGCCTTTTAGCTGCCTGAAGAATCAAGTCCTTAAGTTCTGCCTTGTCCCTTTCTTTTCTTTCTGCTAGTCCCAAAATTTATATTTTACGTTATAATACAAATAACGGTGCAAAGATACTGAACAGTGTTTATATTGAAAAATATTTTTCATAAAAAAAGCCTGTATTTTCTTTTTACAGAAAATACAGGCTTATAATTCTAAGATAAAACCTAATGAGCCTATCTAAAACTAGATGAAGCTACAAATAGATATATTACTCTACAATCAATTTTTGTGTTGTCACTTTACCATTTACAGTAAGTTTTACAAAATAAATGCCAGTTTCGTAACCATCTACTATGATAGGTAAGATCTGTCTTCCATCCAATTTACCATAATTTCTCGACACTACTTGTTGACCAATATTATTGAAAATAGTCATTGAAACTTCTGAAGAAGACTTAAGTTCAAGATTCACAAAAGATTCTGTACTTGAGGGATTAGGTGAAATACTAAGATTAGCAATCTCTGAAATTTCTTCAATTCCTACTGCAAATGACTCAGACTTTGCACCAGTCACTATTTGTCCCGTTGCATTATCTCTTAGGAATAATACTGATCTGATATTTCCAACTACAAAAGAAGCAGGTAATGTGTAATTTACAGAAAAGATAAAAGAATCGCCATCTTTTACTACATCGGGAATTACTGTAGATCTTCCTCTAAATCCGAAAGGTAATGCACGGGCCACATCTTGATATACCATTTGATTAGCAGGTACAGGATTTGGCAAATTTTCATAACCACCCATTGGTCCACTTGCACCTCCCGAATAAGCATTTACTTGTGCGTACCCAGATGTTGTACCTTTTACTTCATCTTCCAAAACAGCTACTACTACACTATAATCAGCAGCATCTAAATCTGTGTAGAAAGTAATATCGCCAGATATAGTCATTGCTCTACCAACTTTACTTTGCTCAACATTCATTTCTACTGGGGAAAACTCATTTCTTGTTACAACTGTAAAATACTCTGGCATCCGAGATGGATCAATTATATCTTCTCTATTGATAACTACAGAAGGAAAACCTCCGAATCCTGGAAGATTTGTTATCCCTGAGTCATAAGCAGCCAATGCCATAGGATCATTATTATGCACAGCAATACCTATAAATTCATTAGGATAATCCTTTGCCATTCTGTCCATAAATACCGCACCTCTTGGACACCAAGTACACCAAGTACCCGTGGCTTGTTCAGCTACCATTTTTTTCTTGATCGTCTGAGATATGCCATTCAATGATGAAGTTGAAATATCATTAGTACCATTCTCATCTACACCACCATTAATTGTTAATAACTTTACAGTAATATCGTATCTAGAAGCTAAAATTACTGGGAAAGAAAATTCACCAACATAAGATTCAAAAGTCTTAATATCTATACCAGATATAGAATCTTGATATGTATCAACACCATTTGACCATTCAAATTTAAAGCTTGTGATTGGGTCAGCTCCTTCATTTACTAAAGCAAACTCAGCTCCTCCATCTTGACCGATTGGGATATATTCTGATTTTGATGAAGCTTGTGTTGATCCATCAACACCTTTCAAAATTTCCACTGAAATATCATCAACTAATAATAACAACATATCATTTGAATTATTTCTAAATGCAATTCTAATATCCATTCCGCTGTAAGCTGCCAAATTAGCGACACGTTTTGTCAAAGTTGGATTTTCTCCAGTTGTTTGAAATATAATATCTTTGAAATCAGCCGTAGCTGTTCCTCCTGTTGCAGATACTCTAACTTCATATCCATCAGGAAAATCACTGTTAATAGCTCTAGCTGACCAAACCAAATGAGTTTTAGCTTCAATACCTGTGATCACAGGTGTCATCATCCAGTCATCTGCTCTTGCTGCAGGAGTGTACCATGAGTTACTTATAGCTGCCGGATTACCACCACTAAGCTCGCCAGAAATTGTCCATGCATCTTTAAAATTTGCAACTTGAGTTGCAGCAGTTTTCTTATCAACGTCAAGTAATATCATATCACCAAAACCATTTGAAAAGTCTTGCTGATATAGTATCTGAGCCGATATATTTTGTACTAAAAAATAAGTAAGAATAATTGTAAAAAAATGCTTCATAAATGAGAATTTAGGTAAACGTTAAATAATCAACAAATATAGAGCAAATAAATTATTAACTTAGAATTATTACCAATATAAAATTTAATATAAAATGAATATTTATATCCCAAACGACAAATAGATCAATTATTAATGTTTATTTGCTTAATTATTAGTAAGTTCTATCATATTTATTTTTTATATAACACTTTATATTTTTAAGCTATCCTTCTCTATTTAAAACAA
>Ga0105045_10003760_pt1 | contig 13109 bp, 8 predicted proteins | sample MAT02_FD_78089 | JGI IMG/M metagenome (GOLD analysis project Ga0105045, IMG submission 78089) | Freshwater microbial communities from Lake Fryxell liftoff mats and glacier meltwater in Antarctica - MAT-02 (megahit assembly) | ecosystem: Environmental > Aquatic > Freshwater > Ice > Liftoff...
GTCGCTGACTCGCTGGTCAGTTTTGGCCGTGTCGACCTTCTGATCGGTTCACGCTTCACCGCCGCCAACGACACCTTCACCGTTGTTCGCAACAGCGCCGCGACCAACATCAATGTATTGGCCAACGATACCTTTGCCGTCGGCACCACCGGAACGCTGACCTTAACAACGGTCGGCACACCGTCGGCCGGCGGAACGGTAACGATCCAGAACAACCAAGCCAGGTATCAACCGGCAGCTTCATTCGTCGGCACGGACACGTTCACTTACACCGCGACCGACAACACGGGAGTGGCTCGTACGGCAACAGTTACAGTCACCGTGACGAGCACCGCAATCACTCCGCCGACGTTGGTCAACGATACGTTTACGGTTGTCGAGGATGCACCGATTGCATCGTTTAATGTGCTGACGAACGACACGCCATCAGCGACAGGTGCGACGCTGACGATCACTGCGGTTGGCACCAGCACGCGCGGATCGACTGTACAAATCGCCTCCGGTGGCCAAGCGATTCGATATCAACCAGCCGCAAACTTCAGTGGCACAGAAGCGATCACCTATACGGTCACCGATTCGGGCGGCGGCACCGCAACCGCGACCGTGACATTTACCGTCACAGCCGTCAACGATGCGCCACCAGCGGGGAACATCTCTCGCGACGTATTCCGCGGCGACACCAATAGAATTGTCGCGACGTTGGCTGATTATGGCACGAACGTCGACGGCATTGAAACTTTGACTGTGGCAATCGTTGGAACGCCAACCGGTGGTGGCACATTCACCGTCGACGGGACTTCGATTCGATACACGCCGCCAAACGCCACCTTTGTCGGCACCAACACGGTTTCGTTTCGAACAACCGATGCCGGTGGACTGACGACGACCGGAACGTTGACCATCAATGTGCTCGATTCATTGCCGACTCGGCTGACGCTCGACTTAAGTGGTCCCAACTCGATTAGGTTCAACTCAGACTTTGTCGCGACGCTATCCGGTACCACATTGGCTGGCCAGACGTTATCTCGAACTGTTTCGCTTTCCACTGCCAGCGGTTCGTTGCAGTTTGCCGATTTACCCGCTGGGAATTATTCAGTCGAGATCCCGGCAGTCCCGTTCTTAATGGGCATGGACCAACCGCAAGTGATTCCGTTCTCAGCCGCTGCCGCCGGGGGCGAAGTCAGCAGGACGGTCAATGTGGGTCGTCTGAATCCGATGTTCATGCGAATTGAGGACTACTTCGGGTCATCATCGCGTGACAAATTATTCGCTGTGATCACACCCGGCAGCGATTCGGTGGCAATCGTTGGCGCCGGAAGAACATCTCTGGTCTTGGCGCCAATCGTGAATCTCAATGCAAACTCATCGACGATCACGATCCGTGGGAATACTTCGACCAATACCGCGACGCAGGCGACTATCCCGTTCAATTCCAATCGCGTGCAGACTCGCGCCGTTGCGGACGATTTACGACTGTTGCGGCTGAACCTGACCGGGGTTTCTTTCACCGCACCACCAGCGATCAGTTCCTTGTCGTCGACGACACCTGCGGAGGGCGAATCGAATGCTTCACAGGCATCGACGTTCGCGACACAAACATCGTCGCTGGCGGCACCACCGACCGGTGGTGCTGAGGGCGAGAGTTTGTCGAGCTCGATCGGCAACGGCGGCGACATTTCGCAGTACTTTGAATCGCAACGAAGTCAGTCGCGAACGGCTCAACGTGACAGCGTTTTATCCGATGATTCGGATCCGGTTTCGCGTTCCGCGATTCAGTCTGAATCGTTGCAGCAAAGCGGTAACGACAGTTTGCCGCCGGACGCCGTTGACCAGTTTTTAGCATCTTTCTGACGCTTGCCGATCGACCTTTCGGGGGACTTGTGGCGTAACGTTTCTGCGGCGATGATTCGCCGCATGAGCGACTACGATCCCGAAGAGCTGAAGCGGTTAATCAGCGAACATGCTTTGAAGTTTGGCACGTTTACGCTTGCCAGCGGTAAAACAGCCAGCTACTACCTCGATTGCCGTCACTTGACGTTGCATCCTCGGGGCGCGAACGTGATCGCGGCGGGAATCCTTGAAAAGCTGATGCAAATGGACCGCTTGCCCGACGCAATTGGCGGCATGGCCATCGGAGCTGACCCGATCACTGCGGCCGTGATTACGATCGGTGGCCAGCGTGGGTTACCGATCGTGGGGTTCATGGTTCGCAAGGAACCCAAGGGACACGGGACCGGCCGTCAAGTCGAAGGGCCCGTTCGCTCGGGTCAAGATGTGATCATTGTCGAAGACGTGATCACCAGCGGCGGCAGTGCTCTTGCGGCCGTCAAAGCGGCGCGAGAGTTCGGCCTAAACGTCCGCGGCGTGATCGGCATCATCGATCGGCTCGCTGGCGGCCAAGCGGCGTTCGAAGCGGAAGGTGTGCCGCTGCAGACTCTGTTGACCGTTCGCGACTTCGGGATCGAAGCCTAGCCTTGCAAATTCAGAGAGCCCGAAAGTCTGGCGCGTTCTTCGTGACGCAGCGGTTCTGTGGGCTTTCGACGCCCAGCGGGATCGACACGGTTATTTGCCGCTGCGATCGAGCCACCGTTGCTCGCTGAGGCATTGGTTTGGGCACAGACCATCCGCCAAGTTTCGGCTTCAGTTTCCAGCACGATGCGGATTTCGTCGATCATCGAAGCGTCGCCGGATTCAACCGCTTTGTTTTGGTGTTGAATCAAAAAGACGTACAGGTCCGCGACTTGCTTAGCCACCTGCGTATCGCCGCGGCTGACGCCTGACAGCAATTCGGTCAGGATGTCAGTCAACTGGATGTTCGGGCCGTCCCAAGATGCCGATTTTGGAGTCTCATTCCAGCGATCAGCGACCAGTTGGCACAGGCCGACTGCTTTCTCGATCAACATCAAACGCAATCGCGCCGGCGGGGTGGACTGGACAAGCGATTCAAGGTAGTTTGATGCCGAAAAATCGCCGTATCTCATGTGTTTATGTCGGTTTGTGAATAAAGAGCAGGACTATCCGTTTTATCGAACCGCTGAACGAGAACCGATGAACTGAATGTTGGAAATCGCGTTCTGATTGGTTTGCAGTTTCGCAATAGCCTCCTCAGCCCCGATAAATTGCTTAAGCAGCCGAGTCCGTTCGGTATCGAGTCGTTTTTGCAGCGATGCCGCTTGATCATTGCTGCGCAAGATGCGCAGCCCGAGAGCTTCGGAACGGTTGAGCAACAGGCTGCTGTTGACACCAGCCAATCGATCCGATGCTTCCTTGACCCGAGCAACCGCACCCGTTGCGGATGACGTGAAGAACGTTTCGACCGCATCGCTGTTGGATCTCAGGCGATCGGTAAAACGTGTCTCGTTCAACTCCATTTTGCCTTCGGCGTTGAAGCTGACCCCAAGTTCTCCAAAGCTTCTGATCGAACCGGCACCGGAGATTTGGCCAGAGATCAATCGTGTGTAAGTCGATTCGATTCGCAGCGCTTCGGACGATCCGAACAACAGTCCGGCGGTAGCGGCATTGCCGTCGAAAAACGTGAGGGTTTTTAGCTTGTCAGTCAACTTGTTGTACTGTTCGACGAACGCTTTGATGTTCGTTGTCGCAGCCGTCGTGTCACGGCTGATGTTCAATGAAACCTGTTCTGACGTCACTGCTTTCGCGGTTACCGAAACTCCGGGGGCGACGTCACTGAACACGCCATCGGCGGATCGCAACAGTCGGGTGCCGCTGACTTCCGAGCTGACCGACAGGATCGCGTCTTGGCCGACCGAAGTCGTTGAAACGCCGAGCCCCGTTCCGGTCGAACTGATCGCCAAGCGACCGCCATCGCCGCCACGGTTGCTGCGGATCGATAACGAATAGGTTCCGTCGTCGGCTTGAACGACGGATGCCGTTGCCAAACGTGAATTGGTGTTGAACTTTTTGGCGATCGAGTCGAGCGAATCGTCGGCTGCGATTTTGATCGTTTGCCGCTCGGCCGACGAAAGCGTTTGCAGCTTGACCAGCGGCCCGAGCGACGTTGTGGTCGCACTGCCGGTCAGGCCCAAGTCTGCTGCCGTTTTGCCATTGACGGCATCGGTGATGGTCAGTTTTCCCGAACCATTGCCAGTATCGACGATCCGAAAGCCGTCTCCGGTGCTATTGAGCGAAGCGGTCACGGAAAGCCCCGCCGCGTTGATGCGATTGATCATCGTGCCGATAGTGATTTTGTCGGCATCGGTCAAATCGATCTCAGCTTGGTCGCCCTGTGAGTCGTTGATCGTGATCGTACCAGGCGTGATGCCCTTACCCTGGCGAAGCTGTGACAACGGCGTCGAAGCCTTCACGAACGGGCGTCCCAAATCGGAGCCGTCGATCACTCGTCCGCTAGCTGTACCAGCGATTCCGAGCTTCGTCGCGGTGGTATCGGATGACGAGATCGTCAACGAGTTTGCATTGCCGCCGGTCAGATCACGGATACGAAATCCGCCGCTGCCTTCGTTCAATTTCGCTTCGATCCCCAAGCCGCTGTCGTTGATCAGTCGAATGATGTCCTGAGTCGACTCGGCTGAGGAGAGGTTGATCGAACCGGTGTTGCCGTTGCTGGTGGTGACGTTGATCGAGGTCAGTGCGCCGAGGCCAGCGCCGCCTTTAAGTTCAGACAGCTTGACGCCCTGCAACCCTTTGGCCACCGGATCGCCGAGGTCACCAAAAATATCGTGTCCCGTTGCGGTGCTGGATGCTGCATTGATACCGCGCAAGCCGAGGTCTGCGGCCGTTTCGGCGTTTCCGACTTCATCGACTCGCAGATTGAAAGCGGTCGAACCGGTGGTGTCGGTCAAGCGAATCGTATCGCCCACGGTTGTGGCTTGGATACCGACAGTGCCGTTTTGGTTGATCGCTTCGATCACATCGTCGATCGTGGTCGCCTTCGACAGATCGATATCGGCCGATTTGCCGCTGCGGTCGGTAATTCGGATGCTGCCCGCTTGAACGCCGCGGCCTTGGTTCAGGTCAGTCAGCGAAGCGCTTTCAGCCAGCATGCCGCCGCCACGAATCGCGATTTCGCCGGTCAAGCCGAGCGCCGCAGTCGGGCTAGCGGAGCGGAAGTTTGACTGGGCGGTGTGCGTCGAAGCGAGTTGCAGGACGCGGCCGCTGAACGATCCGATCGCGGCCTTTGAATCGGCGGTGACGGACAATGCGTCAGAATTGGAACTGGTCGCCGAACGCGCTTGGAACTGGGCCGGCACGTCGAGCCGTTTCGCTGACAATTCGACACCGATCACCAGTGCGGTTAAATCGGCGAGTGCCTTTTGTTGTTCCTGCAGTTTTTCGGTGCGCGCGACCAGACGATTACGCGGCTGGGCGCTGATCGCGATCAATTGATCGACGGTTTTTACGATCTCGGTACCGGTGATCAGTCCGATGGAGCTGGATAGACGGCCCATGGTCAATTATTCAGGAGGTGTGGCGAACTGAGGTGGGTTCATCCTCCGTGAAAGATCGGCTGTGGCGAACCAGCTTGTTGAGCTTCTTCCGCACGGCAGCCTGGTTAAAACGAAAAACCGACCAGCGAAACCGTTTGGGAATCGCTGGCCGGTTGTCAGTTGATAGTTCGCAACGATTATCGCAATAGCGACAACACGTTTTGCGGGTTCTGGTTAGCCAGCGACAGCACGTTTGTACCGGACTGGACCAGAATCTGAGCACGTGTCAACGCGGCCGATTCGGCGGCGAAGTCGGCATCGCGGATCGAGCTTTCGGCTTCTTGCAGGTTGGCAACCGTATCGCCTAGCGAGACTAAGTTGCTGTCCAAGCTGGTTGCCTGAAACGCACCCAATCGACCACGCAGGCCGGTTACTTGAGCGATCGCTTCGTTGACGATTTCAGCGGCACGGGTCGGGTCGGTTGCCAAAGCAGCCGCTTCACCTGAACCGAGTTCGAACAACTTACCAGCAACACCGCCCAAACGAGCCGCGTTAACGCTGCCGATCCCGATCCGAGCCTGTTGGTTGGTAACAACTTCAGGTCCGAGTTGGAAGTTTGCTCCACCGCCAGCAATTGTGAACGACGTAGTGCCCGCGAATCCGGCTTCGATGTCAGCGACCAGGTTCAACGTCGCGGTGTTGACAGCCAATTGATTGCCATCTCCACGAGCGGCACGACCATTGACGGTCGCGACAATGTCGGTACCGAGTTCTCGTCCGCCGACGCCGAAGTTTCCGCCTGTGCCTTGGCTGAGCACTCGAAGTTCGACCTTCGACTTGCTGCCGTACTCGGTGCTGGTGAGAACCAAGTTGGTGGTGTCTGCCGCTGCCGAAACACCTGTTGCGTCGCTGACCAAATTGATCTGCGAGATCAATTGATCAAGCGTCGTACCGGCCGAAACGTTGAACACTTCCGAACCCTTGCCGCCTGCCAACTCGAACACAGCGGCTGCGGCAACACCGTACACTCCGGCGTCCACACCACCGGTCAATTCGGTGTCGGTTACGGCCAACGAACTTTCGTCGCCGGCGAAGTTGGTTAAGGTTCCCGAAGCAGTCGCAGAGAACGCGGCTAAACCGTTAATTGCCGAGGCGATCGAAGCCGTCGTGATGTTGCCGGTATCATTTACTGTTACAGTCAGCGTGTTGCCAGCGAAAGCTGCCGTCGGAGTCGTCGTGCCCGTTGTCTGAACGAACGTGATCGTTCCATTGAACGCAACACCGGTCTCGGCGGCGGTGATTGCGATCGAACCGGTGCCGCCGGTAACGGCGTTGACACCACCGGCGACTGTACCAGCAGAGGCTGCGGCATCCAACGCGGTAACGGCTGTAGTCGACGCTGATGCGAAATCAAAGTTCGCATTCGACGCCAGACCAGTCGCGATGTCGGCTAGCGTTTCACCTTCTTGAAGTGTTACCGTAATGGTTTGTGCTAAGTTATCAACAGCGATCGAAGATGCCACCGAGCCGGTGGCAATGACCACAGTGAATCCGTTGGCAAGAGCACCTTCATACGCGCCACCAGCCTTGCTTGAAAGCGTAAACTGACCTGTCGAGTCGGCTAGCGTGATAGCTCCGCTGGTCGACTGAACCAGCGTTGCGGCGGTGACTGCAAAGTCGAGCGTACCAGTGGCACTGGCGGGAACTGGAGGGACAGTGGGCGGTAACGTGAAGTTGGCGAATTCAAGTTCAGCTTGTGTCGCCGCTTGGCTGACGTTGATCGCGATATCAACCTGGCCAGCTTGACCAAGGCTAGCGGAGTTGATTTTCAAGTTCTCAACACGTGTCGAGTTGGTTCCCGGCGTGGTGATGAAGTCGAGCGAACCGTCCAACAGCTTGCGGCCTTGGAACGTAGTGGTTTGAGCGATTCGGTTGATCGCCTCAAGCGAGCTGTCGACCTGCAACTGGTTAGCAGCAATTTCGTTCGGGCTGAGCGCACCACTGTTAGCGGCTTCGACAACCAGACCACGGATATCGTTCAGCAGGTTGCTGACCTGGCCAAGAGCGCTGTCAGCGGTGCTGATGATTTGGCTGGCACGACGCGTGTTGCTGATCGACTTGTTCAAACTGGTAATTTCGCTTCGCAGCGCTTCGCTGGCGATCAAACCTGCGGGGTCATCCGATCCGCTGTTGATACGCAGACCAGTGCTGAGCCGTGTCAACGCGGTTTGCAAGTCTTTGTTGCTTGCTTGCAAACGGCTTTGTGCGACCAAAGAGGAGACGTTTGTGTTGATTCTTGTCATTTGATTATCACTCCGAGTGCGTCGGTTCTGCGTGGAAAAAAATCCAGCCAGGTCCGTCGGCCGGTCGGCACAAAGTCATTCGCGAACGTCGCAAATGTCTCGCCAAGTGTCTTTTGTGTCCGATCGGTCGAAATGACCGCTTAGCGGACCAGAGACGGTGCAAACGAACCGACGACATATTCGGTAACTCACTCGCCCGTCGGAGGTAACATCGGTTAAGATTTCGTACTAGGCGGATGGTTGAGACAAGATTTGGCAAAACTTTCAACTTGAGGGGGTGTTTCCGATCGCATAACCGGCAAAGTAGACGCAACTGGTCTAGTTTAAGCCTGGCAAATTACCCAAACGCTGCACCCCACTGTCCACTCTGAATCGCTTTTGCGACGACCATCCCCTCATGAGGATGCGGCGTCGCGATGCAAGTGTGGTCTTTTCGCCACTCGAAATGGCTGCACCACTCTGCGAGGTGGGCTGGGACAAGGGCACTCAGAAAAAACCACGCCCAATACGATCCTGACCATTTCGATTAGGCGTTCCGATTGGCAAACGCGGGCGGTGCCGTAGATGAAAATGTTGCCCCGAACGGCGGAGAGCACGCACGGGCAACAAGCGGTATCGCTCGGATCGTTCGCTTTGTGCAAACAATCCGATCAGCGATTTACCGCCCGCAATCGACGATGGCGGTTACAGCGACCGGCGGTTGGTGGCCGCCGATGCCTAGTAGTCGTTACGGTTGGGACGTGGCCCACGGACGTCACGAGGCTCGCGGGGTGGACGCGGTTCGCTTGGAGGAGCAACGGTGCGAGTCGCATCGGGGTCGGTCTGCGAAGCGCGGCGGTTTTCCCGCTGGATCGCTTCGTAAACTTCTTGTCGGTGAACGGGAATCGACTGCGGTGCGTCAATTCCCAGTCGCACTTTGTCGCCTCGAATATCAACAATCGTGACGACAACGTCGTCGCCAATCATGATGCTTTCGTCACGGTGTCGCGAAAGGACCAGCATGGTGCCCTCTTCAATTTTCTCGAATGTGGTCCGGGTTGTAATGAACGAGCGACACCCACTCCAGAAACGAAGAACTCCCGTCTTCGCTCTGCGGCGATCATCTCGACGAAAAAGTCTATCGGATGATTCACGCTCAAAATGACAACTATCGGCCGAAGTACCACTTCGTCCGATCGTAAGGATTCCGCCTCCGGAACTACCCCACCTGAAGTCCGAAAACAAACGCAAAAAAACAACGCCCCGCTGGAACTGTTAGCCGCATCGCGTTAGCGACCCGTTCCTATGCCGATAACCGACTTGGAAACCGTGTGCTAACGCACGGCGGCTGATTACGACTAGGCAGTCTTCGAAGCGGTAAAGATCGTGAATAGCGAGGCAGGTGATGTCTTGTAGCGGCGTTCAACCCGAAGCGGCATCTCGGACACGATGTCTTGAAGGTCGAGATCGGTGCGCCAACCGAAATGTCGAGTGAACGCGCCGGCCGAATCGACCATCCGGGCGATCCAAGGGTTGGGGCTGCGAAAATGGTTGACGATCAATATCCGTCCGCCCGGCTTACACACCCGAATCATCTCACGCATCATTCGCCGCGGGTCCGACACGACGCTGATGACATGAAACGAAGTCACGGCGTCAAAGGTTGAGTCTTCAAAGTCCAGTTGCTCGGCATTCATCTGCCTGACGCTGATCCGCGACCAACGCTCTTCGCGGATCTGCCGTTCGGCTTGAACCAACATGTCTTCCGACAGGTCAACACCAACTACATCCACGTCCGCAGGATAAGCTGGCAAAGACATCCCAGTTCCGACGCCGACTTCCAGCACCTGCTGGCCAGACGCCAAGCCGAGATTACCGATCGCTTGGCGAATCCGTTTCTTGGCTACCATCGGCCACAACGCGTCATAGGCCGGTACAAGTTCTCGGTAAAGTCGGCTGGCGTGGGGATCTTTTTTGCGTGAAGGTTTTTCAACAGTGCTGACAACCATCGTTCAACTAGCTCCGGTGCGAAGTATCGCGGACCCCATCAATTACGGATATTCGCATACAATCCCATTTTTTTCACGCCCGTCAAGTGACGAACTTGATCGCGATTATTTCCATAAGTCCATTCTCAAAAAAGACTTACGCAGCAGTCGGCTGTTTCGAGCCTTTCCAGATCGCGGTGACTTTTACAGTTCTGTGACAGAGCGAGCCGCTCAATCCGCTGCATCCCGCAAGCTTTCGCGCTTAGACAGCGCGGTCGTGAACCGATTCGCCAGCCGATGGCTCCTGGTCGTCACCGGAATCCGCCGGCAAGTCGCCGGCAACCGCTAGCCCTCTACGCCACTGGCCTACCGGCGACCAAAACGCATAAATGCAAAAAGCCAAAGGCAATGCCAGCTCGTGCAGAATGATCACACCGCCAACTGCGAACAACGCTTGCCCAATCTGATTGGGCGATCGCCGGCCGCTCATCCATTGCTGGACAATATGCGGATAAGTGAACCGTGAAACCATCAAATAGGCTAGCAAAACCGCCAGCACGGGAACCAAGTACTCACCGACCATCAATGCCGCATGCGCCGCAGATCGGATGCTCTGGCGATACTCTTCATGCGTCAACGATTCCAAATGCGGCATCGCGATGGTGAACGAAGCGATTGCTCCCGCAGCGGCCGGACTTGGTAACCCGTCGAACCCTTCATGTGAGTCGTCTTCCTTGGTTTCGACGTTAAAGCGTGCCAGTCGGATCAAGACGCAAAGTGTAAAGATCACTCCAATCGCCCAAGAAATTCGATACGGCAGTGGGTCGCCGAAACGCCAGACAATCACAGCGGGTGCAGCGCCAAAAGTGATCGCGTCGCAGAGGCTGTCAAGTTGAGCCCCAAACTCGCTCGATTGTCCGGTCATTCTTGCCGCCGAACCATCCAACGCATCAAACACCATGCCGCCAAAAATCAACAAACCCGCGACGAACAATTGGTCTTGAGGGGTCCATTCCAACAGCGCACTGGTGGCGACAGCGATCGCCGCCATTCCGCAAACCCCGTTGCCGAGCGTCAGCAGCGTTGGCAAAACCGCCAACGTTAACCGTCGCCGTCGCGGCTTTTTCTGGCCCCGCCAGCGATCAGCCGGATTCTTGGCAACAACTCGATTGCGGGGACGTTTGCCGTCGGGTCTATCCATCGGTACGTTCCTCGCCACTTTCACGATTGTTTGACATTTTGAAGCTCGCTTCACCAGCCTTCAACGACTGAAGCCCCGTCGCTCCATCATGATCTGAACCGCTCAGCGTCGCATCAAAACCATAGTGAGCCAAACGGGTTAAACCAGCCGAAACTTTATCGCCAATGGCAATTTCAATTTTCAGTGCATCGTGTCGAGGAATCACCAATTCGGTTCGCGATCCCAACTTGATCATGCCGAATTGCTCGCCACGGGTCAGCACATCGCCGGGGCGGACCCAACACACAATGCGTCGCGCGAATTGCCCGGTGATTTGACGGATGCGGAAAAATTGCCCAGGCATTTCGTGGCTCGCTAAAATCACATCCAGGTTCTCGTTTTCCCGAGCAGACTCGGGCCGCAAGGCATTTAAAAACTTGCCAGGTCGATAACGCACCGCAACAACCGCGCCGGACATTGAACTGCGATTGATATGGACATTGAAAATTGACAAGAAAATGCCGAAACGGATCGCTGGACCGATGTCTGGATCTTCTATTTCCACGATCTCAACCAATTTGCCATCGGCCGGCGACACAACGACACCATGGCCCGTCGGAATCTCGCGTGGTGGATTGCGAAAAAACCAAACCACTAGCGCGAAAACCACAAGTGGCGGCAAACACAATGGCCACCACAATAAACCAAGCACCAGTGCGATGAACAAAAACAAGCCGCTAATCAAGACCAGCTCGGCCAACCCCGCCCGGGCAAACGGTAACGAATCTCGCCACCGGAAATCGTCATCCGATTCTGGCCACCAATAAGTGTCCTGGTTTCGATAAAACTTGACGTCACGCTGGTCGATCGGATCAAACGGCAGCATCCCGCGAGTCCCTTGACGCAACACGCTCATCCTTTGGACATATCCCGATCGGAACTTCCGCAAATACCATCGGCGCAAATAACCCCACCCCAGCTCGATCGACATCACGATCCCACCGCCCGGTTGAATCGTCGTCAATTGCGGGTCCATCGCAACCTGGACAGTTCGACGTTCCGATTGGCCCGAGTGGTTGCCGCCAGACAATGTCACGCGATCAGAATTGATCTGGCCTGAAGCGATCGCCCCCGATTCCTTATCAAAGCGATTCGTCATGGAATTGTCGTCTGAATCGGCACCCTGCTTGGGCGTTGAGAAACTCATGCAAGCTGCTGGAAAAAGGTTAAGATGTTGTGATGAAATGCGTTTCGCGAGCGAGTGTGTTGGCGGGTTATTACTGAGCGGAATAGCCAAAACACCGGGGAAGATCGATTCGCGCAATGCGTGTGCAACAATTTGAACCGGTTTTCTCCCTTGCGGTAGCCCTGGACGGGTCGGAAAACCAGATATCGCCTGAATCGTTCCAATGCCAATTAGCTAACTGCTATGCTTCGCACAGGTCGGAAAAAGCTTGGTGGCCGACCACAACCACCGATCAGCCGCCGATTGAATCTTCTCGCCTCCTGATGCCCTAGTCCCCATGATACCTCGTTACCTCGTTCCATTTCGCTCGACCCGGGCGACCCACTATTTTACCGACCTGCTGGTGATCGGTGGCGGTTTAGCGGGTTTACGGGCGGCCAACGCGGCCCAACCGCACCAAGATGTGTTGGTCATTACCAAGGACGAATTGCGAGAATCCAACAGCCATTACGCCCAGGGTGGCATTGCCGGTGTGCTCGATCCCGAAGATCGATTCGAAGATCATGTCGCCGACACCTTGGCTGCTGGTGGCAATCTGTGCGATCGCGACATTGTCGAAATGGTTGTCCGCGAGGCACCGACACGTATCGACGAATTGATCGCTTGGGGGACACGTTTCGACCAGGCTGACGGGATTTTGTCGCTCGGACGCGAAGGTGGTCATAGCCACGAACGGATTGTCCATGCCCTGGGCGATTCGACCGGCAAAGAAGTGATGCGGGCGGTGATGAAACGCAGCCGCCAAATGACAAATATCGAAATCTGGGAGCGGACGTTTACGATCGATTTGTTGACGTATGACGGACGTTGTCACGGAGCGATCGTCAGCCGCAATGGCCAACCTCCGAGCCTCGTGTGGGCCAAGCAGACGATCCTGTGTACCGGAGGCAGCGGCCAAGTTTATCGCGAATCGACCAACCCCCCCGTGGCCACGGGCGATGGCTACGCGGCGGCTTACCGTGCGGGCGTTGAGCTGCGGGATATGGAGTTTTGCCAATTTCACCCCAC
>Ga0105045_10003763_pt1 | contig 13102 bp, 7 predicted proteins | sample MAT02_FD_78089 | JGI IMG/M metagenome (GOLD analysis project Ga0105045, IMG submission 78089) | Freshwater microbial communities from Lake Fryxell liftoff mats and glacier meltwater in Antarctica - MAT-02 (megahit assembly) | ecosystem: Environmental > Aquatic > Freshwater > Ice > Liftoff...
CCAGCAGTCCACCGCGCAGCGACCTTCCACGCTCCCCGGAGCGCGCAGGCAACGCAGTCCGTCGGCGCATGCGCTGAAGCCAAAGCTTCCCTCGATCATGCACGCGTCACCGAGCTGCAACGTGCCTGCCGACGTAGTGCAGCGATAGCGCTGACCGTCGTTTCCGAGTGGCGCACATCGCTCGCCACTCATGCATGCATCGCCACTGGGGATGCAGTTCGAGCGCGATGCGTCGTGGCCGCCGCCGCGATGTGACGAGTCCGGGCCAACATCTGTGACGTCTGAACCCTCGCATCCAAGCGCGAGCGAGCACATTGCAACCATCCACCATCCACGTACCGACATCCGAGCCTCCATCGAGTGAGCGCATTTGCACGGTGGCACAGTCGTGCGCACCCGATCCGCTCTAACCACGATGCGTGCCGCACTTAGTCAGTCACCACCGTCAGCTCTGCGAACACCGAGCGGCCTGGTAGCGGCAGCCCTAGCGAGTCGTAGCCGCGCGCATCGAAGACATCGGCGACGCGTACATCGAGCTGAAGCTTCTCGCCCAGGATGCGTGCACCGACGCCCACGCCTAGACGCATACGCGAGGGGATCTCGATCAGCGCCGCAGGGTCTGCTGTCGATGCGCTCACGCCCTCCAGATCGACAAAGCTCGAGAGCCTGTCGAGCCAGAGCACGTGCTCCTCATGCGCCTCCACCCGCGCATAGCCCGTCCACGCCGGACGCAGTGGAAGCGGAAGCTGCGTGCTCGCATCGCGTGCATCGAGCGCCGTGAGTGAGCCGCGAATCGCCAGCGCATTCATGAACTCCAGCGAGACGCCGAGCTCGCCTCCGTAGAGCACACCGGCCTCGATGTTGAGCGGCACGACTTGGTTCGCGCTGATGCGCACATAGCGAATCAGGCTGTCGATGCGGCTCGCGAACCCGCGCAACTCAGCGCGCAGGGTCACGTCGTCCTCGCGGTAGTGAACGACGCCGCCGAGATCGCCCGACCACGAAGTCTCCGCGTTGAGCGCAGCGTTGCCAGCGAGGAAGCCGCGGTCGCCAAAGAGCTCGGTGATCGAGGGCGCGCGCACCGCCGCAGAGGCGCTGCCCATCAGCGAGAGGTGCTCTCCAAGTTGAAGCGCCAAGCCGAGGCGTCCGGAGGGAAGTGCCAGCTCCGAGCTGCGCGTGCCCGTGAACCTATCGCCCGTTGCATCCACCAACCGCGCGAATGCGCCCTCGATGCGCCCCGAGAGCCGAACATCGAAAACGATGTCGTCCGTGAGGTGCTGCGAGGTGCTGCCCTCGACGCCAAGCGCCGCCGTCTCACGCCGCGATGCGCCGCCACGATCACTCGCCAAATCCAACGTCGAGATCGACTCATGCGTGCCCTGCAAGAGCGCCGTCAGCCACGTATGCGGAGCGAGCTGCCAGCCGGCGCCTGCACGCGCCTGCACACGCATCAACTCATCGCGAACGATGCGCGGCACGAGCCCAAATTGCGCCAGCGGGTCACGCAGCCCGCGCTCCTCAAGGCCCAGGCCCACCGCCATGTGCGCATGCCACGCGGCATCCTCACGCGAGGCCGAACCGCGCCCCCCTTCAAGCCACTCCATCGAGGCTGTGGCCGTGATGCGCGAGAGACGACGACGCCCGAGAGGCGCATCCACAAAGCGCGAGGGCGGAGGCTGAAGCCCGCCGGTGCGCGCGAGGCCTGCGACGACCAGAGCGAGCTCTCCATCGAGCACACGGGCCCTCAGATGCAGCGCGCCCGCGCCTTCGAGAAGCTGTCCGTTCTGTCGAAGACGCTCGCGATCATCGGCCAGGTCGAACGCCGTCCCGCCATCATCGAGGTAGGGGAAGTTGCCACTTGAGTGCGTCAGCCCAACGCCGCCTGCGACCGACAGATTGCGGTCACCCACTTCGACCGAGGCGCGCAGCCGCGCGAGGTCAAAGCTGCCTCCACCGAGCGCGACTTCATAGCGAGGGCGCGCCCCAACCTCATGCGGCACAAGGCGAAGCACGCCGCCGATGGGGCTCACGCCGAGCCACATCGGGGCTCCTCCTCGGTAGACCTCGATGCGCGAGAACATCCACGTTGGCAGCGTCGAGAGATCAAACGCGCTGCCGTCGGGCGCGAGCACGGGAAGCACACCGAGCAGCACGGTTGTGTGCTCGGCATCGGCCCCTCGAAGCGAGAGCGAGGTGAATCCTCCGTAGCCCGCGCTGCGACGCGCACGTGCGCCGGGTACTTCCAGCAAGACCTCGTCGAGCGTCTCCACCGCTCGCGCACGGTTCTCAAGCGAGATGGTCGTGCCTGAAGCTGTGCGATCGACGTCTTCGTGATCGGGAGCGCGCGTTACAGCGGTCGCGCCAAACGTAGGCAGATCATCTTCGGCTTCCTGCGCATGCGCAGCCGATGCGCCGAGAGAGATCAGCAGAGGCAGCCAGCGCTTCACGGAGCCGGATGCTCACTGCGGTATTGGGCGACGTTCCTACGCGCGCGCTCCACATCGTTCATGCGGCCCTCATCAATGTAGAGGCCGGGCAATCGCTCCAAGTCGCGCTCGCTCGCCCTGCCCTCACGCATGCGCGTCTCGACGTCGCTTATCAGGTTCTCGTTCGCCGGCGCCCAGAACTCCATCACGAAGCGGCGCGCATCGGCTGCGGCGATCTCGTTGTTCCCATCGGGCGCGATGAAGGGCGTGATCAGCCACGAGGCGATCAGCGTCGAGCCGATCGCGACGACGAGCTTGTCGATCACCTTTCGCTCGGACCAGGCCGGCCAGAGGTAGGCGATGACGCTGACGATGAAGAGCGGGACCACCGAGAACGAGCCCGTCCACTCGAAGAGATAGCGACCGGCGTTGTAGGGCGCGTAGTCGTGTCGAACGAGCCAGCGGATGAGCTGCGGCAGTGGGCGCGTGAACGTCTCGGGCAGATGCGGGTAGTAAGCCGAGGGCCCGCCTGAGAGGAGAATTCCACCGCCCAGCAAGCCAACAGAGACGGCGCCGACCCCACGCGGCATCCAGCTCAGGCGCACCAGCCAGCGGCCGCCCTCGAGCGCGAACCAGCCGAAGAAAGGGAGCGCGAGCGCGAGGTAGCGCGCGCCAACGGTCCATCCGCCGCGCCAGTTGTTCACCGTGCAGATGAACGCGTACGTCGCTCCGCAGACGGCCAGTGCCACCCAGACATCAATGCGGTCGCGCTTGGATTGGAGCAGCCGCGGGATGCCGAAGAACGCGAAGAAGAGGATTGGCGTGATCGTGAGAAAGCCATACGCCGGGTCAAAGAGCAGACCGCCCGCGGCCTCCCAGTGAATGTTCGCCGCGCCGTAGAAGCCCTCGTTCATCGCATCGCGAAACTCATCGTTCTCCAGGAAGCGATGGCCAGGCCGAAAGGGGCTGCCGAAGCAACTGTTGTGGAAGTGCAGCACGGCGAGCGTCGGGATGAGCGCTCCTCCAGCGAACGAGAAGAGACGAGGCAGCGGCCTTACGCAGAGCAGCGCGTAGAGGCAGAGGATGAACGTGGCCGGCACGCCCGGATACTCGGTCGCCGTCACGAGCGTCGCGCAGAAGCCTGCGAGCGAGGCCGCTCCCCAGCCAATGCTCCCGCGGTGTCGCGCGTCGCGCAGGATCATGAACGCGCCGAACGCTGCGACCGCGCTCAGCGAGTGCGTCACGAAGAGGATCGCGTACGCGTAGAACATCGAGCCGACGGCGATCGACATGAACACCGCGTCGCGCACCACAGGCTCGCCGCCACGCCTTCGCAGCCACTCGTAATAGAAAAAGAGGAAGACGAGGCAGGGCAACACCGAGGCTAAGACGCGACAGGCCCAGAGCGCAACCGTGCGATCGAAGGGCACACCGCGAAGCTCGGCGAACTCTCTGTAAGCCCAATACGCAGGCACCCCGAGCAGGCTCGTCGCGGGCGCCTTCACGCTGCAATAATGCCCCTCGTAGATGGCCGCGTCGTTCACCCAGCCCCAGCGCTCCCGCACATGATTGATGTGGTAGGTGCCGTCCTCGACGATCGCCGCCGTCATGAAGAAGCGCACGTTCTCGTTGGGATTGTTGACGCGTTCGAAGAGGGGAAAGACGTAGAGGTAGGCGAACGCGCAGATGGCGATCGCGCTGACCACCCGCGAGGTGCGCTTGGGGATGCGATGCCACATGCGTGGGGTCCCCGGCTCAGCGGACGGGTCGTTTCCCGATAGGGGAACCAGAGACTTGTTTCCTTCAGGCGGCAAGGCGAGCGTGTATAGCAAGCGCCCTCGGCCGATGTCGCGGGTCACGCCGCCGTCATTCCCCTTCCGAGCGACTCGAAGCGCCTGTTGCATCGGTCAATCACGCCGCGACTGCCCCGGAACGCCCTTCCCATAACGCAACTCCCCTTCCGGGAGCCTCGGAACGACAGTTACATTTGTAAACCCCTGCGCGACTGTCCGGGAACGTCGTTTACGTTCGTAACGAGCCATCCCGTCTCGCCGGAAGGCAATTTACGTCGGTAAATCACGTTCCGTTGCGCCAAGAAGACACGTTTTCGCTCTGGAGATCGCGTTCGGCGCGAGTTCGGGAGTCAGTGACTGCCTCGGTCGCCCCAACTCACCATCCGAGACCTTCAGCCCCGCCCGACGTAAAGTCGCTCCGTGACTCAGGACTCAACCAAGCGCCCCGCATCGATCACTCCCCGCAAGCAAGGCCGCGTGGTGGCCGTGACGGGCGCGTGCTCCTTCCTTGGGCGCAACCTCGTGGGCGTGCTGGAGGAGCGCGATGATGTGGAGCGCATCGTCCTCCTCGATGTCGCCTCGCCGCCAACCGCGGGGAAGAAGTCGCGCAGCTACCGCATCGATCTCACGCAGCCGAATGTGGGCGCGCGCATGACGGAGATCCTGCGTTCGGAGCACGTGACCGAGCTTGCCCACCTCGCCTTCCTCGCGAGCCCGACGACCGCCGAGCCCTGGGCGCATGAGCTTGAGAGCGTGGGTACGATGCATGTGCTGAACGCCTGCCGTGAGTCGCCGGTCGAGCGCGTGGTCGTCTCCTCGCAGACCTTGCTCTACGGCGCCCACGCCTCGAACCCAGGCTTCCTCACCGAGCTTGCGCCGCTGCGAGGTCTGCGTGGGGGTCAAGGCACCTTCTTGGGTCGCGCCGAGTGCAGCTTCTTGGCCGACAAGATCGATGCGGAGCGTGAGGTGCAGCGCTTTCGCGAGGAGTGCCCGAATACGTCCGTGGCGATCCTTCGCTTCGCGCCGGTGCTTGGGCCTTCAGTGCGCACGTGGGCCACGCGCTGGCTCGCGCGACGCATCGTGCCGACGCTGATGGGCTTTGATCCGCTGGTGCAGTTCATCCACGAGATGGACGCCGTCAGCGCGCTCGTGCTCGCCCTCGATCCCTCGCGTCGCAAGGCTGAGGGCGCGTTCAACATCGTGGGTCAGGGCGTGCTGCCGGTCTCGATGGTGGTGAAGCTCGCAGGCCGCGCGGGCTTGCCGATCCCTGGGCCTCTGCTGCGTCGCAGCGCGGAGCTTTTGTGGATGGCCGGGCTCAATGAAGCGCCCGCCGCGTTCGTCGACTACCTCCACCACGTCTGCATCGCCGATGGCTCCCGTGCACAGCGCGAGCTTGGCTTTGTGCCGGACTTCTCAACGAAAGAAGCCGTCCTTGATTTCGGTGGCGCGCTGCGTCTCCGCGAAGCCCGCTTGCTCCGCCCCGAGCTCTGAATCGCAGCCTCCACGCATCGAAAGCGCCACGATGAACGACTCCAAAAAGACACCCAGCAAGCGCCCAAGCGGCCGCGCCTCACGACCGCCAACCCCCGTGTTGGAACCCGTTGCGACGCGCGCGAGCGCTGCTCCTCCGCCCGTCTCACGAAGCAGGCCTCCTCATGCACGCGCATCCAGACCGCCCGCGAAGCCGTCTGTCGTTGAACAACGCGAGGCAGAGCTTGAGCAGGCCGCACGCGAGGAGGCCCGCGCACGACAAACGCGCGAGGCTGAGCAGCGCGTCCAGGACAAAGAGGCTGGAACCTGGGTGAAGCGACGTGAGGCCGAGCTAGACCGAGCCGCAGCGGAGGAAGCCGCACGCGAAACTGACGAGGACAAAGCGCGGTTTGCCGAGGTCGAGATTGAAGACGCGCATGCGCCGATCACCGCAGCCGCCCCAAGCGAGACGCTCCTCGACGAGCTGCTCGATCAAGCCGCGCGCGCCGCCCGTGACCCCAACTCGCGCCGCGATGTGGCCGCTGCCTTCGCCAAGATTGCGCAGCATCTCGGCAGCACCGAGGTGATGGATCACGTCGAGGACGCGAGCCTCCTTCGGACGGCGAAAGAGCTGCTCAGCCCCGAGTATTACGTGCGCCAGTGGGGTCGTGTGGCGCTCCGTGATCGCAGCGAAGACGTGGACGACTTTGGTCTCGACTCGGCCTACGAGAAGCGCGTCCGACCGCTCCTCGAAGCGATGCATCGACGCTGGTTTCGCATCACCACCCACGAGATCGCCAACGTGCCGAGCGAGGGCCGCGCGCTCTTGGTGGGCAACCACGCCGGCGCGCTTCCTTGGGACGGCTTGATGCTGAAGACGACGCTTCAGATGGAGCACCCTGCGCACCGCACGCTGCGCTGGCTGAGCGAGGATTTTGTCGCGCACTCGCCCTTCCTCGGCGCCCTCACGACCCGCCTCGGCGCGGTCCGCGCATGCCCCGACAACGGCGAGCGCTTGCTCAACGACAACAAGCTCGTGGCCGTCTTTCCCGAGGGCGAGAAGGGCGTCGGCAAGCCCTGGTCGCAGCGCTACGAGATCCAGCGCTTCGGACGCGGCGGCTTCATCAAGCTCGCCCTCCGCACGCGCTCCCCGATCATCCCTGTCGCCGTCGTGGGCTCCGAAGAGACGCACCCCATGCTCTTTCGCACCGACCGCTGGGCGCGCTGGCTCGGCGTCCCCTTCCTGCCCGTCACGCCGACCTTCCCGTGGCTCGGGCCGCTGGGCCTCGTGCCGCTCCCAAGCCGCTGGGTGATCCGCTTCGGAAAGCCCATCGACCTCTCCTCCGAGCCCCTCAGCGCAGCGCAAGATTCGGTGCGCGTGCAGCACCTCGCCGAGGAGGTGCGCAGCGCCGTCCAAGCGCTCGTGAAGCAGGCGCTCCGCGAGCGCACCAACGCATTTTAATCAGCGGTAGCCCTGCGCTTGGAGCGTAAACAGGTGGGCGTACTTTCCGCCCTTGGCCATCAGCTCGTTGTGGCTCCCAGACTCAATGATGCGCCCACCGTCGATCACGATGATCGTGTCGGCCATGCGCACCGTGGAGAAGCGGTGGCTGATAAGGATCGCGCTGCGTGACTCCGTGAGTGAGCGGAAGCGCGCGAAGATGCGGGCCTCAGCTTCGGCGTCCATCGAGGCGGTGGGCTCATCGAGCACCAGGATGTCGGCGTCCTCGCGCATGAAGGCGCGTGAGAGCGCGACCTTCTGCCATTGGCCGAGCGAGAGATCACGGCCCTTGTCGAACCACTTGCCAAGCTGCGTCTTGAAGCCCTCGGGCATGTCGCGCACGACCTCGTTGGCCATGCCCTTCTCGGCGGCAATCGCCCAGCGAGCCTCGTCGTCGATGCCAGTCACATCGCCCACACCGATGTTCTCGCCGAGCGTGAACTGGTACTGCACGAAGTCCTGAAAGATGACGCCGATGCGCGCGCGCAGCGCCGACTCATCCCAGCTGTCGAGCGGCAGGCCATCGAGCGTGATGCGACCTCCCGTCGGCCTGTAGAGACGCGTCAGCAGCTTGATAAGCGTCGTCTTTCCTGCACCGTTCTCACCGACGAGCGCCAGCTTGCCCCTGGCCGGCAAGTGGAACGAGATTCCGTCGAGCACAGGCTTCTCGGCGCCTGGGTACGCGAAGGTCACGTCCTCAAAGCGAATGCCATCACCCGGAGTCGGCCCCCGCGTCTCCGTGCCGTTCTCCGCGACGGAGTTGGTGTGCTCCAAGAACGAGAAGAGCGTGCGCAGGTAGGGCCTATCACCGAGCAGGGAAGCCGACGTCGTGAGCAGGTGATGGAGCGACTCGCGCGCCTGGCGAAACGCGACGAGCGCCATCGTCATCTCCGCTAGCGAGAGCGTGCCTACCGCGGCGAGCCAGGCCACCCAGGCGTAGAGCGCGTAGAACGAGAACGTGCCGAGCTGCTGCAGCCCGAAGCTGGCCAGGTTGCGTCGAATCGCGAGCTTCTTGTCGTCGTCCCAGAGCGCCGTGAAGATGGCGCGATAGCGCTCAAGGAAGACCGGCCCGAGACCGAAGAGCTTGATCTCTTTCGCGTAGTCCGCGCGGGCCAGCAGCATCTCGAGGTAGTTCTGTTTCCGCGTGTCGGGCGATCGCCAAGAGAAGAGCCGGAACGACTCCTTGTCGAAGTAGAGCTCCGAGATGAACACGGGGATCGTCGCCACGGCGAGCGCGACGAAGGACCACATCGAGAGCGTGGAGAGCAGGGCGCCGAGGCCGAAGAACGAGATCAAATTCTGGGCGAAAGAGAGCGCGTTGCCGACATGCGCCGTTGGCCGATAGGAAGCCTCGCGCCTGGCGCGCGTCATGCGGTCGAGCACGTCCGCGTCCTCGAAATCCGCGAGCGAGAGCGAGAGCGACTTCTCGAGGATGGTCTCGTTGATCCGCTGTCCCACGCGCTGGTTGAGCAGGGAGCCTATCAGGTCGCTGCCGCGCTGAAGCCCCGATGCGAGTACGACCAGGAGAAGCTCGATGCCGACGAGGACAATTACCTGACGCTGCGTCTCTGTGTCGGCGACCTCAGCAGCCCGCTCGACGGCGTTGACGATCTCTCTCGCGGTCCATGCGATGGCTGGCGCAAAGAGCGCTCCAACGAAGCCGAGGAACGCCGAGGCGAGCGCCTGCTTTGGATCGGTGCGGAACACCAGCATCGCCGCAGCGCGCGAGTCTCGGAGACTCTCTCGCCACGTGGGATCGGGCTCATCGGACTCATCGTTTTTCGACACGGCGCGAGGGTAACTGAACGTTCCGCGTGTGCTTGAGAGAACCTCTCCAGCCGCGCAGTCGGCGCACGGCTCGGCGGCAGGCGCATGCTGTACATGTGCACAGTCTTGTTCGATGGCCAAGAGAAGGGCTTGTAGAACTCCACTCCCGGGCTAAGGAGCCGCCGCGGGTGGTTCCCGAAAAACTCGCTGGCTTCCCTGGCGGGAAAGAGACCGACCTCAAGACGAAGGTGACCAGTGGATATTTTTACGTATCTCAGCGAGACGACCAACTACACGATGCCCCAGCTCCAGGGGATCATCTCCGCCTGGGTCGCAACGGGCGTGTTCGAGGGCCGAAGCAAAGTCCAGACGGATAACGGCCACGTAAACGAGGAGGACTACACCAAGCAGTCTGTCTACTCGCTTCTCTACTCGGTGTATCGGCAGGTCGGGACCGTCAAAGACGAACACGGAACGCCCTACGAGTTCACGTTCAACACGTGGGGATACGAATGGCCCAAGGCCTGGGGACCGGCACCCTTCCCCGACAGTGAGCCACAGCGCTTTGGAAAGAACGCGTACACCGGCCTCTATCACTTCGACGCGATGCAGAAGATGGTCGCCGAGAAGAACGGCCGCGTTCACGTGGTCGAGATGGGCTGCGGAACTGGCGCTGGGGCCGACCTCACCTGCGAGCGCACGTTGCCCAAGTGCACGTACGAGGCCGTCGACATGCAGTTCGCCGGCGTGTCCACCTGCCGCAAGAAGTTCGTTCCGCGCCACAGCCATCGCCTCGTTGCGACGCGCGCCGACGCAACGAACCTTCCGATCGGTGACGAGGTCGCTGACATCGTCGTCGTCAACGAGACGCATGTCACTGACCAGGGCCAGATCATGACCGAGGAGGACCGCAAGTTCTTCCGCTCGGCCAAGCGCATCCTCAAGCCAGGCGGCTTCCTCACCTGGGGTAACGCCATTCCCGATATGGCTTGGCAGCCCTGCTTCGACTTCATGGAGTCGATCGGCATGAAGGTCATCGAGGTCTGCGACGTGACGGAAGAAGCCGTCGTTGCACGCGACAAGGACAAGGCCCGCATCCAGGCCTATTGCGACCAGGCGCTCGACAAATTCCCGGCGCTCCGTGTGCCAGTGCTCGGCGCGCGCAAGCGTCTTGAGGCTGAGTTCGCGATGAAGAACCTCGCGCGTGACCCTGGAACGCGTCTCTACGAGGACATGAAGACGCGCGGCGACACCTACAAGGTGGCGCTCATTCAGAAGCTGAAGTGAACGCGTCGAGGTGAACCAGAATTCGCGTCGCGAATTCACCGTGTGACCAACAAGGGTCGAGCGTTCGCTCGGCCCTTCGTTTTTGTGGGCACGCCATCACCCATGCTTTGCCGGAGATGACTTCACGTGAGATCCTCCGCGCATGACTTCACGAACGCTCCGTATCGCTCTCTTGGCCGGGACCACCGCGCTGCTTGCTGCGTGTCCTTCCACACCGATGATGATGGTCGTTGCCGACGCAGGCGTACCGAGCAGCACACGCCTTGTCTTTGAGCCCGCAGCGATGGGAACTGCGATCGACTTCGGTGATGTGCCCTTCCCCGATGACCTCTACCTCGGCGAAGACGGCATCCTTATGGGCGATCTCCCCGGCGAGAGCGAGAGCGTCGCGCGTGCCCTCTACGCGTCGGTGCGACGGGGCCTGAGCGAGATCGATGGCTTTGGTGCGAACTCGGCGATCTTCTTCCGCGTCGACGGCCCGCTCGATGTGACGAGCCTGCCGGCCACGCCTGCTGCGTCGCTGGCGACCGACGCCTCCGTGTTCTTGATCGACGTCGACGCGGCCTCGCCGACCGCGATGCAGCGCGTGCCCGTTGCGGTCGAATACTCCGCCGCGCGTGGCTACCTCACGTTGCGTCCGGCTGACGGATCACCCCTCGAGGCAGGGCGCGCTTATGCCGCCGTCGTCACGCGCCGCGTGCTGGGCATGGACGGGCGCTCGATCGCGCCGGCCACCTCCTTCGCCTCCGTTCGCGATGCGAGCGCGCAGCCTGCAGACCCTGCGCTCGCGCGTGCCTGGATGGAGTACCGCAGCGTCTTTGCGGGGCTCTCCGCGAGCGGTGTTGCAACGCCAGAAGTCGTCGGCATGGCCCGCTTTCGTGTTCAGAGCGTGTTCGATGAGATGACCGACGTGCGCACGCAGATTCGCGGACGCGCCGTCCCGACGATTCGTGTGGTGCGCCTGACCCCCCGCGGCGCCGAGCTCGATGCGCTGCTCGGTACGCCGACGACGCCCGGACCTGGCGTCGATGCCGAAGGTGGCGTGGCCCACGACAACATTGGCTACGTCGTCGATGGCACCCTAGCGGCGCCGAACTTCCTCTCCGCAACGCCGCATGCCCATGACACCTGGCAGCGCGGGAGCGACGGACGTGTCGCTGTCCGCAGTACGAGCACCGTCTGGTTCACCCTCGTGCTTCCACGCGGCGACCTGACCAACGTCCCCACCGTCATCTTCCAGCATGGCCTCGGCAACGACCGCAGTCAGATCTTCGCCATCGCTGACACGCTGGCGCAAGCGGGCTACGCCGTGGCGGCGATCGACGCGCCCTATCACGGCATGCGCGCCGCTCCGATGGCCGTGGATACCGTCCACACCTTTGGCAGCACGATGGGCTCGGACCTCTACGGTGATGTCACCGGCACGCAGATCTACGTCGACTATCTAGGCGGCTTCGAACCCGGCCCCTACGCGGCGTTCCATCCCTTCTACCCACGCGACGCATTCCGCCAATCCGTCGCCGACTTGATGGCCCTCACCGACACGCTCGAGCGCGCCGATTGGAGCGCGGTCACCACGGCCTCGGGCGGGCCCGCGACGCTGGACCTCGACACAGACTCGTTTCCCTTCGTCGGAGTCTCCCTCGGCGGGATCCTCGGCACGATGTTCGTCACGATGGAGCCCAAGGTCGGCGCGGCGGTGCTCAATGTGACGGGCGGGCAGCTCACACGGCTCGTCGACTACAGCCCCGGCTTCCGCGACACGTTCTTTCCGATCCTCTTCCCCCAGTTCCGCCTGGAGCTGCTCGAACTGACCGAGGCACGCGACACGGTCGCCACGCTGCCGATGATCGCGCTCTACCAGACGCTCCTCGACCGCGGCGACTCGATGACCTTCGCCCCGCGCCTCGCACGCATGGACACCGACGTCCTCTTCCAGATGGCGACCGATGACGAGACGGTGCCGAACCTCGCGACCGAGTCTCTCGCGCGTGCAGCGGGCGCCACGATCGCCAACGCCGATGCGCGCTACACCAGCATGACGCGGGTGATGTTGCCCGTCGGCGCGACCTACGACATCGGTGGCGGCACGAGGGTTGTGCGCACGATGACGACGTTCGCGCCTTCCTCGCACGGCCTCATCCTCTCGCGCGGCGGTGAGGCTCGGGTGGAGCATCCCGCTTCGCCTCCCTTCGTTGAACTGGCCTCGCCCAGGCCGATCGCCAACCCCATCGTCGATGCCCAGGGACAGATCGTCCGCTTCTTCGATAGCTGGCGCGCCGGCGCGCCCGAGGTTCGCTGAGCGCTTGGCGAATGCGCCAGCGCATCCCCCGTCCAAGCAAGCGAAGTGAGCCCCAAGCCTCCCAGCCCTCTCCCTGCCGATCACGCGCTCATCGTCCGTGCTGCCACGATTGGCTTGGTCGCGTCGATCGCCGTGCATGCGGTGCTGGGCGGGCTCATCGCGGCGTTCGACTACGTCCCTGAGTCTGGCTTTGAGTTTGAGATGCCGAGCGAGGTCGAGTTCGGGCTCACCGAGGCGACCGAGGTCGCGCCGCTGCCTCCTCCAACGCAGCCCCCTGAGCCACCCCCTGAGCCTGCCGCTGCACCGACCGAGAATGGGACCGGACCCAGCGTGATGGAGGCCGGTGTGGCCTATGCAGACGCGGGCGTTCCGACCGATGCGCCACGTCGACGAAGGCGCGATGCGGCGGTGGATCCGGATGGCGGCGTCCCCCGAGAATTCGGAGACGAAGGCTCGGGCTCGCCGGTCGCATTTCTTCCACCGGGCGGGCAGATCGCGCTTCGCCTCGATCTGGATCGCGTGCGCCAATCGCCTGTGCGCGCTGAGGTAGAGCACC
>Ga0105045_10003764_pt1 | contig 13101 bp, 7 predicted proteins | sample MAT02_FD_78089 | JGI IMG/M metagenome (GOLD analysis project Ga0105045, IMG submission 78089) | Freshwater microbial communities from Lake Fryxell liftoff mats and glacier meltwater in Antarctica - MAT-02 (megahit assembly) | ecosystem: Environmental > Aquatic > Freshwater > Ice > Liftoff...
AAACGCATTTAAATTTTCGCACATTCTATTTTTATTAACTCCCTAAAATTCACTCAATTAATCCATTATAAATTGCTGTAAAATACTATATTTGGCTGATAATCAGAAAAATATACAGGCGTGAGAAAGATGGGTGATATAAGTTTTTTTGAGCCCTTAGAAGACCATAGGAGAGCGTCAGGGAACAAACAACATGAGTTATTTGACACAGAAGCTATTTCTCAGTGCGGTATCATAAGTGGCGCGGATTCATGGGGGGAAATTCAAGAATACGGTAAGATAAAAGAAGAGTGGCTATCTACATTCTTGAAACTCCCGAATGGTGTTTCATGGCATGACCCATTCAACCGAGTGATTAGTTCTTTGTGTCCAAAGAAATTTGAGACTTGTTTTCGAAATTGGGTTTCTTCCCTAATTGAGGCTACTGGAGGTGTTATTTCAATTGACGGGAAAATTATTCGTGGAGCTAAAGTGAACGGGAAATCTCCCATTCACGTGGACAGTGTTTGGGCAATCGAAAACAAATTACATTGGACGCTCAATGTGGCTTTCGGAGAAGATTTTAATCGGAAAAGGTCATCTGATGCTCCGCAAAATTTTTCATTAATAAATAAAATTGCGCTCAACTTGGCTAAAAAAGAAACTTCGTGTAAATTGGGAGTCAAGTCGAAACGCAAAATTGCAGGGTGGGATGAAAACTATTTACTTAAAATTCTGGGTTGTTAAATGCGTTTGCCCTGAACAAGATATGGCAGATTATTTAGGTGTTGATAGAAACACTTATGCCAATTGGGAACGAGGTGGAAACGATGTGAAATCGGAATATATTCCGAAATTGGCTGAGTTGCTAAATGTGAATATTGCAGAACTTTTCTCGCATGAAAAAGACGATGGTGTGCATATTACCAGCAAGCACAACGAAGGAAAAGATAATTCTATTCTCAACGGTGCAGTTATTGTTATTACGGATAAAGATGCCATCGCAAAACTTTCGGATATAATAAAAGAAAACTTACAAAGCAAAAAAGAGTAAAACTAGGGTTTTAATAATACTTCAACGATTGTTCTTCTAGCAAAACGAAGCAATTGCGCCAAAAGGATGAGGTAAATAAAATGAATACCTTGGTTTTGAGAAAAAGAAGATAAATGATAAGTATCAATTGAAAATCATCAATTATTTCAACCCTCCAATTTTCTCCTCCAATAACCCAATCTTACTCAAAGCATCAGCTTCTTTCTTGCGTTCAATCGCTACAACTTGCTCTGGTGCGCTATCAACAAAATTAGCGTTGCTTAATTTCTTCTGAACGCCAATTAAGAATCCTTTTGTGTATTCTAATTCCTCAGTCATCTTAGCTTTTTCGGCTTCAATATCAATGTTATCTCCAAAAGGAACAAAATATTCATTTGAGTCAACCATGAAGCTATTTGAATTTGTAACTTTCTCAGTTACGTATTCCAAAGAAGTTAAATTACCCATTTTGACAAGCACTGAATCGAAAGCTGTATCTGCTTTGCCATTCAATTTCACCATCATATCCAATTTCACTTTGTTTGCGATGCTTTTGGCTTTGCGCACATTTCGAATTCCAGAAATTATTTCTGTTGATTTTTCAAATTGCTTTAAAACATCCTTGTTTATGACTCCAACTTCTGGCCATTGAGCCAACATGATATCGTTTCCATCTGCTCTTTTCTCCAATGAATGCCACAACTCCTCCGAAATGAAAGGCATATATGGATGCATTACGATAAGTAATTTTTCGAAGAACTTTTTGGTAATTGCAAGTGTTGTAGCGTCAATGGGGTGTTTGTAACCTGGCTTGATCATTTCTAAGTACCAAGAACAGAAATCATCCCAAACAAGTTTGTAAATAGACATTAATGCTTCAGAAATTTTAAATCGATCAAAGGATACATTAATCTCAGCCAAAGTTTCGTTGAATTTGCTTTCAAACCATTCAATTGCTTTGATTGAAGCTGTAGGTTGAGGCATTTCTTTCACTTCCCAACTATCAATCAATCTGTAAGCGTTCCAAATTTTATTCGTGAAATTTCGACCTTGTTCGCATTGACTTGTATCAAAAGGCAAATCATTTCCGGCAGGAGAAGAAATTAAAATTCCCATTCGCACTCCGTCCGCACCAAATTTTTCAATTAATTCAATAGGATCGGGAGAATTTCCGAGTGATTTAGACATTTTTCGTCCCAACTTATCGCGAACGATTCCAGTATAATATACATTTTTGAAGGGAATTTTATCCATGTATTCATGTCCAGCAATAATCATTCTTGCAACCCAGAAAAACATAATTTCTGGTGCTGTTACTAAATCATTCGTTGGATAATAATAATTGATTTCCTCATTTTTTGGTTGCGTTAAACCATTAAAAACAGAAATTGGCCACAACCAACTTGAGAACCAAGTATCGAGAACATCTTCGTCTTGACGCAGCATATCAGCCGAAATAGATTTTCCGGATTTTAGCGTTGCCAAGGTAATTGCTTCTTCCTCTGTTTTTGCAACAACAAAATCTTCCGAATCTGAACCAAAATACCATGCAGGAATTCGATGTCCCCACCACAATTGACGAGAAATACACCAATCCTTGATGTTTTCCATCCAATGGCGATACGTGTTTTTGAACTTATCAGGATGAAAAGCAATGTCTCCATTCATTACGCTATCTAATGCCGGACCAGAAAATTCCTTCATATCAACAAACCATTGCAACGATAATTTTGGTTCAATTGCAGCATTAGTTCGTTCAGAAAATCCAATTTTATTGATGTGATCTTCGGTTTTAATCAAATATCCTTTATCGTATAATTCTTTTTCGATTGCTTTTCTAACTTCAAAACGATCCTTTCCTTCATAATGCAAACCATGCCTATTTAAAGTTCCGTTGTCGTTTAAAATATCTATTGTTTCTAGATCGTATTTTTTTCCGAGGTCGTAATCGTTCACATCATGGGCAGGAGTAACTTTCAAACAACCCGTTCCAAATTCCATATCAACGTATTCATCTTGAATAATTGGAATCGTTCTGTTTGCGATAGGAACAATTACCTGTTTACCATGTAAATGCTTAAATCTCGAATCATTTGGATTAATGCAAATTGCTGAATCGCCCAATATTGTTTCGGGTCGAGTAGTGGCAATTACCAACCATTCGTCTTGTGTTCCCACAATTTTGTAACGTACGTGGAATAATTTAGAATTTATTTCTTTGTGAATTACTTCTTCATCAGAAACGGCTGTCAATGCTTCAGGATCCCAATTCACCATGCGAACGCCACGGTAAATTTTTCCTTTATTGAACAAATCAATAAATACATTGATTACAGATTCAGAATATTCTGGATCCATCGTGAAACTAGTGCGTTCCCAATCGCATGAACAACCTAATTTTTTCAGTTGTTCAAGAATAATTCCACCATGTTTATCTTTCCATTCGAACGCATGTTTCAAGAATTCATCCCGTGATAAATCAGATTTTTTAATTCCTTCGGCACGTAGTTTTTGAACAACTTTTGCTTCCGTTGCAATTGATGCATGATCTGTTCCAGGAACCCAGCACGCATTTTTTCCAAGCATACGGGCTCTTCGAACAAGAACATCTTGAATCGTGTTGTTTAGCATGTGCCCCATGTGAAGCACCCCAGTAACATTCGGTGGAGGAATTACAATTGTGTATGGCTCGCGATCATCTGGAGTAGAATGAAAATAACCTTTTTCCATCCAGTGTTTGTACCATTTTTGCTCCGCTTCCAACGGGATATATGTTTTTGGGGTTTCCATGTTTTGCAAATTAAAAGTGCAAAAGTAATAAAATGGAGGTAGTATTTCAATACCTATACATGATTGACCGTGTTTTTTACCTACTTACGTCAAATAGCTTTTACTTGATCGTTTTGTCTTAATTGTTTGGTATAGAGACACAACTTTGTTGTAATTATGTTTTTTTTGTAAAATTTTAAAAATAATGTGAAATAAAATTTTGTTAAGCCAAATATTTTAATAGATTTGTCTTGTACTAATACTTTATGAATTATGAAACGAGCTCTAAACATTATTGTAATTGTTGTGTCTGCATTTTGTGTCTGTAAATCTCACGCACAGATTGACTCTTCTTCTTTTTCTTTTGTAGAAAAGGGAACGCTAGGTGGTAATTTTGAAACCGTTTTCGATAAGGAAGGGGTGAGTTATTCAATTCGTGACTTGGTTGTCGGCAAAGACAGGGTAAACGAATCCAACGTGATTATTAAAGCAACTAATTTCCCGTGTACCAATGGCTACTTTGAGGTTTGGTATGAAGATGGCAGCGGATTCGAAAACGCAACAAATCCAACTCACTTGTTGAGAAGAAATATTATGTGCCAAGTTTTATCTGATGTTTCTAATTTTATAAATTCACCACTAACCACAACAGGCGAGAAAGTTCGGATCATAGTTAAAAATATAAATGAATTGATTCCTTCAGGATCAGCATTAGGTTTAGCTTCTTCATTTACATCGTCTGAACTGAATTTAAATCCTTCATTTGGTTTGATTGCTGATAATGAAATTTGGAAAACGATTCATACTGGTGTTGATTCGTATGCAACTTTCTCAGTTGTAACAGGAAATATATATCATGGAATTATGGGGTATAATTTTAATGGTTCAATCAATTGGAATTATGATTTAAGTACTACTTCTCTTGGCACAAATCAATATGATTTTTACTCCGTTGTATTGCACGAAATAATGCACGCATTAGGTATTGCATCCAATATCAATTATGACGGTACAAGCCGCGCGGGGACAGAATTCCTAAATGTTTTTACGCGTTATGATTTATTTTTGGAAACGCAAAGTGGATCAAAACTAATCACCAATTCAGGGCCTTGTGACCTAATAAATTATGCATTTAACGCTAATTTATCTCCAAGTGTAACTACTCCGGGATGTAATCTACCGACAAATGTAAATTCCGGTTCATCTTCAAATTCAACGACCTGTGCAACGGCCTTGAAGTTCAACGGTACTGCAGTGCTCCCTATTTACACACCAAATTGCTTTGAATCCGCAAGTAGCTTAAGTCATTTCGAAGACATGTGTTTTCCAAGTATCTCACCTTATGGAAATGACAACTATTTTGCGATGTCCAATGCAGCCCAAAATTTAATTAAAAGGTATCCTAAAGCAGAGGAGCGATTGGTTTTATGTGACTTAGGATACTCAGTTGGTACTAGTTTTGGTACTTCGAATAACCTATATTCTTATCCGGGTGTTTCTTTATGTTCTGGGATTACAGTTGCTGGAGTGCACGATGGAGTGCTTAATAGCAATTTCACCTATTATGGTGCTGTTGGAACCCCAATCACGATTAGTGGTTTTTTAGGTAATGATGTGAATGCTATTGGTTTTGAATGCTTGACAGACATAACAGATCCCTCAGCTACACTTAATACAACAGCAGGAACTTCATTAACAAATGTATTATTAAGTTCAAATTTTCCAGGACTACATTTATTGCGCTATATTCCAATTAATGGTGCTCAAAAAGGGAATATTACCTACATCGTTGTTTATATGCAGACTAATTTGAATTGTATGCCGACGACATGTGACGATTTAATATCTAATGGAAATTTCGAAACTGAAACTGGATGCGGTGGACTTTATCCTGACAACCTTTTCTCTCCGAATAACACAGTTGTACTAAGTTGCTGGCGCACATTTTCGGGCACACCTGATTTAATTTCTAGAACAGACGGTATTACGTGTCCTTGGGGTTACAGCAGTTATAGTTTCACAATTAATCCATTTTATGAGACTTGGAATGGTGCACCGAATAATAATTACACATATCTAGCGTCTTACGAGGCAATTCAACAAGAGTTGACTAGTGAAATTCAGCAGAATGTTGAATACACGGTAACATTTCGCGCAAAAAGAGATGGACTCGCTCTTAGCGTCCCCCCCGTACTCATGATTAGAGCGACGAATGGCACTCTGACACCACAAATTAGCCTTAATTTAAATGCAGGTTACTTGCTTGCAAGTCAATCAATAACAAGCTTTCCAGGGTGGCAGTATTATAGTTTGAATTTCACTTACACAGACACACTAACGTTAAACAATCTAATTTTACGGTCATCTTCATTTACAAACCAGTATTCAGGATTTTTTATTGATGATATTACGTTTGATTTAGCTGTGAATGCAAATCCTTTGGAATTGAATTTACCAGCAGCTATTTGCCTGAATCAACAAATACCAGATATGAGTATATATCTGGGTTCTGCTCCACCGAATGGTTATTTTGATGGGCCAGGTGTAACAGTTTCCAACGGAATTTGTTCCTTCAACGCAACTGTGGCAGGAATAGGACCGCATGAAATGAATTATTATTACACGACTCCTTCAGGTTGTGAAAAAATGATAATAGGGTATCTTCCGGTAGTTATGAATCCCGTAATACCAGTGTTTAGTCAAGCTACAAGTTTGTGCAGCGGTGCTTTGGATAATCTCTTACCCATGACTTCGGATAACAATATTGCAGGTTCATGGTCTCCTGCTTTTAATAATTTGACAACGGCAACTTACACTTTTACACCAAATGCGGTGTATTGTGCAAATGCTATTACAAGGACGATTAATATTACGCCGAGTGTTGCACCTTACTTTAATGTTCCGACTGCAATTTGTCAAGGCGAATTTATTCCTCCGTTTCCAACTGTCTCGGCAAATGGCGTGCAAGGAATTTGGTCGCCAACGTTAAATCTTAATCAAACAACGAATTATTCATTCATGCCAAATGCTGGTCAATGCGCGACTCCATTGGCTCAAACCTTAAGTGTAAATGCACAAGTAACTCCAGTTTTTTCAGTATTTCCACAGATTTGCTCTGGCGATTTTATTGTTCCCTTACCTCAAACATCAATGAATGGAATAAATGGAACTTGGTCACCTAGCATCAATAATACGGCTACCACAAATTATACATTTTTACCAGCTAGCGGTAGTTGTTCAACAATCGGTAATGCAACAATTATTGTAAATCCTCCATGTCCGGAATGCACAAATATCGTTGGCACTTTTTTGACATCTTCACTCTTAGCTGGGAATTATCAGAATCAAACTTTTAAAGTAGTTGAGGATATCGTAATTTCAGGAATTGTAAACATGAACAATTGTATTTTAGCGGTGACACCGGGCAAGGAAATTAGAGTATTGAGCGGTTCAATGTTAGTTTTAAATGGTTGCCATGTTTACGGTTGTGTGTCCATGTGGGAAGGAATAATAATTGAAGAAGGTGGACAATTACGAATAGGTACAGTGACGAGCCCTTTTAAAACTACACTTATTGAGGATGCCTTGGCGGCAGTAAGAGTTGTGGCACACAATGCACAAGTAAATAACCCAATTTTAACTATTGACGGGGCAACGTTTAACAGAAACAGAGATGGAATTGTGATTGATTCTTATCCATACAGTGATGTTGCGTCTAAATTCAGCATAAAAAACTCCTTATTTACTTCACGTATTATTCCTTATAATCAATATGTTTGGACAAACACAATTGTATTGAAAGGCGGCAATCCAAATGCAACATACTCGAATTTTGAAGCGCCATATATTAATGAATCCTTGTATCCAGTATCTTATTTAAAATTTCCAAATGCCCTAAAATATCCTGAGAGTGGAATTAATTTAATGAATGTTGGTAATGACCCAGGTGCTCTTGCATTATCATTTCCTTCCATTATTATTGGCTCAACTGTTCTGCCAGGAGATTATTGTGTTTTTGATAATATGGACGTTGGAATTTATTCAAGCACTAGTAATTTTGAGGTTGTTAATTCAACTTTTCAATTCACACGATTAATTAATTATGGTTGGCCATACGTGAGCGTAAATGGCACAGCGCAAGGAGTGAAATGCGCAAATCCAAACCTAAGACAAGTTAAAGTAAACATTGCAGGAACAAGTGCGCTTCCAAATATGTTTTATGGACTGAATACAGCACTTTTTGTTAAAGATTATTATTGTGTTAGTTTTGACAATAATGACGTTCGAAGCAAAAGAATACTTTCTGCAAATGGCACTAATCTCACTGGTAGATTAGGTGAAAACGCCGTGAAATTATTTCTGTCAAAATATTTAATTGTGGATATAAAATCAAACAACGTGAGAAATATTGACATTCCGATTTCATTAAATCAGTCTTTAACAAGTAATTCTCCTCAAATCAACATCAATAATAACTTGTTGCATAAACATTATTTAGACCCTTCCAATAATACTGTCCTTACAGCTGGATATGCTTTTTTTTCAGCAATACTATTGGAAAGTCAGTTGAATGGGCAGAATGGCAACTCAAGTTTTATGAATGTTAATTTAAATAATATTCAAGGAGCTAGGAAAGGGATAACTATTAAGAATTGGAACAATACAAAGACAGTGGTTAATTTTAATAATATCTTTTTGGATGCTTATCCTTTATTCTCAAATGTGTTTCCAGTAACATACGGAATAAGTTTGTTCAATTGCATTGGAAATGGCAGTCAATTGACTGCAATAACAAACAATTATATTACAGGATTTAATGTTAGAGCAACTGAGTCCAAAGGAATTAGCATTGACGGTTCTGTAGGAAATAAAATTGAATGTAATTTTCTCACATTAACTTTTATGGGATTGTATTTTAAAGGAAATTGTAATCCATCAAAAACTAAGCGAAATGATATGTGGAATCATAGGTATGGATTTGTTTTGGATCAAAATGCGGTTATAGGAACTCAAGGCGCGCCAGGTCAAGGTGCGGACAATAGATGGATGGGGAGTGGTTGGACAACTATTTCAAATCCAGCAGTCAACCTTAGTAATGCTAAGATTAAATCGTTTAATATAAATTTGAGTTTAGCTGAGAATTCAAGAATGTTCATCTCAAATGTGAACCCAACTTTTAATCCTACGAATTCGGCCATTTATTCAATTGGATCATCACCTTATATGACATCATGGTCAGCGGCTCAAACGTTAACTGTAACGAATGGTTCAATGTCACCTTGTACTGGAATTATCCCAAACCCAATAGAGTTCGTTTATAGCGCATCCGAAAATGCAATGGTTTTAGAAACAACTGTTACACCTCAAGAGGCTGACACCATTGAAGCTCCTTATGCAATTAGAAAATTACATCAAGCTTATTTGGTGCTGGACACCAGACAAGAACTTTTATCTGAAAGTTATGAATTGCAGGATTATTATGATCAAAAAACACCTGAAAATGTTGGTAAACTGAGAGAAATAGAAAGATTGTTGGATGAAGAAGATTTTATTCTAGGTAGTCAAAAATTAATGTTGATGATTCCAGATAATTTGATCGAACTAGCATACATGGACTTTTTTGAATTGGCGCTTAAATATGCGTATGGCACATTTGACAGTACGGATAGTCTTGCATTAATTGACTTAGCGATGGGTTGTTCATTCATCCAAGGAAATGTGATTTATCAGGCAAATGCTCTTTATAATAAAATTTATTTTACATCAGAATTGTTCGATGAGGCTTGTCCAAATATTGTCCCTAAATCTATTGGAATTGGAAGCAAAGCACCGAAGGAAAATCCTTTTAGTATCGAAATTTATCCAAATCCAAATAATGGTGAGTTTTCTATTGTTTCTCAAAACGAGGATGTGGAAAAAATTCAACTAACGCTTTATGGAGTTGATGGAACTTTGATACATTCACAAGGAGAAAATTTTAGAGGCGGTAAAATTAATAAGTCGGTAAACTTAGCAGCAGGAACTTATTTTGTGGAAATTGTAGATTTGATTTCAAATCAAAAAACTATTGAAAAGATGATTGTGAGGTAAGGGTACAAAAAAAATGTTATCATGTTTCTTACAGGTTGCTTTTTAAAAACAACCTGTAAGATACTTTACTCTTGATTGATCGTTAGTAATTTAACTTGTTCATGGCGGTTACATACCTTTCGAACGATTAATTAACGCTGAGATTTTGTTTGTCTTAATTTCGTGCCTAGATGATGAAAAGATTTGTGAAATATGCTCGCTGATGTGATTTTTAGATGAACCTTTTAATTTTAATATTCAACGAAGACCGCCGAAGACCGCAGCAAAGCTAATAAGTGATTTTTAGTATTTTCCTATGAAAACCGAGCCAGTAATTTAGTCGGTACTTTATACGTCGCCGAATACAACATTCCCGCTTGACGGTGTTTGAAAGTGGAAAAAGCTTTTCGGTACCATTTCGCATCAGTGGCTTTTTTATTTAAATCTTCATTGGTTTGAATGCCAAAAGACGCATCCTCTAAAAAAGCTTCGATCTGGTAAACGCTAATTCCAGAATGTTCGATGCGCTCCAAAACGACTTCAAAATCAGCTTCTGTGAAGCGATAAGTTGGGTCTGTTTTTTCTCCATTTGACGTCCCATTTAAATTCAAGAAAATGTGTTGGTCTAAAAAATCGTTCTGTTTCATGAATTTGCCTTTTTGCTTATTTTATATTTGGGTACAAATTTACGACAATTGTTAAATGTAGAGTTCTAGTTTTTTAAAAGATAAAATGCAAGATCACACGCATTATTCTGATAAGTATATTTTAACTCAATTGGATTCTCATTATTCTTATAAAAAGCGCGCAATGTGGCAGGTGCAACAAATTTAATTTCCATAGTGGGGTAAGCCTGAATCAGTCCTTCAATCTTAAATGAAATGGGCGAAGCGGCAAATCGACCTTTCGTACCTCGCGTAATAATGCCAAATTGATCGAAAAATTCTTGGTCAAAAAATGCATGTAGTTCTTTCAACAAATTTCTAACATCTTTAGAATTCAGATGATCTTTGAGCTCCATTTTTTTTGACGCTTCGGCAATTTCTGATATGTTTCCTTGATTGTCCATGTGTAATGAACAAAAAATTGCTTTGTTGGCTTCTATAGAAATTCCAAGTACTTTCATTTTATGGAGTTTTGGTTTGAGGGTTAATATTACAGAAATAAAATAAGTTACAAGGGATTCTTTTGATTGGACTTGCGGGGTTAACGGTTCTAAGCGAAATAGCGGTGCAGCCGATTACTGAAAATTAGTTTTCGGGGATAATAAAAATTGTCAACTTTGGATTTAGGTGATGTTATAGCCATTTCAATTATTTAATAGTTCGTTCAATTCATTGATATATTTAATCCATTTCATTGCCGAGTCATTATCAAATTCAAACCAGTCATCATCAAATAACTCGTTTTCTACTGCTCTAATTGGGGATGGAAGCCCCGGTAAAATTTGAATTATTATTTGCTTTGAATCATTGAAAATAATTATCGCATAATTTTGAATACCTTTTGGGAAATAACCTTCAGATTTTAAAGTGTGATTCAGGAGCTCAGAAATTTTGTGATTATCAGCTAAAATATAGTGAGTTTCTTTTTTAGCTATCGGATTATTTCTACCGTAAAATCTGAATTCTTTAATTCCGTCCCAATCGTATTGTATTGAATTCTGAGCACTAAATGAAACATTCATTAAAACAATAAATAGCACTGACATTAAAATCAAATTTCTCATAGTGTACTTTTCATGGTTTATGGCGTTTAACGCTTGTCGTTGTTTTTTTTGTGTTGCGCCTGCGTCAAAAAAAATGGAGCTAAGCGCATGTGTGTGCCTTGAATGGTAAATATAAATAAAGTTCTCCGAACAGTTAGTTTTTAGAACGTCCAGAGAGTGAAAGTCTCTTAGGCACTCGAGTAACGTATGGAAGCATTCGTTAGTCGCAAGCTGGTTTCACTTCGGGCTGCCAACGCGGAGGAGTGACCCATGCAGTAAAGTAAGCGAGACTGCAAAAGTCTGAACTGATGAGCAGAACTTAGCGAAGCGATTTTACGAATTCCAAAAAAAGTCATTGAGAAAATGAGTAAACGAGATAAGAGGCATAGTTGTATGGGTAAAGCACATGATTGCAAAGCCCCACGAATACAAAAATTACAGTTACACAGATTCCGCAGGATTCGTCGGAAGGACATTTACCTTACCTAGGGAGGCCATGGAATAGATTCGGTTTCTATGTGCCAAGAAATGAAGCAAAGCGAAATTCACGAATACTAATAAAAAAAAATAAAAATGAGTAAAAGGTGGATGGGAATTGGCACACCTTCAAAGCAAGCTTTCGTACCTTTGAAAAATAGACAAGAAATGAAAAAACTCCAACCTTTCTGAACCGCCGAAGTCGCCTATGAAATATGCTGAGTTACCAATCTTCATTTAAGTTAATGAATAATATAATTTCATTTATATATTGATCACCAAAATAACGTTCTGTCATGGAATTAAAACCTTCTAAATGATTGCCGTCAAATTCGATGGATTTACGGTTGGATTTTAAATCAGTAATTTTCTTTGCGTCTTGACTAGTAGTGAATTTATCTTGTTTACCGGAAAAAACCAACATCGGTGTAAGGGTTGTTTTAAAAATTTTTGACAATTTTTTTGAACTTCGTGGCAGAATTATTTTTTTCCCTTTAGCCTCAAATATTTTCTTTTTAATGGTTTTTGGTTCAACAACCAGCCCCTCTAAAATTAAAAAATCTGGTTCGCCATTTTTGATTAAAAAACCAGTCATAATTGTCCCCATTGATAAACCCCAAACACCAATTTTGGTATTTTTAATAGTGTTTTTTGTCCAATGATAAACCGAAAATAAGTCTTCTGAAAATTCGTCATAATACAGTTGATTTGGATTCACTTTAAAGTCTGAACTTTTTCCAAATCCTCGGTAATCGAACATGACGACTGTAAATCCACGTTGAGATAAAATTGCAGCATGATTTAACCAATATGACATATTTCCCATATCACCATAAGCCATAATTATTGTAGCGTTTAAATTGACTTCACCCATTGGATTTAAAACCCACGAATGAAGTGATGCATTGTTAGTTGATTTTATTTGATGAATTTCAAAATCTAGCCCAAGAGAGTCTGGATGTACCAAATAATTTCTATCTGGTTGCAGACCAAATGCGCCAAAGGACACATTAAGGATAAAAAGGAATAATAATAATCTCATTTTCATTAATTTTTCATGATTTGC
>Ga0105045_10003765_pt1 | contig 13100 bp, 10 predicted proteins | sample MAT02_FD_78089 | JGI IMG/M metagenome (GOLD analysis project Ga0105045, IMG submission 78089) | Freshwater microbial communities from Lake Fryxell liftoff mats and glacier meltwater in Antarctica - MAT-02 (megahit assembly) | ecosystem: Environmental > Aquatic > Freshwater > Ice > Liftoff...
CCCAGCGCATCGGCCAGGAACAGTTCGGGCATCATGACGCCCTCGAAGAAGTCGGGGGCCTTGCCGATCACCACGGCGTCCACGTCGGTCCACGTCATCTCGGCGTCGGCGAGGGCCCGGCCGGCGGCCTCGCGAAGGAGGCCGGCCACGGACACATCGCCGCGCGTTGCTTCGTGCTTCGTCTGGCCGATGCCGACGACGGCTACTCGTTCATGACCCATCAGGCGTCACCTTCCAGGACGGTCACCAGGTTCTGTTGCAGGCACGGTCCGCTGGTTGCATGGGCCACGCCCCGGTCGGCGCTCCCGTTCGAGATGCGATTCGCCACCTCGCCGATCCGGATGAGACCGGCGGTCATCATGGCGTTGGCTGCGAGGGCGCCGCCGGAGGGGTTGATCGACGTCTCGCTGTCCAGCCCGAGGGCGTCGACCAGGATCAGCTCCTGGTGGCTGAACGGCGCATGCAGCTCGGCCACATCGACCTTGCCCTCCGCCACGCCAGCCTTGTCGGCGGCGATCCGGGTGCTCTCGCTCACCGTGAGGTCACGCAAGCCCAAGTGGATCGGCTCGACCCGGTGGTCGATCCCGCGGATCCAGGCCGGACGCTCCACCTTGGAGCGGGCGACGTCGCCCGCCGCCAAGATGATGCAGGCCGCACCGTCGGTGACGGGCGGGCAGTCGCTCTTGCGCAGCGGGGCGATGTGGTACCCGTCGGTCAACAGCTCGCTCGCCGGACGGTCCCACGCCAGCTGGGCATTGGGGTTGTCCATCGCGTCCTTGCGGCTGCGGGCGGCGACGGTGGCCATGTCGGCCTCGGTGGCCTTGCCGCTGTCGAGCAGCGCACGGGCCTGGAGGGCGGCGAGGCTCACGGAGTCCGCCCACAGGGGGGCGACCGTGATCGGGTCGAGCTGGCGGGTCAGCACCATCGGCAGGTCGCCGGGCGACGACTTGGCGTAGGCGTAGACCAAGGCGGTGTCGAGCTCGCCGAGTTGGAGCTTCACCCAGGCCTCATAAAGGGCCCACGCACCGTCCATCTCCACGTGGCTCTCCTGGATGGGCGGCCATGGGCCAACGCCGTCGAGCGTCGACACGAAGCTGAAGGCCGTGCCCGCCAGGTAGTCGGTGGAACCCGAGCAGGTGAAGCCGATGTCGTCGATGGTCATGTCGACCTGCTCGAGCGCGCCGTGGATGGCGGGCATCAGCATCTCGACCTCGTTGAGCTCGGGCACCGAGCGACGGCCGGGGGTCTGGGCGAAGGAGATCACCGCGATGTCGCGCATCAGCCTTCGCCTCCGAACTCTGCGGTGCCGCCGAGGCCGGTGCGCGGGTTGCGCACCGTCAGCTCCGTGGGGGCAACGCCGCCCGGCCAGGAACCGAGGCCGGTGCCACGGATCTCACCAGGAATGCGGACGTTGACGTCGTCGGGCTCGCCGGTGGGGCGGAACCACTTGATGGACTCGAGCGTGGGCTCGATGTCGGCGTCGTCGCGCCAGACCGCTTCGACCCGCATGCCCACGCGGACCTGGTCGGCGGGGATCTCCTGGATGAGGTGCATGATCGAGAGGTCCGCTCCGTCGAGGAGGATCAGGGCGCTGGTGTAGGGGATTTCCATGCCGGACCCGTAGAACTGGAGGTTCACCACGCAGAAGCTGGTGACGGTGCCCACCTGGGCCACCTCGACCTCGATTGGCGTGGCGGCGCCAAGCTCGGGATCGGCGCCGCGCGGCGGCACGTACACCCGGCTGTCGGGCGTGGCCCGCTGCCCGATGATCTTCTTCTGGGTGATGCCCTTCAGGAAACGGGAGGTGGCTTCACCCGGGGTGAACGTGTAGTCGAGCCGGGCGGGAGTGCGCACGGACCGCACCGGCTCGACGCCCTGCAACGATGGAGGAAGTTGGATCTCGGGCATCAGCCAGCCCCTCCTTCGGAGTCGACGAGCACCCAGTGGGCGATGTCGTTGATGTGGCCCTCGCGCTCGTCGGCCCAGACCGGCTTGACCCGGTCGCCCGTCGCGACGGCGTCGATGCCGTCGGCCTTGAGCGCACCGAGCATCGGCGTGTCGGCGCCGTCGAGCGTGACGAGGACCCAGGCAAACGGGTCGTCGAGCGGGTGCTTGGCGTGCGGTGCGGTCACCCACGCCCACGTGGTGATGACCCCCTCGGGGCCTACCTCCACCAGCTCGGTGAGGTCGTTGCCCGAGACCGGGTCGAACTCGGCGGGCGGAACGATGACCCGGCCATCTTCGGCCTTCGACCCCACCAGGACCTGCTCGCGCAGGCCCGTCAGGAAGGCACCGATGATGGGTCCGGTGGTCCGCTTGAACGGGTACTCGATGATGAGCGGGGCGGAAAGGATCTCCCCGGCTTCTGTCTGGTCCGGCACGGCCTGGACACTAGAACACGTTCTCGTTTTCACCAATCGGTCGTTCTGGTCGTTGAGGAGCAGCGGCCACTCCGGAAGGACCAAGCTGGAGCCTGTGTTGATCCCCGATGGGCTGAGGTGGCTCCGGAACCGGCCCGATGGGGCAGCCTGGCTCGAGGCGCTCGATGCCGGTGGTGCTGAAGGTCCAGTGGCCGCACGACGAATGCGAGCACAAAGCCGCCGATGAGCTGCTCTGGGACCTCGCTCCGACCCAAGGCGACCAGGTCCTGCTCCACCGAGACCTGCTCGGCCACACGCGCCGGGAGGCGGTAGGTCGACTCGACCGCCTCCAGGCAGAGCTGGGACTCGACCGCGACCGAGCGCTCGGCTGGACCATCGGCCAGACCATGGCCTGGGCCTTCTCCTCGCCCTACACGACGCAGCACTTTGCGACGGTCCGTTGGCTCCCTGAGGGGCGACCCTGTCCCCACTCCTGTCCGTCCCCCGGGCCGTGAGCGGGTTGTCGGGGTGGCCCGTTGGCAAGAAGCGTCGCCGCCCGTGGCCGTCCTCGAGGAAGTAGCCGTGGTGGGTCTTGAGCGGATGACAGGCCGGACAGAGCGGGTCCTGGTTGTCGAGCTCGGTCACCGGGTCGTCGACGAACGGAACGCGATGGTCGATCTGGATGGCGACGGTGCGGTTGCAGGCGATGTTGGTGCAGCACAGTCCGTTGGCTTCGATTGCGGTGCGTTGGTGGACGTTGAGCCCGCGCCCGTGGTGGGCGACGTTCACGACATTTCGTCCTTTGCGCACGACCACCGCCAGGAACGGGTCGTCGCGCAGGATCTCTCGCACCGCTTCGACCGATCGGTCCGACTCCGGCGATCTCGCACGTCTCACCGGCCAGCGCGTGCGCTCGGAGGTGAAATCGGACATCGGCACCACCACGGACACAGGCGCACACCACGCCGCGCTGGCAGGATCCCCCTCGTGGCATCGGTGCGAAGAGCAGACGAGGGGTTCGGGTCCGAGCGGGCGATCCGGGTGTTCGTGTCTTCGACGTTCCGCGACATGCAGGCCGAGCGCGAAGAACTGGTGAAGCGGGTCTTCCCACAGGTCCGACGAATGTGCGAGCAGCGCGGCGTCGGCTGGTCGGAGGTCGACCTGCGGTGGGGCGTGACCGACGAGCAGAAGGCCGAGGGCGCCGTGTTGCCCATCTGCCTGGCGGAGATCGACCGCAGCAGGCCGTTCTTCCTCGGTCTGCTCGGCCAGCGCTACGGCTGGGTACCCGAGGATCTGCCCGAGAACCTGCTCCAGCAGCTCCCGTGGCTCGGCACCCTCCCGGGGACGTCGGTGACGGAGATGGAGGTGCTGCACGGCGTCCTCAACGACCCCGACGCCGCCGGGCACACGTTCTTCCACCTGCGGGATCCCTCATGGATGGCATCGAGATCGCCCGAGGAGCAGGAGATCCTGGGCGAGGCGGTGCCCGAGAACGTGGCCAAGCTCGAACAGCTCAAGGACCGGGTGCGGGCATCAGGCCACCCGTGTCACGACTACCTGTCACCCGAGGACCTCGGCCAGCAGGTGCTCACCGAGCTCACGGCGATGGTCGACCAGCTGTTCCCGGCAGGCGAGGTCCCCGATCCGATCGAGCGGGAGGGTGCGGCCCATCGCGCGTTCGGCGCGGCGCGCCGGGCCGGCCACATCGACCGTCCGCAGGTAGTGGCGGCGCTCGAGCAGTTCGTCGAGGGCACCGCTCCCCCACTGGTGCTGCGCGGCGAGCCGGGCTCGGACCTGACGCCGTTGATCGCCCGCTGGGCGGAGGTTCGCCAAGACGCGCACCGCGACGAAACGGTCATCGTCCACCACGTCGGCGCCACCTCGGACGCATCGGACTGGCGTTCGCTCGCCGGGCGTCTCGTGGCCGCGCTCGACCCGTCGGTCGATGTGTCGCTGCTGCCCGACGACGCAGCTGGCCGCCGCGCTGCGATGTTCTCGGCGCTCGAGCGGGCCGGCGAGCGTGCACAGCAGACGGTGCTCCTCGTCGATGGAGCCGAGCTCCTCATCGACGTCGACGGCGCCCCCGACCTGACGTGGCTCCCGATGGAGGTGCCCGCGTCGATCCGCGCCATCGTCACCACGAGTGACCAGCGGACCGTCGACGAGGCCACCCGCCGGGGGTGGCCGGTAGGCGAGGTGCCGCCCCTCGACGATGCCGAACGGCGAGCATTCATCGGCACCTTCCTCGGCCGCTGGTCAAAGGGCCTCGATGCCACCCACGTCGACCGGCTGGCGGGCGCGCCCCAGACCGGCAACCCGCTCTTCCTGCGCACGGTGCTCGACGAGCTGCGCCAGTGGGGCGACCACTTCACCCTGGGCGAGGCAATCGACCGGTACCTGGCGGCGCGCACCGTGGATGACCTCCTCGAACAGGTCCTGGTCCGCTACGAGGCGGACTTCGAACGCGACCGTCCCGGCCTGGTCGGCGACGCCCTTCGCGCCCTTTGGGCCGCTCGTCGTGGCCTCACCGAACCTGAACTGCTCGCGCTCCTCGGCGGGGGCGACAACGAGCCGGTGACCCACGCGATGTGGTCACCGCTCGTCCTCGCCGCCGAGGACGGTCTGGTGACCCGCTCGGGCATCCTCGGCTTCGCCACACCGCTGCACCGCAAGGCCGTCGAGGATCGCTATCTGCCCTCCGAAGCTGACCGGCAACGAGCGTCCGCAACGGTGGCGGCCTACTTTGCCACCCAGCCCCTCGGACCCCGGGTGGTCGAGGAACTGCCTTGGGCCCTGCTCGCCGCCGGGGACCTGGACGGCCTGGTCCAGACCATCTCGGACCTCACGTACCTCGATGCTGCCTATCCCATCGCTCACGCCGACCTCCGCCGCCAGTGGGCCCGCGCGAGCAATGCGGGGCGCTTGGTGGTCGACGGGTACCGATCGGTGCTCACTGATCCGGCATCGCACCCTGAGGAGGCATGGGCGGTAGCTCGGCTGGTGACCGACGCCGGCCACCCGACCGAAGCGTTGGCGCTCAACCGGTTCCTCGTCGGCCACTACCGGGCGGGTGGATCACCGGGTGAGCAGAAGGCACCCGCCCGGCTGCGGGCATCGCTCGTCAACCTCGGTGCCGCGCTCTGGCTCCAGGGCCAGCTGAACGAGGCCGAGGGGGTGCTCGATGAAGCCGTTGCCCTCAGCCGTGAGGCCGGCGACGACCTCCTGCTCCAAGCCGCCCTCGGCAACCTCGGTTTGGCCCGCCGAGATAGCGGTGAGCTGGCCGTCGCCGTCGCCGTCTTCACCGAGGAGACCAAGTTGTGCCGCCGCCTCGGCAACACGTGGGGCCTGCAAGCGAGTTTGGGCAACCACGCGGGCGCACTACGCCAGCTCGGCCGTTACGACGAGGCGATGGTGCTGCTCGCCGAGCAGGAGGCGCAGTGCCGGTCCATCGGCGAAGCAGCCGGGCTGGGCGCCGCCCTCGTCGGCCAGGCGGCGATCCTTGCGGACCGGGGCGACCCCGCCGCGGCGATGGAGCGGTTCGATGCCTACCGGGTCTGGGCCGTCGAGGCCGGCGACCTGCGCGCTCAGGCCGAGGCGCTGCTCAACCTCGGGAACACGCTGCGCCAGCTGGGCGACCCGGTCGGAGGCGCAGCCCGCAGCGCCGAGGCGGAGGCGCTCGTCCGCCGCATGGGCGACGGCACCCTGCTTGCCCGCGTGCTCGACGGCCAGGCTCGCATCGCGTCGGATGAGGGCCGTTGGCCCGATGTGGTCCGCCTCGCAACTGAGGCCGTGCTCACCGCGAAGGAGGCCGATGCTCCCGGGGTGCTCGTACTGGCCCTCGGCTCGCTCGGCACCGGCCGGCGAGAGACGGGTGACCTGCCCGGCGCGACGGCTGCACACCAGGAGGAGCTCGCCGTTGCCACCCAGCTGGGCGACCCCAGTGCGGTCGCCACCGCCCAGGTGAACCTGGGCAACGTCGCCATCGCGTCCAACGACCTGCAGAACGGTCTGGCCTGGTACAACGCGGCCGAGCCGGCCCTACGGGAACGCAACCTCTGGATGGTCCTCGTGCCGCTCCTCAACAACCGGTGGCAGGTCCACAACATGCGGGGCGACACCACGTCGGCCACCAACGACCTCGTCGCCTGCGGTCACGCCTGCGTGCAGTCCGGGGCCTGGCAGCAGGCTCACCAGATCCTCACCCAGGCCCTCCAGTACCTCAACGGGACCGGCCGACCCACCGAAGCCGGGCCGGTGTTCGCCGACCTGGCCACCACGGCTCGGGCCCTCGACGACGACGACATGCTCCAGCAGGCGCTCGGCGACCACGCGCTCCTCCTGCTCGGCCAGGGCGATCGCTCGGGGGCGACCGCGCTACTCGACGAGCAGGAGGAGATCTGCCGGCGGACTGGCAACCAGGTCGGCCTCGCCGCCTGCGTCGGGAACCGGGCCATCGTCAAGCAGCAGCAGGGTGACATCACCGGGGCCCTCTCCTGCGTCGACGAGCAGCTCCAGCTCAGCGGGGCCACAGGCAACGCCCAGGGCGTCCTCTTCGCCACCGCCAACCGGGGCGAACTGCTCGGTCAGCTCGGCCGCAAGCCCGAAGCGCTCGCCGCGCTGCAACAGGCTCGCCAGATGGCCGCCCAGCACAACCTCGCCCCGATGGTCCAGCAGCTCGACCAGATGATCGCGGCGGTCAACGGCTCCCAGAACTGACTACAGGAACTCGGCGGTGGTGCCGCCGAGCGGGATCGGATCCATGCCGAGCTTGCGGTGGTCCCACGAGCGGGTTCGGGTGACGTCGACCCGCACCGCCACGCGCTTGTGGAGCATGAACTCCACCAGCGGCTTCATCTCTTCGGTGTAGGGGCCGTTGTAGCGCTCCCACACGCTCACGCCGACGTCCCAGAGGCGCTCGGGGTCGTCGACGATCTCCGCCGTGCCCTCGAGCGACACCCCGCGCAAGGTGTCGTAGGTGTGGCCATCCTCGATGAGCACCGTGATCTTGGGGTCGCGCCGCAGGTTGGTGGCCTTTTGCGACTTGGCCTTGGTCTCGAACCAGATGGACCCCTCGACCACGGCGTACCACATGGCCACGGCGTGCGGATGGCCCGACGGACCGTTGGTCACCATGGTGGCGGTGCGGCTCCGCTCCAGGTACTCGGCGATCTCGTCGTCGCTCATCTCGATCTTGTTGCGTTCGTTCGTCCCCATGGCTGCGGACCCTATCGGGAAAGGATTCGACCACCCGTCAGCGCCGAGCGGCCTCGAAACCATTGCGGGCCAGCATCGGCAGCAACTGCCGGGCAGAGCCAAGGTTGAAGGTCCTGGCGTCGTCGGGCAACTCGTCCCAGGCCACCAGCAAGGGGTTTCGCTTGGCGTCGTCGTCGCGGACGTCGCTGTAGCTCCAGCCCGACGCCGTGCGGTCGTCGAACCAACGTTGGTGGTCCCGGCCGGCCAGCACGTCGACCTGGTCGTCGGTGAGGGTGACTGCGGGGGCTCCCCAGCGTCGCAGCGGAACGAGGTCGAGGCCGAGCGCATCGAGATCGGCGACGATCCCGTCGACCCGCTTGCGGCTGAGTTCCCGGTCGGCGTCGGACAGCTCAGACCACGGCCGCTTGAGCGAGGACGCCGGGGCGTCGGCGTCGAGGTGGGCGAGGTAGTCCTCGTGGACGGCCTCGGCGAGCTGCTCGCGTACGCCACCGTCTGCGGTGGCGATGGTGCAGGTGCGGTCGAGGAAGGGGAACAGCTCGACGCCCGGAAGGGTGGAGGGGGCATCGGGATGGGGCCGCAGGAGACCGCCCAGGCCGGTCTCACTCTGCATGCGCACCACCATGGGCACCTTCCCCCGCGCCAGGTGCTGGTGCAAGAAGCCGGCGTTCGCCAGGGCGGTGGTCTCGTCGGCATCGGCGATGGCTATCCACGAGGGCGGGTCCTCGTCGAGCAGGGCAAGGAACCCGTCGACCGCCTCGGGCTCGGGCTGCTGGAGGTCGAGGTCCACCAGCGTGGGCTCGCACACGTCGTCGAGCGCGGGGTGCAGCAGGCGCAGCGCCTCCCACTTCTGACGAGCCGCGGGGTCCACGAGCGTGGGGAAGAGCTTGTCGCCGGGACGAAGGTCGGCCCACTGCTGGGACAACGCGAGAACGAGGCTCCGGCCGAACTGGCCCAACCCGATGATCATCAGGTGTGGCGCCGGCGTGTTCGCGATGATGGGCGGAGCGTGCTGGGCCAGCAGTGCCCGCGCCGCCCGCTCGTGCAGGCTGAAGTAGCTGATGCGGGCGCCGCCGTGGCTCTCCAGGTCCGCCGCCCGCAGCAGCAGGGCAAGGCTGGCCGAGCCGAGTTGTACCGAGCAGCGGATCGGCATCCGAGCACGAGAGGCGCTCACCCGGGCAACGACCTGCGTGACCGCCACGTTGGTGGCGTCGCTGCCGGTGCACACCACGATGCGCGCCGCTCGGTCGATGCCAGCCGTGCGCAGCAGCGCCTCATCGGTGCCGCTGCCCGACAGGACGTGGTCGAGCTGCTCGGCCACCCCCGATGCTGCTGCCACCGCCGCGTCCGGCTCGATGGCCACGACGTGGTTGCCGGCTTCGGCGAAGGCGGTGGCGAGCCGAGCGCCCGTCTCCCCGAGCCCGCAGATGATCGTGTGGCCCTTGGCGTAGCGGAGGCGGTACCGGCGGAACTCCTCGCGGAACACCACCGACGCGGTCTGGAGGATGGTGCCCGCCGCAAGCAGCGGCACCACGAACCGGGCCAGCTGCACCTGCCAGTTCATCGGCCCAGAGCTGCCGCTGTAGTCGAGCGTGCCCAGCTGGAACGTGAGGTACAGGTTGTCGAGGAAGCCGCGGTCGATGCCGTCGGCCGAGCCCTGCTTCACGAACCCGGTGATGCCGATGATCAAGATCACGGTCCAGAGGAACGCAAGGACGAACCAGCGCTTGCGGCTGTCCGCGAGCGGTCCCATCAGGCTCGCTCCACCGTGACGATCTCGACCGACTTACCGATCAGCCTGGCCTCGAACACGATGTCAGAGGTGCCACCGCGCCCCCGGCCCTTCTCCTCGTCCCACAGGGCGATGAGCACTTCGGATCGGTCCAGCATGGCGTGGCCGGCGCGCTCGTAGGCCGCCTCCCGCGTCCGGTCGTCTGAGGGTGCGCCTTCGATCACCTCTGACTCATCGGCAGCAGCGAGCAGTTCGGTGAACTCTTGGACCGACGCCGCATCGGCGAAGTCGCTCACGTAGTCGACCGGCTTCAGCGGCAGCAGTGCCACCAGGCGGCCACCGGGCCGGGCCAGCACCCGATGCGCCACCAGCCGGTCTGCGCCCTCGGCCAGGGCCGACACCACGACAAGCGTTCGATCACCGTCGGCAGCGAGCCGGTCGAGCACCGCATCGACCTGGGCAACAACCTCGTTGGGACGCGCCAGGTTTCGGTGGCCCGTCACGCCCACCCAAAGCTGGCCCATATCCACCACCAGAACGTCTGTCAGAACGTCATGACCGTCGTCAGAAGGTGATGACGGTGCGGATTGCTTCGCCGCGCTTCATGATGTCGAAGGCGTCGTTGATCTCGTCGATCTTCATGCGGTTGGTGATCATGCCGTCGAGGTTGAGCTGGCCGGACTTCCAGAGGCTGAGAAGCCGATGGAAGTCCGAGCGGACGTCGACCGAGCCGTAGTAGCTGCCCATGAAGTTCTTCTCGGAGAAGAAGATCTCGAAGCCGTTGAACGAGACCTCCTTGTCCATGGCGCCCACGCCGATCACACACGCGGTGCCACCACGACGGGCGGCGTCGTACGCGGCGCGCATGGTGATGGGCGAGCCGATGGCCTCGAAGGCGTAGTCGAAGCCATCGCCGGTGAGCTCGGCCTGGAGGGCGCCGAGATCGCCGGGCTTGCAGGCGTGGGTGGCCCCGAAGTCCTTGGCCAGTTCGAGTTTGGCGTCGTTGAGGTCCACCGCGACGATGATCGAGGCGCCGGCCACGTGGGCACCCTGGATGGCGGCGATGCCGACGCCACCGCAACCGAAGACCACGACCTTGGAGCCGGGCTCGACCTTGGCGGTGTTGATGGCGGCGCCAACGCCGGTAGAGACGCCGCAGCCGATGAGCGAAGCGATCTCGAAGGGGATGTCGTCATCGATCTTGATGGCGGCTTCTTGGGGCACGGTGAGGTACTCCGCAAAGGTGCCGGTGCCGGCCATGCCGAACACGCGCTCGCCGTTGCGGGTGAAGCGGGGCACGCCGGCGATGGCGAACTGGATCATCACGCACAGGTGGGGCTGCTTGCGCTCCACGCAGCTCTGGCACTTCCCGCAGGGTGGGCTCCACGCCACGACCACGTGGTCGCCGACCGCCAGGTTGGTGACGCCCTCGCCGACGGCAGAAATGATCCCGGCGCCCTCGTGGCCCGGCACAAACGGTGCCGGCTGTGGGAGCGAGCCCTGCATGGCGTGGAGGTCCGAATGGCAGACGCCCGTGGCCTCGATCTTGATGGTGACCTCGCCCGCCTCCGGTGCATCGACCTCGATGTCGTCGACGATCTCGAGCTTCTCGTCGCCGGTGTTGTGCAGCAGCGCAGCGCGCATGTTCAGTTGCTCCTTGGAGTTCCCCTGGGACCTTGCGGAGGCGACCTTAGTGGAACGTGTTTCAGTCTCGACCGAGCCACGAGTGAAGGACCGAAGTAGAACACGTTCTCGTTTTCTCGTACAGTCCCGCCACATGGGAGATCTCGGATTCTGGAGACTGGCGGGAGCAGACCCGGAGCGCCCGGCGCTGGTGGGCCCGGACGGGACGGAGCGCACCGCGGGCGAGTTGCTCGCCGCTGCGAACCGGGCGGCACACGGGTTCCGCTCCCATGGCCTGAAGACCGGTGACACCGTTGCGCTCTTGATGCCGAACTCGATCGAACTGATCGAGTTGTACCTCGGCGCGCTGCAAATCGGGCTGTACCTCACGCCCATCAACTGGCACCTGGTCGGCCCCGAGGTGGCGTACATCCTGGCCGACAGCGACGCCAAGATCTTCGTGGCCCACGAGCGCCTCGCCGAGGTCGCCATCGCTGCGGCCGACGAGGCCGGGTTTCCCGCCGATCGCCGCTTCGCCGTGGGGGCCGTCGATGGCTTCCGCCCCGCCGCCGAACTGACCGACGGCCAGCCCGACACCGCCCCCGAGGGCCGCACCACCGGTGCCGCCATGCACTACACGTCGGGCACCACCGGCCGGCCCAAGGGCGTGAAACGCGGCCTGTTCGAGATCGACCCATCAGACATGGGTGAACTCATGGGCTACCTGCCCAACCTGTTCGGCATCGCCCCGCAGGATGGCCACGTCCACCTGACGGTGTCGCCGCTCTACCACACTGCGGTGCTGATGTGGACGGGCAACGCCCTCCATCTCGGCCACACCGTGATCCTCATGGACAAGTGGACCGCCGCCGAGACCCTTCGCCTCATCCAGCACTACGGCGTCACCTACTCGCACATGGTTCCCACGCAGTTCGTGAGGCTGCTCGACCTCCCCGCCGACGTTCGCGCCGGCTACGACGTGAGCTCGCTGCGCAACATGGTTCACGGCGCCGCCCCCTGTCCGCAGGAGGTCAAGCGCAACATGATCGAGTGGTGGGGCGACACCATCCAGGAGTACTACGCAGCCACCGAGGGCGGCGGCACCGTCATCACCGCCAAGGAGTGGATGGAGCGGCCCGGCTCGGTGGGCACGGCATGGCCCGGGAGCGAGATCCGCATCTACTCCGAGGACGGCGTCCAGCAGCCGGCCGGCACCATCGGCACCGTCTACATGCAGCTCATGGCGGACTTCGAGTACAAGGGCGACTCCGCCAAGACCAAGGCCAACCGCATCGAGAACTTCTTCACCGTGGGCGACCTCGGCGAGATGGACGAAGACGGCTACCTCTTCCTCCGCGATCGCAAGGCCGACATGATCATCTCGGGTGGAGCGAACATCTACCCGGCCGAGATCGAGGGAGAGCTCATCAACCACCCGGCCGTCCAAGACGTCGCCGTGTTCGGCATACCCGACGCCGATTGGGGCGAGCAGATCAAGGCCGTGGTGGAGTTGCACGAGGGCTTCGAGCCCTCCGACGAACTCGCCCAGGAGATCACCGCCTGGGCCGGCACCCGGATGGGCAAGTTCAAGCTGCCCAAGACCATCGACTTCGCCGACACGCTCCCGCGCGAGGCCAACGGCAAGCTGATCAAGCGCAAGCTCCGCGACCCGTACTGGGAAGGCATCGACCGCCAGATCTGACGACCGAGGGGTTCAGGCGGCGACCTCGAACGTGCCGGTCATGCCCAGCATCGTGTGCTTCTTGCCGGTCTTCTCGTCGACGAGGATGCACTGGTAGGTGTAGGTGCCGGGCTCCTCGAACGTGACGTTGGCCCCACCGCTCCCGCCGGCGTCGACCGCGGCCACCTCACCGATGGCCACGGCCTGTGGGTCGAGGACCTCGAACTCGTGGGGCTGCTTGCCGGCGTTGGTCATCTCGAACCGGATCGTGTCGCCCGGGGCGATCTCCTTCAGGTCCAGATCCTCGTAGGAGAAGTCCACCGCATCGAACGTGATGGTGCGGTCCGGGGCTACCGGCGCGTTGCCGCCCTCGCCGGTGACGGTGAAGTCCGCCGCTATCCCATCGCCCTTCTGACCGGGCTTGCAGACCACTTCGTACTGGCCGGCCACGAGGTCCGCGGTGAGGGTCCGGCTCGTGCCGGGGGCCACGTTC
>Ga0105045_10003766_pt1 | contig 13100 bp, 11 predicted proteins | sample MAT02_FD_78089 | JGI IMG/M metagenome (GOLD analysis project Ga0105045, IMG submission 78089) | Freshwater microbial communities from Lake Fryxell liftoff mats and glacier meltwater in Antarctica - MAT-02 (megahit assembly) | ecosystem: Environmental > Aquatic > Freshwater > Ice > Liftoff...
AAGCCAAACCCTACCTCCAGCGGGCCCTGCGCGCCAAACCCGGCAATGTCCAGTTGCAAGAGGCCCTACGGAACATCGATTGAACTTGAGCAACTTTTTTTGACCGAGCCCAAGCCTATTTTGGGTTGGTGAAAATGGTTGGTTGGTCAGGATCTAGCTCCTGCACCTGAGAGTGGCCGCAGTTATGCCCCACCAGCCACTTTGGGCCGGCCCAACCCGACCACTGAAATGCCCCCACATTTGCCCATGACCAGAAGGGTGACGCATCGGTTTGTCCCTGCTTTTTCGCCCCCGATTTCCCATTGTTTGAGATAAACAAAATTTCTTAGTAGTTTTAAGATGAAATTGGCAAACCGAGGGAAGGTGGGCCAAAAGCCAATCCACTTTAGTTTTTTTAAGCCACAGCAACATGAAAATCAATCACTGTTCCCCTCTCCTTTTGGTAGTCCTGCTGGCCGTCATTGCTGGCTGCGCCGCGCCCCCCCAAAGCCATGAGGCCTCCGTTAGCGACACTTTGGTCACCACCAAGATTGCATTGCCCGCTTCGACGGCCCAAATCCCCATTGATACCATATTCAGTGAAATTTCATGGATCGGGACCAAGCCCACTGGCCAACATTTTGGGGTGTTCAAGATAAAAAGTGGTTTCATTGCCCTCGACGGTGACCAAGTAAAGGGCGGCTCACTGGAAATCAGCATAGCCTCTATGAAGGTGAACAATATCAATGATGCCTCGCCCGACCACAGTAAATTTATTCGCCACATGATGAGCGAAGATTTTTTTGACGTGGCGAAATTTCCAATGGCCCAGTTTGAAATCCTGAGTGTGGAACCTTATGTGGCGGCTTCAGATGGCAATGCCTCGATGGTCAAAGGGCCCAATACAGTGACTGATCCCACCCATAGCATCACTGGTAATTTGACCTTGAAAGAAGTGACAAAAACGGTGACCTTTCCGGCCAAAATCACCATCGCAAATGGCCGGGTAGAAGCAATGGCCAAGTTCAATATAGACCGCACCACTTGGAACATGAGCTACCGGGCTGAGGGAAGCATAGAAGACAATTTTATTAACAATACAGTAAACTTGGGGTTTGTCCTGCGCACGCTGATCCCAGCCCAATGAGTCGGCCCCTACAACCGCACCCCTACCAAGGTGATGTCATCGCGTTGGGGGGCGTTGTCCATGTAGGTTTGGAGGGCTTGGTAAAGGTTGTCCCGCTGGTGGGGCAAGCTACCGGCGAGGAAGGGCACCAGCGCTTGTTGTAAGCCAGCTTGGGAGAATTTCTCCATTTGAGCGTTGGCTTGGTCGGTCAGCCCATCGGTGTGGAGATAAAGAGAATCGCCTTTGTCCAACCTGATCTGGTGCTCGGTGAACGCTAGAGTGAATTTTTTGCGGTAGCCACCCCCCAGCGATTGGCGGTCGCCCCGGATCTCTTCCAGTTCCCCACTGTTGGCCCGGTGGTAGATGAGGGGGCGTTTGGCCCCAGCAAACCGGACTTGGAAACCGCCATTGGACGGCTCCACCACGCACAGGGCCACATCCATGCTGTCATCATTTAGGGTGTGCTCTTGCTGGAGCGTGCGCCCCAAACGCACGTTCATGCCGTTTAGAATAGCGGCCGGGGACAATTCCCCTTGGTTTTTTTGGATTTCCTCCCCCAACATATTGAAAGCAATGAGCGACATGAACGCGCCCGGCACTCCGTGCCCAGTACAATCTACCACAGCCAGCACCAGCCGATCACCGACTTGGCTGCACCAATAGATATCGCCCGAAACAATGTCTTTGGGCATAAAAATGACCATGTGGTCACTAAACATCGTGCGAAAAGTATCAGTGGTCGGCAAAATGGCGGTTTGAATGGACTCCGCGTAGCGTACCCCCGTGGTGATCAAGTAATTTTGCCGTTCAATCTCACTCTTTTGCTGCTTGATTTCTTCGTAAGCATTTTCCAAATAATGGTTTTTTTCTTCAATGAAATCGCGCTGGATCGAGATTTCTTTCTTTTGCAATTGAATTTCCCGCAGGTTTTCTTCCAGCAAAATAGTGGTTTTGGTCAATTGGTTCTTCTGGGCCCGAAACTTGTTGGCCACCCAAAAACCAACCCCGGCCAGTAGAAAAAGTGAAAGAGCTATTCCGACCAGCACCACTAGTTCGCGCTTGAATTCGGCACTCATCGCATCTTTTTCCGCTTCAATGGTTTGGATTTTCTCGTTTGCGGCTGTACTGAGCGAGTCAGTCAGGTCGCGGCGCATCCGATCAATGACCGCAATGACCCGCTCTTGAGCAACTTCATAGGCCAATCCATTGGCAATCAATTGGCTCTGCACTTGGTTCAGCGATTTCTCCAGTTCCTTTTTCTCGGGTGCAGTCAACACACTACCCTGCAACTGTCCTTCAATTCGCCGCATTTCGTTCTCCAACTGGCCATTTTGTTCTTCCAATTGCTGTTTTTCAAGCTCCAATTGGTTGAGTGCCACCCCAAAGTTTTTCTGGTAATCCAACCCAGCTCTCTTTTCAGCCACTGGTTCACTGTTCCCTTGCCGGATATCATCTTCTTGGGTTGGCTGGTTGGTTTCTCGATCCGGTTGAGTCGGTTCATTTTTAGCCCTGGCCTCTAAATAGAGCGACAAGCGTTGGTTGTTGACCGTATAATATTTGCTATCGATCAGGTAACCATCGGCCTCGATTTTGGCTTGCTGGTTCACCCCTTTACCGGCCGAAAACTCAACCATGCCATTCTCGTTGGTTAGATAAGATTGGCCATTAATCGTTATTTTAATCCTCTTGGCTTTGTCATTTCCCACAAAAACCTCGATCTCTTGGACTATCTCGGCGTCGGTCTTTGCTTTAAGGCTAATGGAAACGAAGTTTTCCGCTACCCGATAAGAAAAACTTTCCCTGCCGACCTTTTGACCATTGATCACAAAAATCATGAGGTGGCCAACCGCCACATCCTTGGGCAACACCAGCCGGAAATTACCTTCCGAATCAGTGGTGGTGGTTTCATTGAAATCGTTTAGAGAAATGTTGGCCCCAGCCAATGGCTTGCCATCTGATCCAACCACTTGGCCCGCCAACTGGCGTTCTCCCTTCTGGGCCAACGCTTGTTTTGGCTGGCCGGCGGTCAGCCAAAACAATAAAGGGAGCATTAAAAAACAAAAAGCTTTCATATACGCGGGATTACTACCAATATAAAGCCACATTATTGGATAAAATTAAGAAAGACTAATATCAAGGTAAGATTCATGAATAAAATAGCAGAAATATAATACGCCATTATTCTTGAGCATTCTATTTATAATCACGGAAAAACATCTCCCACACACTTTTGGTCGGTCTTTAGGGTAAGTAATATTTATAAAAAAATTTAATTTCACCAAAAAAAGTACTTCCATCCTACTTTTAAATGACTTTGGAATGAACCTTGTAAATTGTAATATTCATAGTGAGTTTAAAGTAAAAGCAACAAGGCAGCAGCGGGCCTTATCCGGCTATAAAAAATCATAACCCTAACAATAATGGTCAAACTGTTTACTTCAACCTGTTTTCTGGCATTTATCCTGACAGGTTCGTTAAAAGCCCAAGAGAATGATGCTCTGGCATACTACGTGGAAGCCGCCAATCTGCGCAAGGCCGCCCAGTTTCAACAAGCGATCGCCAAGTATGAGCTGGCAATCTTAAAAGATCCCAATAATATCAATTTTATTTACGAAAAGGCTCATTGCGAATTTCAGGCCAAACAAAATGGCCCCGCCCTGCAGACCCTCAATAGAGTTGTCAAGTTGCAAAAAGACTTTGTGCCAGCCTATGTGTTGATGGCCCGGATTTCACAATCGGCCAATCAAGACTCACGAGTGGCGGAATGTTACGAAAAAGCCGCCCATTTTGAAAAGGATGTGCAGCGGAAAGCCGATTACTTGATGATTTCCATGCGCCGCTTGCTCCAAATCCGCAATATAAAAGAAGCGTACCGCCAAGCCAAAGAGATTTGCACCCTAGTGCCCAATGACACCTTAGCGGCCTATGCCTATGCCCGGATTTGCAACGCCTATGACAAACCAGCCGAAGCCCGCAGTGCAATGGCCAAGGTGGTAGAGCAATTACAGCACTCGCGGCCCGAGACCAAGGCCAAATACTACTATGAACTGGGGGTTGCTTGCTACACGCTGAAGGATTTTCCAGCGGCCAATCAATACTTTAGCCAAGCCAATTATGGCCCCTACCGCAACAAAGTTGAGCGATTTTCGGCCAAATATTTCAGTAGTGTCGCTTTGGCCTATTTCAAGATCCACGAAGATTCACTCACTCAAGTTTACATTGCCAAAGCCAACGAAATAGAACGTGGTTATGCGGTGGCCCACCTGCTGGCAGCCCAAATGGCCAAACGCCGCAACGTGCAGGCCGAAACCCTCCCCTATTTGATCAAAATTGCCGACTTAGAACAAATTACTGTTAAAAAGAAGACTGCCATGTTTGAGGTTGCTGAAACCCAGCTCCAGCTTGGTGCTTGGGCTGAATGCATGGCCACTGCCGACCGGATTTTTGCCCTAGACAACCGCGAGTTCCAAGCCTTATATGTCAAGAACTTAGCCCTCTATTGCCAAGGAAAATACAAGGAGTTGGTTCCCGCGATCCAAGCCCAGCTTAAGCTCAGCATGAGCCAGCCAATGAACGCCCAATTTAATTTTCTGTTGGGCATGGCCGCCCGGAAATCAGGTGCAAATGCCGTGGCCCAAGCCGCATTCAAAGCAACTTTGCCCAGTTCGTTGGGCAACGCCGCCCAGATCGAGCTGCAGGCCCTCAACAACTTAGCCAACGATATTATCAGCGAAATATAGCCCTGAACAGCCCATTTAAGATCAAATCGGGGAAGTACTTGTCCGGGGCGAACTGATCCACTTCGGTGGAACGGGCGTGCGGACACCCCACGCGGAGGCATCGGCCGAATTATAACAAGCCATTGGCCAGACAATGATCGGCTTAAAGTAAGTGACCAATCAATACATCGCATCGGACAATTGTTTGGTCATTACTAGCATTAAAATCGCTAATTTGCGATAAGTGGGCAATCACCATATTGCGTCGGGCAAACTCTACTCCCAATGACCAAAGCCGGGTATTTATTTGCTAATCAAAGAAAATACTCCCCTTGTCGCCGCGAAGCTTTATTTGGACCTTGGGCGAAATCTGGATAGTCGCGTTGTGGGGGGTGCTGTTCTCAAAATCGACGCAGGCCAGCCCCGAGCGATTATTGGCCGTCTGTTTGAGCAACTTTATGCGAAAATTATCGGGCAACTGATACGTGTTTTTGCTGATTTTCTGATAGCCCAATTCCCCAAAAAGGGTTGTTAAAAAGAAACGATCTGCGCTTGAAACCCTAATGGAAAAGCCGGTGAATCTTTTCAGGATCTTGCCAGCCCGTTCCTTTTCAAACTTTTTCAAGTACTCCGTTGAACTGAGTCGGTTGTGCTGGTAATCCAATTGGCGATATTCATAAAATTCTGTCCGGTATTCCATGACCCAAAGTGACAAATCGCTCTTCTGGGAGGTATCGCGATCCGAAATGGACAACGATTCAAACCAAGGGATTAATTTGTCGGCTATTTGTGCCGACCGGGTAATGCGTTCCGTCTTAAACTTTGCTTGGACCCTATCCCCCACAATCTTGATTTGCCCGACGTCCTCCACGCCCAAGGCAATACCAGTACCGAAAAGATCCGGAGCGAATTTTAACCCGTTTTGATCAAAAATTTCAAAATAATTATCAACTCCAAAAATATATGTCCCCGTCCATGATTGGCCATTTTCAGCTTGGGTGGTCCGGGTCTGGATGCCACACAGCTGGTTTTTTACGTAATCCGCCGTTTGTAAGGCTGCTAAATCAGCTGAGTCAATTACTGTATAGAAATGATTAATAAATACTTTGACGGGCTTTTGTCCATAAGCGGCAAAGTTGAACAACAAGGCCATTGCCAATACCATTTTTTTCATGTGCACGCGGGGTTAATTTTATTGCCAAATTTATACCGAGAATCAGTTTTTGAACTTTTGGCCCCGTCGGTTTGTCGGCCAAGGCTTGGAGCACCCGTTTCATCCAACAGCAAAATTTTTGCCGGTCTGCTCAGCAATCTTGAAGTTTAGCCACTAGGTACATTCTTATTGTCCGTTGCGATCGATTAGATTGGGGTGAGCGGCCACTCACTTTTATCTTAAGTCGATTGGTCGGGCCATAAATTGCCTATTTTTGCAAACTTGTATTTTTGCAACCATTTTTGTTAGCGAGCCAACCAGCAGCCATGGAATTATCGAATAAAACCGCCCGACAAATCTATGAAGAGGTGAAAGCCAATCCAATGCGGGCCAAATTTGGGTTTGGCCAGCGGCCTGCCATTGTCAACATAGATTTGCAAAAAGCCTACACGACAGTGGGAGAGTTCAGAACTGCCTATGAAACCGACCCCAAGCAGTTGGAATATGTCAATAAAGTAAATAAAACAGCGCGAGCCAAGGGGTTGCCCGTGATATTTACCTATGTGGCCTACATGGAATCGGGCGAAGATGCCGGGGTATGGGGAACCCGCACCAACACCCCCGATTCGCTGCAAAACATCAAGCAGGGATCGCGGCGGGCCGAGTTCGACGGCCGCCTGGTGGTGGATCACCAGCGCGATGCCATTTACAAGAAACTCATGCCCTCGGCTTTTTTTGAAACGCCCCTCCAGTCGTTGTTGGTCTGGCACAAAGTGGACACGCTGATCCTCACCGGGGGATCCACTTCGGGCTGCATCCGGGCCACAGCGGTCGATGGCCTCTCGCGGGGCTACCGGGTCATCGTGCCCGAGGAGTGTGTGGCCGACAAACATGAAAGCTACCACTTTGCCAATTTGACCGATCTGCTGCTCAAGTATGCGGATGTAGAGCCGGTAAATGCAGTGCTGAACTACTTGGAAAAACTTTGAATCTATTCAACTTATTGTTTTATTGTTACTGTTTAGGTGTAGAGTTATTGGTAATCAACTACTTACAAATGTGTGGATTTGAGGAAACGGCCATACAGACATACCTAAAATACTGACAATCAATAATTTAGACAATAAGGCATTGGTTGTGAATAGCTTAAAGCAAGTATAAGTAAATGAAAATCAATAAGTTAAGATAGTTAATACTCCCTAAATAGTTACGTTTTATTGAACAAAACCTGATGACGCTACACTCCGATATCCACGTAGAAAGTGCCCGTATCCAACAAGAAATAGAAAAGCACCTCGGCATAGAGGGCAATCTGGTCTTTGATTACCTAACCCAAGAGGGTAAAATCAAGCTCAACCTGATCACCATCAACCAGCGGCACAACCAGTCGTTCTTGTTCCGGTCAGAACTGGGGGTAGATCGGGTGGATGCGCTGAGCAAAATGCTTGAGTATGTGCGCTACTACAAAGACCGCGAAAGTTCTTACACCATCCAGTGGGTGCCCAGCGGTTCGCGTGAACTCCAAACTTCTTACTTCCGCGCTCGTAATGTGTATGAAGCTCTGGACAAATTGTACTATAGCCGGGAGATCAATTCCATCACTGTGTTCAGTGTGGTACTCAATCCGGTGGCTTAATTTACCAACCGTAACCCAATCCATCTAATGGACAAAATATTTTTGATCATGCAGCGTGAATATTTCACGCGGGTTCGCAAGAAGAGTTTCATCATCATGTCCATTTTGGCCCCCGTGCTATTTGGGGCCATGTTCATTGTACCGGTGTTGGTGGCCAATTTATCGAGCGATACCAAAGTCATAGAAATTTTGGACGAAAGTGGCCATTTCAAAGACAAGTTCAAAGATTCTGATCGGATCAAATACATCACTACCGACCTGTCCCTGAACGACGCCAAAAGCAATTTTACCCGGCAAAAGCATGACGGCCTGCTGTTTATCCCCAATCTGGACTTGGATAAACCCAAGGGCATCGTTTTGTTCTCGGAAAAAGGGCTATCGATATTTACCAAGGACAACATCGAGAAAACCATCCGCACCGAGATTGAAAACCAAAAACTGATCCGGTCGGGCATTGACAAAAAAGTACTGGACGGCATCCGTACCCAAGTCGACATCACCACCATTACCACGGGTGAAGATGGCGAAAAAGAGAGCAGCTCCGATGCTGCCTCTGTCTTTGGCTATGTGGGGGCTTTTTTGATTTACTTCTTCATCTTCTTGTACGGTGCCCAGATCATGCGGGGGGTAATTGAGGAAAAAACCAGCCGGATCATTGAAATCATCATCTGCTCGGTCAAACCTTTTCAGTTGATGATGGGCAAAATCTTGGGGGTGGGCGCGGTGGCCCTCACCCAGTTCCTAATTTGGGTCGTGCTGTCCACTGTGGTCACCACGGGAGTATCGGCCTTTTTTCAAGTCGACAAAGTAGCCAATGTACAAGTGGAACAAGCCCTCGAAAAAACCAAGGACAGCCCGGAAGCTCAAGCTGCCGTACAAAAACAATTCATGGTGAAAAGCATATTCTCGGCCATTGGCTCGGTCAACTTGCCCTTGGTACTGGGCAGTTTTGTGTTCTACTTTTTGTTTGGTTATTTAATGTACGGGGCATTGTTCGGGGCCATTGGCGCGGCAGTGGACAATGAAACCGACACCCAACAGTTTATGCTGCCCGTGACCCTGCCGCTTATTTTGGCCATTGCCTCGCTTGGGGTCGTCATTGCCGAGCCCGACGGCCAAGTGGCCTTCTGGCTGTCCATGTTCCCGCTCACTTCGCCCATTGTCATGATGATCCGCATTCCTTTTATCGGGGCCACTTGGGAACTCTATTTGTCCATGCTATTGCTGGTCTTGGCCTTTGTGGGGGCGGTCTGGGTGGCTGGACGCATTTATCGGGTGGGCATTTTGATGTATGGCAAAAAACCAACTTACAGGGAAATCGGCAAATGGCTGTTTTACAAGGTTTAATGTAGGTTTACTTTACCGATAAAATTCCGGGGGCAAAATAAGTTAGCCCACAATACTGGTTCTTTATTTGCCCAATTGTCCAGCTTATAGTGGGCAATTGGGCAAATTGTTAAAAACCAATAGCGGCTGTGCGATGAACAATCCAATGGATCGTCCATCACACAACCGCTGTTTACTTTATCAAAGCCACCCGAAAAAGGCGACTGAACAAATTCGTTGCACTCCATATTCTTGATCCAGCCCGTTGGCGTCGTTGGCCAATAGGCAGTAAGGTAGATTAAAAAGCAAACCCGATACCCAAAAATAAACGCCTAAAAATGATTTTTTGATCTGTGCTTGACGTACCAAATTCGGTCAGATTGTGCACCGTTTGCCACCGATAGCCGCACTGAAACGTAAAGGCCGTGCCTTCTCCCGCCCGGATTTTTAGCCCTAGCAGAGGTTGCACCAACAATCCACCCGTCTGCCGGGTAGTTCCACCCCGCCAAATTTGGCCCCTATCATCGTTTTGTTTGGTGAGGTCAAACCCGTGCCCGATCGCAAATCGGTAGAAAGGGACTACCCGTTGATTGGCCAATTTGCCCAGATCGCCGGTGAGGGCCAATGTGAGCGGCACCAGCAACCTGCCCTCGTAGGCATCCACGCCCGTGCCCGCCCCCACGCCCAGCCGTTGGGAGAAACGGTAGCCGTTGGTCGTATGGATTGAGATTGCCGCTTTGCCACTTGAGGCCGAGCTAGTTTGGTTGGTGACCAACATACCGAATTCAGTCTGGTTAAAATACCCGAGTTGGGCTTGGGCAGAAAGTTTTCCACCCAAACCCAACCCGATAAGCAGCAATCCCAACAGCCATTTTTTCATAGTTTCATCAAGGGTTTAGACTGGCTATTGGCGTTGCACGGGCATTACGCTGATTTGGCGCAAGTCCCGGCGCGAAGTATAATCAAACTGGTAGATGCCATCTTTGCCCACCATGATCAAATTATTGCGGAACGGGATCACATCATAGGCATCAATATCCTTTACCTGATCAAGTTGGTGGCGATCAATGGCCAATGGATCGGAGGCATCGAACAATTTCAGCCCACCTTTGCCCTCACAAATAAACAAACTGGGGAAATCAATGCCCAATCCATGCGGGTTTTGCATGGGATAGGTTTTCACCAAGCGTGGTTTGCGCGGATCACTCACATCCACTACATCCAGTTGGTTGCTGGCCCGGGTGCACTGCGCTCCCCCGCTGCGCAGGGTCACATAGGCCAAGTTGCCATGCACCACCACTGGATCACACGCAAAAGCATGGGAATACATTCCCAAACGTTCCGGTTTGCGCGGTTGGGCAATGCTGAAGATGAACATGCCGGTGTTGGAACCCAAGAACAGCTTGTCCTCGTACGGAAAAATGGTCTCGATTCCAAATCCAATATTTTGACGTTCAAGAGATTGGGGATTGGTCGGTGTGCTGACATCAAAAATTTTGAGTGAATTGTCGTCCACTGTATATAAAAAATTGTCCACCAACGCAAAGCGGGCCATCGAACCACCCTGACCAGTACTGCCACCACTGCTAGCATTTGCTTGCGCGAATGAATTCGCCGAGCCCAGAGACCGGATGCCTAGATTGGTAAACTCCTGCCTGGGGCTGTTGCACTCCACTATTTCCTCTTTTTCCACCATTTTCCAGTCCAACACTATTCCCTTGTTGGGATCGGAAGAATAGCGGGCAGGGAATACGCTTGGCAGCACCCTACTCAGCTTGACCGCTTGCGGGTCACTGATGTCCAGGGCCAACAAATTGGTGTGGTTATCCGCATAAAGCACTTGGCCCCGCACCGCCAAATCTACATTGGCGGGGATATTGACAAATCCAATGGGCTTGGGAGCCGCTGGATTGCGGTTGTCCACAATGTGGATGCCCTTGTACAACTCATTGATAAACAGGTAATGGCCATAGATCCAGATCTTGCCGGGGTTTTGCAGGGCTTGGGGCGGGCCCGAGGCTACTGACTGCTGCATCTCGGCCAAAGAAATATAAATGGGTTCCATCGCTTGGTAGCGGACGGTTTGCTTGCAAGTATCCCCACAACTGGGCAGCAGGGACACACTGATCAGGAAGACCAGCAAAGAGATGAGTTGAAAGACAGGTTTTTTCATGATTTCGGTGGTTTGCTGCCCAGACGTGTTTCGGGTCAATAAACGTTGCAAGCCATTCAGTAATTTATTTTCCTGCGCCCAATACTAACTCGATGGCGCATAGCTTAGCGCCAGTGGGGTGCTTTGCGGTGCCGCTCAAAGGCCACCACCGTCAACATCCCCAAGGTGTAGGCCAACATATCGCCCCACTCGAAAGCCACGCCCATTACCACCCTGGCCACTTGGGAATTTTGCCAACCCAGAAAACGAAGCAGTTGAAGGTACTGGGCCAGCTCAACAAAGTAGGCAAAGAACAAAACGGCCCAAAATAGAAGCCAAAAGGGGGCTGCCAGAAAAGTTTTGACGAAGTAATAAATCAGGATAACCACCAAGAAATCACCCACATAAGGCCGCACGAAGCGGTCGTTGATATACAGCGCAATGCCGATCTCGCCCCCCAAGAGCCCAAGTGCAACCAGCAGGGAAGGCCAGTGGAAGCGGAAGTGGGCGGTCATTGCAAAATCTGTTTGAGTTGTTGCTGATAGGCAAAATATTCACCCAAATTGTGGTGTTTACCCCCGGGGATGGTGGTAAAAGTGTCGCCGGGCTTAAGCAATTTTTCCAGCTTTTGGCCAGAATAATAAGGAACCACGCCATCGGCTGTGCCGTGGAAAATGTGCACTGGGCACCGCACTCGGGCCAGCCACAGATTGGTGTTAAAATGGTAGCGGAGCACGATGTGGGGCAAAAAAGGCGCATAGTGCGTGGCCAAATCCTCAAAATTATAGTAGGGCGTTTCCAAAATCAACCGTTGGGGGTGGTTCTTGGCGGCTACATAGCTGGCGGGCCCAGTACCCAGCGAACGGCCGAAGACGGTAATCTGGGTTTCGGGGTAATGTTCCTTGGCAAAGTCGTAAACAAGCTGGGCATCTTGGAGCAAAACAGCCTCACTTACCTTACCGGTGCTCTTGCCAAAACCACGGTAGTCCCACACCACAAAATCATATCCCTTGGCCACAATGTCATTAGAAATTTGGCCCCAGCGGATCAAATTATCGGCATTGCCGTGATAATAGACCACGACGCCGCGTGAATGGGGCGTTTTGAACCACAGTACATTTAATTCAGCGCCATCAGGAGTGCGTAGCATCCTTTCGGCAAAGGGAAACCGGAACTGAAACGCGTGACCCGGCGATAATTTGACCGGGTGAACAACCACCCACTCCTGCCCCCAATACGCCAACAGGCATAGCATGGCGTAAACTAAAATAGCTCCCAAACAAAATATCCACACTTTTTTCACGGTGACAAGCAACCTTTGGGAACAAAATTAGCTCATTGAGCCAGACTTTTCTTGCTAATCTTTGTTATTTGTCCCCCATCCCAGCCCCATGATCAAATTAGTATTGAGTTTTATTTTTTCAGTCGCCTTCATCATTACCGGCCTGTGGGACGATATGGAGACCCGCGAGCTGAGCGAGTTTGATGCCCTGCGCGTGAGCGGGGCCTTTGAAATTCTGTTGGTGAAGGCCGACAAGCCCGCGATCAAGATCGAGGTCCAGGGCAATGACGAACTGACCGACATCGACACCGAAGTGCGCAACCGGACGCTGCGCATCGAGAACGAACGCCGCAATTACAGCGGCAGCCGCAAATCCATCTTGACTATTTATTACACCACCCTGACCGAAATCGAGGCCCGGGGCGCCTACCGCATCCGCACCGAACAAACTCTGAAGGGCGAATCGCTCCGGCTGGAACTGAACGGGGCCGGCAATGCCGAGTTTGACCTCGACCTCAAGCGGCTCACGGTCGAGCTCAGCGGGGCCGGCACCACCGAACTGAACGGCAAAGCTGTTTGGCAGGATGTACGGATGAGCGGCGCGGGCAATTACCGGGCGTTCGGCCTACAAAGCGACACGACGCGGGTGCTTTTAAACGGTGTGGGCGTGGTGGAAGTGAGCGTGGAGAAATCATTGGATGCCGAGGCCAACGGCATCGGATCGGTA
>Ga0105045_10003767_pt1 | contig 13098 bp, 16 predicted proteins | sample MAT02_FD_78089 | JGI IMG/M metagenome (GOLD analysis project Ga0105045, IMG submission 78089) | Freshwater microbial communities from Lake Fryxell liftoff mats and glacier meltwater in Antarctica - MAT-02 (megahit assembly) | ecosystem: Environmental > Aquatic > Freshwater > Ice > Liftoff...
GACGAATCGCTCGGGCCTACGGAGCCGGTTCAAGCGTCCGATTGGGCGTTTGCAAACGCATGGTCTTGGGCGCGAGTCAATCCGCTCGCCGCCGACGCAGCCGTCATCGTCGACGGCCCACCGTCGCACGGCCCCGTCGACGCGCACCAAGTCGGCGACGAAGTGTGGTCCTTCGACCATGACAACGAGACACAGGTCACGACGCTTCGCCGTCTGGAGGAAGAGGGCTTCACTCTGGGCGGGTCGTTCAATGGCTACGTCTTTGGGGTCCTCGAGCTCGACGACTGACGATGACCCGCGGAGCGCTCGTTGCCGGATCGCGCTCCCAACTCGAGAGTGAGGCAGCGTCGGGAATTTACTCGACCGACTTGGCCGATTCTAGCCTGGGGCGGCCTGGGGCGGCGTGGGGGCACGCGGGCGGGTAGGTCGGCTGGGGCCGCCTGGGCGCGCGCGAGGGGGATCGTGGCGCGCGCGCCGATCGAGCCGGCTGTGCAGAACGTCCTCGCCCGGAGCTTCGCCCAACCCGACACGGCACTCTCCGTGCTGCGGACGAGGCGTTCAGCCCCCGCGTGCTCCACCTGCGGGGCGCCGCGGCGGACGAGGACGAATGACGTGCGTGCCGCGAGATCACCCACGGACGTCGGCGGTCGCAGAGATGCGCACCGGCGCCTGGCAGCGCGGGCAGATGTACAGACTCCGCGCGGGTCGGCCGATCGTGATCCGCACGATCGGCGTGCCGCACAGCCGACAACCCAGATGCTCGCGCGCGTACGTCCACAGCCGGTCCTGACGTCGCAGTGCGCGGCCGCGCCGGGGATCGACGACGTGCACGGTGTCGCGGTGGCCGTCGGCGACGCCGCGCTGCAGCATCGTCTGCGCGAGTGCCCACAGCGTGCGCAATGCCTCCGGCGCCAGCGCGTGCACGGTGGTGTCGGGCGTGTAGCGCGAGGCGAACATCAGCTCGCTGCGGAACACGTTGCCGACACCCGCCGCGATCGACTGGTCGAGAAGCGCGACGGCGACCGGGCGATCGCGTTCGCTGGCCGCGTAAGTGCGACGCACGATGTCGTCGAGATCGACGTGGGCGGCGAGCAGATCGGGGCCGACGCGGCGCAGCGCGGCGAGAAACCCCGGGTCGTCGCGGCGCGAGACCCGGGCGGTCCGCGAGCTGCGCCAAACCACCGACGCCGTGGCGGTCGCTACGATCGCGCCGGTGTCCCAGGTCGGGGTCACGGGGCCTGGGACCACGAACACGCGCCCGGGCATGCCCAGGTGCGTGTGCAGGACGTGGCGATCGCCGATGCCGACGAGCAGGTGCTTGCCCACCGCCTCGATCGCGACGATGGGCGCGCCCGTGTGCGCGGGAACCTCGGTGCGATCGCGGACCCACAGGCGGGCGATCGGCTGACCGAGGAGCACCGGGGTGAGCCGGCGCGCGAGACGGTGGATCGTGTCGCCCTCGGGCACGGCACTCGGAGCTTAGATCATGGGCGGTGGTGTGCATGGGCGAGCTGCTAGGCTCCGGGGCGATGCGTGGCGGCTGGCCCTCACTCACAGCGATGGCGGTCGCGTTCGGTCGCGGCCTCGGCACGGGCGGCCACGCCCCGGATCCCCACGCCGGCTCCCTGCTGCCCGCTCCGCTCGGCGCTGCGCTGCGCGCCCTCGGCCGTCCGGGTGCGCGCGCGGCGGTACGCGCGATGAGCTTCGGCATGGTCGATCACGTGTGTCTGCGAACGGCGGCGATCGACGCCGCGCTGCACGGCGCGATCGCGAGTGGCTGCGATCAGCTCGTGATCCTCGGCGCCGGTCTCGACGCGCGCGCGTGGCGAATGCCCGCGCTGCACGCCACCGACGTGTACGAGGTCGACCATCCGTCGACGCAGACCGGCAAGCGGGACGCCACGGCTGCGCTGCTCCGCCACGCGCGCAGTGTCTGCTTCGTCGCCGTCGACTTCGAGCGCGAGCGCACCGGCGTTCGCCTCGCCGCCGAGGGCCACGACGTCGCGCGGCCGACCGCGTGGATCTGGGAGGGCGTCACGCCGTACCTGCATCCGACCGCGATCGCGCAGACGCTCGACGACGTCGCCGCACGCTCGGCCGGGGGCAGCGTCTTGATGATGACGTACGCGATACCCGAGATCGTGCCGCTGCCGATTCCGGCGATCGGTGCGCTCACGCGGCTCGCGTTCCGCGGCCTCGGCGAGGGGCTGTTCGGTGCGATGGCGCCGGCCGACGCCGCGGCGATGCTCGAGCGCCGCGGCTTGGTGCCGACCGGCGACACCGACGCGCGCGCGTGGGCCGAACACGCGCCGGGATCCGCCGCGCTCGCCCTGCCCTTTCGCGGCGAACGCTTGCTCGTCGCGACGCTGCCCGGCGAGCGCTGAGGGACCCGTCGTCGGCCTCGCGCCGTCGAACAGGCGAGCGATCCCGCTGGGTAGGCCCGCTAGAAACAATGGGAAGGGACGGCTCCCTCCATCGCTCCGCTGCTTGCGCTCGTCGCCCGTGAGCACTGCGCGTTCATCCGCAATTAGTTGATCTTCACCATCGCCGCCAGCACCGTCGCCATCGTCATTGCGGTCACGTCCACCGTCGCCCCATCCAGCTTCGCGCCGCCACGGTTCAGCGCCAGCGATCCGTTCGCCGAGGTCGAGCGCACCTCCGCGCCCTCGATCACCGCGTCGGCACCGAGCTGCACCTGCACCCCCCGCTCGCCTCGAGCCCGATCGTCGCCGCGCTCGACGACGGCGAGCGCCACCTCGGGGGTGATGACAACGAAGGCCGCCGCTGCATCGAGCAAGATGACGGTCTCCCCCTCTACGGACGGCTCGGTCACCCAGGAGATCCCGGCGTCCTCGAGCACCCGGCACACGAACCCGAGATCGTCCTGCCCGTACTGCACTCGGTACTCCACGGGGGTGTACGCGCGCTGCAGCCGGCTCTCGACGGTGACGCCCGGCATCGCTCCGAGCACCCACTGTGCGATCGTCTCCGCGGTCACGTCCTGGAAGATGCGCCCTCGCCTCGTCGTGCACGCCAATGCGACACGGGACTCCAGCACGACACGCGCGTGGACCAGTCCTGAACGCCGACCGAGCGGCTCGACGCGGGTGACGATCCCCGAGAATGTGCGCTCGAGCTCACCTTGTTGCTGCTGCAGAGAAGCGGCGCGCCCGAGCGCGACCCTCTCGGCGTCTCCCTCGCCGACGATCCGCAGTGTCGCGACCATCGGCGCGCTCATGCGTTCGTCCAGCGTCACCCGGGCCACGCGCCAATGCACGCGGGCCTGCCAGAAATCGGCGTGGACGCTCCATTCCTCCTCGTCAGTCATCGCAAGCCTCCGTCAGAACCGCGGTAGACTCCGCGCGCGGTGATGTGCGAGAGCGTCACGCGATCAGAACTCCTCGGGGTAGGACTCGAACTCGAGCTCGAAGGGGCCGGGCGCAACCCCGCGCAGCGACACCCGACCATCGGCAGCCACCCGCAACTGCTGCACGCTGCCATCCGCCAGCCTCACCCGTCCTCGCCGATCGACGAGCGTGCTGGGGTCGAGGTCCCTCATGTGCAGCTCCAGGACGTCGAGCATGCGCAGGTATCCCGAGCCGCCGCCTTCGCCGAATGCACGCCCGCGCACACGGACCACGAAATGGAACAGCGGTGGCACGTACTCCTCGTCCACGGGGACCTCCCAAGCCGGCACGATTCCGCGGCGATCACCGGGATACGCGACCTCACACGCAACCGCGATCGTACCGGCGCGAATCGCCGCGGACCCGCCTCCCGCAGGGAGCGCGGCGGCGTCGGGTCGCACCCGTCCGTATCACCGCCGACTGGAAGATCCGTTGCCCAGAGTAGCCGAGCGGATCCTCGGCGAACTTCGCGAGAATCCGCGGAGCGGAGATCGCGAATGCCGCGACTCCGAGGGACATCGGGCCCTCGACGTTGGTGACCGAGTTGATGAGGATGTTGTTCGCGGCCAGCGCGATGGCGAATGCCGAGTCGGCGGCGGGGAGTTCCGCCGTCCAGCCGGTGTCGAAGAATGCCCTGGTCTCGTCGTCCGGAATCGACGCCCGGAACTTCTCCAGCCCGGGACCAGAGACGCGCTCGAACGCCCGCGTCGCGGGCAGCAGCTCCTGCTCGACGAAAGCGTCAGCCAAGTTCGTCGTCGGCAGCAGCGTCGCCGCCCGTTCCAGCTGGGTGTAGACGAAGCCCTCGATGTAGTCCGGGATCACGTCTCGGTAGTCGACCAAGATCCGCAGCTCGGCCTTGAACACCGGGTCCCGCAGGATCGCCAGTACCTTCCGAGCCGCGTCGTCGCGCGCCTTGGCGGCGGGCGCGGCGGGCGCGGCGGGCGCGGCGGGCGCGGCGGGCGTGAAGTAGATCGGGAGTCTGCGGCCCGGCGCCGTCGAGTCTGCCCAGCTCGTCGTGCCATCTGGCGCGTCCGCGCTCTGGACGCGAGAGATCGGCGGACGTAGGCCCATGGGCTCGTCGCGTTCCGGATCGCCCCACCACTCGTCGATCTCGAACGGAGACCGATCGTCGACCACGTCGGCAGGGTCGAACATCGCGACTGCGACGTCCCGGCGCACGATCCCCGTCAACGCTGCGAGCACCGGCCCGCGTGGTGCCGGGGCGACACCCAGGCCACGGCGCACACGGCCGTCGTAGTCGTCCACCCGCAAGAACACCGTGAACGACGGGCGCGCCCCGTCGGGGAGTGGGGTCAGCACGCTCAGGTTCACCTTGCCGCTGGGCAGCGGCAGCCATTCGAAGTCGTTAGAACATGTCGGGTACGCGCGCGCTGCCGGAGTCGACTGCGTGGCGGTAGAATCGGCAGCGCGAGGCTGCGACGTCATCGATGCGGCATGCGCTCGCGTCATCGGCCGCACATGGGAACGCGCGCGGCCGGCGGGCGCCATAGGCGGCGATGAGGACACGCCCCGCGGCCGTCCCCGCGACATCGACGGAGCCCGAAGCAAGACGCCGGCACCGCGACGGTCGTCGGCAAGGGCGGCACTGGGACGTCGAGCACCCACGACGTGCCGCTCGCGAGCCGCAGGCGGGTGCGGTCACCGTCGCGGGGGGCGGGCAGAGGCTCGCGTGAAGTCGGCATCACCATGCGGACCACCCCATGCTGAGGGTCTCTGCGTCCGCGGTGTCGGATCGGGTGCACGATCCCGGAGCGGCTCGGAGCGCATCGACGCGGACGTCGGCCACAGGTGGCACCCGTCGCACGGTGTGTCGTCATCGCTGGCGGATCGCGGCGGCCATCTCCGTCTGCTCGCGACCCGACCCGCATCCGGGGCCGCGAAAGCGGGGGACCGGGGCGACGACCGCGCAGGCCGTTGGTCGCGGTGGCCCGGGTGCCGCTGCCACGAACTCGAACTGCGCTTGGCTGTCGCTGTTGCTTTCGCCGTCGTGCTCGTGGCCGACGTCCACGGGCGGGGTCGGGCCGGACACGGTGTCGCGCGCGAGGGGTGGCCGAGCTCAGGGAACCATCGGACACTGCTCGCGCCGGCGCACCGGAGCGGAAAAAACCATGCCGATCCCCCCGACGATCGAGTCTCACCCCGCGTCGCCAGGATCCGCATCGGCGTCCTTGCTCGCGCTCGTGCTCGGCTGCGCCCCGACCGGGTGCGACCGCGCGAGCAGTGAGGCACCCCCGGGCGCGGATGCCGAGGCAGCTCAAGGCACGGAGAACGCAACTGGCCCGAAGACTACGCCCGACCCGAAGACCACGTCCGACCCGAGGGCGACCGCCCGCACCAACGCGACCGCCGACGCGGACCCCGCGACCCCGCGCGCGCCGACCGAGCCGCCTCCGCCCGCGGGCTGGAGCCGTCTCGAGCTCTCGACCCTCGTGCCCGCGCTGACCGGCACCCTCGATCTCCCGCCGGGCATCACTGCCGAAGCCACCCTGCGGCAGGAACTCGATGCCGACGGACTGGACGCGGAGGCCCGCAGCCTGCAACTCGGCCCCAAGGTGGGCGGCGCCACCGTCGGCACGATGGCCGACATCCCCGCACGCTTCGCTTCGGCCGACGCGATGGCAACGTTTCACTCCCGCTTCGAGCTCGTCTCGACCCACGACTACGGCCCCGATCACTGGGCCGTCGTGCAGCGCGGGAGCCCCGGCGAGTGCATGCTGCACGGCTGGTCCGCCGCTGCCGGGCTCACGTGCGATGTGTCCAAGGCGCCGTGCGACGAGATGGCGCAGTGGGTCCAGATCTGCGGCACGCTGCGGCCTGGCCCCACGCCCAACGAGTCGCCGACCACGCCCGCGAGCGCCTTCCCGAAGCTCCAGCCTGCCGCGGCGACCTTGGCCATCACCGTCGCCCAGGCGATCGCGCGAAACGACGCGCCCATGCTGCTCGCCGCGATCGGCCCCGCAGGCGTGAAGATCGGCAAAGAGACGCACTCCGCGAAGTCGCTGGAGGCCGCGGTGACCGGGAAATGGCTGCTGAAGGTGGTCGCGCCCCGCTACGCGAAGTTCGCGCTCGAGGATGGCTCCAACGAAGGGATGCTCGGTTGGAACGCCGACGCTCCCGAGGGCGGCAAGGCGAAGGTGCGGTTCTCGAGCGGCTATGGCGAACAGCCGTACTTCGTGATGAAGAAGAACGGAGACGCGTGGGTCGTGACGGAGTTCGGGATCGAGGATCTCGGCGAGCCGTGAGGTGTCGGTGCTCGCGGCGCTCGTTCACGGGTAGCGGGCGACGAGGCTGACGTTGTCGAAGTACGCGTCGCAGAACGTGCCTCCGTTCTTGTCGCAGCGCAGCACCACGTGGACGCTGCGGGTGCCCACGGGCGCGACCGCCGACTCGTCGAGCTCGAGCCAGTTGGGGCCGTCGTGGAGCGGCGAGGGGAGTTCCTCGATGATGTCGCCACCGTCGTCGACGAAGCGCAGGATCACGCCGTGGAAATCGTCACCATTGGAGGATGCGCGCGTGTCGGCGCGCACTTGAAAGGTCACCCCGTCGCCGTCGACCAGCGGCGCCCAGACGCTGACGTCGACGGCCTGCAGCAGACGGAACGCGCTGAGGTTCCCGGCTCCGGCGTAGATCGAGCGCATCCCGCCTGCGGATTGCAAGGTGTTCGTACTCCAGTTGATGCCCGCACCGGCGATAAGCGACCAGCCGGGCGGCGGCGCGCCGGCCTGCTCGGCGTCCCCGTTCTCGAGCAGTTCCGCGGACTCGCCGATACCGCGCACCTGCAGCGACGCCTCGACGCTGCCCCCGCCTTGGTCGTCGTCGTAGTCGACGACGAGGCTGCCGGTGAGTACACCCCACTCCGTCGGCGCACACGCGACGGTGACCGTGCAGCTGCCGCCGGACTCGAGCGTGTCTCCGCAGGTGCTCCCGTCGACCAACGAGAATGGTGGGCCCACGACCGCGGCCGCGACCCCGACGGCGGTACCGGGGCCCTCGTTGCTGAGCGTGAACGTGTGCGACGTCGAATCGCCCACGGTGAGATCGGCGAAGTCGTAGGCCGGTGCGTCGCTGAGCACGAGCTCTGCGGGGTCGGGTGCGGGACCGGTCGATCCGTCGACGGCGGGGCCGCTCGACTCCGTACCGCCCGTCTCCGTGCCGCTCGCCTCCGTGCCGCTCGCCTCCGTGCCGCTCGCCTCGGTGCCGCTCGCCTCCGTGCCGCTCGCCTCCGTGCCGCTCGCCTCCGCGCTGCCGCCCGTCGCAGTGCCGGCATCGTCCGACGTCGTGTCCCCGGGCGTCGTCCCGCCACCGCTCGAGCCCTCGCCCTGCGGCGCCGTCCCGGAGCTCCCGAGCCCGCCCGAATCGAACGAGCACGCCGCAGCGACACCGACCACCGCGACCCACGAACCCCACCCGCGCGTTGCCATGACGGATTGGACCGCGTGCGGCGGGGCGATGCAACCCGCGAGCGTTCCGCTCGTGTAGGCCCCGCGCCCGGCGCCCGGCGCGTACGCCGGGGGTCGCCCACGGATGGGCCCTGCCCGGCCTTCCGCGCCTTCGGGTGCAGCAGCAGACGGCTACTCGCCGAAGTTCACTCCAACGCGGCCGACCCGCAGTGCGGCGATCGCCGCGGATGATGCGACCGTCACATGCGCCCCTCTCCCCAGAACCGATCGCGTTCGATCCGCACGATCGGATCCGATCGCGGCGCAGCGCCACGCGTCGCGAATACTTCCAGCGGACGTCGCGGCGCTGCACGAGCTCATCCTCGCGACTGGCCGACAGCACCCGTGCATTCTTCGGCGTGCCGGTGCCCACGACGACGCTGACCTCGTCGCCCGTGGCGAGCAGCTTGGCCTCTCTCGCGGGCACCATCACGGGCTCGATCTTCGTGCGGAACACGTTCGTTTCGCCGGTCGCCCGACACTTCTGCCCGTAGACCAGGCGCCCATCGGACTGGATGCGCTCGACCTTGTTGGTGTCGTGGCAGTCCTGGTCCGCGTAGCGCTCGACCTTGTCGGCGAACTCGAGCACGACGAGCCCGGTGGCTTTGTCGTTGCGTTTGCGCGCCAGCACACCGCCGTGCGTGCGGCGCTCGCCGCCGCCCGGCACCAGCGCCGTCCACTCGACGGTGCGCACGCGCTCGAGATCGACCGGATGAACGCACATCATCGTGGAGAACATCGGCAAAGGCATGCCGCTGTTCCGCATCGAGGACACCTTCGAGCGGGAGGATGTCGCCATCGACCGCGGCACGCTGTCGCGCTGGAAGAAGCAAGTCGGCGACGAGTCGGCGAAACCGTCGGCATGGCTCGCGTCGAGTCCTGCGCCGTGAGGACCACAGTGACCGACGCGAGTCGCGTCAGCCGAGCGCGACCGCGGCGATCGTCGCGATCGCGAGTGCGAGCGCCAGCAGCGAGAGGGCGATGCTCGGGATCGCGTTGGATCCCTGGCGAGCGCCCACCACGGCGAGCGCAGCGGTCGTGCGTCGCATGGCGGGGTGCATCGAGGGGTTGGATTGCGTGTTCATGACTCGGTCTGGCTCCATCGTCGGGCGCGGCATCTACCGCCCCGACGTCGCTTCGTATTCCTCAGACCCGTACTCCTGAGACCCGGAAGTGGGTTGGCGAGATTCGCGGGCGCCGGGATTCGGCGCGCTGTCCACTGGGGTGCACCGAGGACGTCGGTGCGCGCCTCTTGTTACGACGCTTTGCCCACGACGCAACCCCGACGGGCACGCTCAGCGCCGTGCGCCGTCGATCGCGGCGAGCACCGCGTCGGGCGCGGGCCGATCCGGGACGTTCTCGCCGACGTGACGCCACACGATCGCGCCGCCTTGCGTGACCACGAACACGGACGGGATCGCCATCGACTCGCCCACCATGCGCACGCCGAACGCCGCGGCGAGCTCCGCGTTCTCATCGTGTAACAACGCGAACTGCAGCCCCAGCGCGCGCCGCAGCAGCTGCGACTCGGCCGCCTCGTCCACCGAGATGCCCACCACCGTCGCGCCGCGGGCGCGGAGCTCTCCTGCGATTCCTTGCAAGCCGGCCAACTGCCGGCGACAGAACGGTCACCAATGGCCGCGGTAGAACACGAGCACCGCGGGCCCATCACGGGTGAGCGCATCGAGGCTCACCACGGTGCCGTCTTGGTCCGGCAAGGTGAACGCGGCAGCGCGCTCGCCCGCCGCCGCACCGTCCGCGCGCAGGCGGCACGCGGCTGCACACACTGCGCCCAGGATGAGTGCTCGCCGGTTCATGGGGCCCAGGGTCCCCTAGCGCCGCGGCGGGCGCAAGATCCGGGCTTGCCGCAGTCGCTCCACCGCGGCGAGCAGCCTGTGGCCGAGCCGGACCCCGCTGCCCGTGCGTCTCGCCCTACCGTCGCCACCACCAGTCGCCGCAACTCGGCGGAAGACCGACGGGATCGGGGACCGCCGGCGGCGAGCAGTCGTCGTAGCCGTACGGTGCGCACCCGTGCGTCGTGACGAAGATCGTCGACGGGTCGTCGGCCTCGCAGAAGTAGTTCGTCCCGTTCTTGCACACGCCGACGAACGCGACGCAGCCCAGGAAATCGAGGTCGGTAGGCGATCCGCACTCGGGGATTCCGTCGCCCGAGCAACCGACGATGCGGCGGCCGTAGATCCTCTGGCAGAGCTCGGACTCCCCGCACGACCCTTCGTCGAGTTGGGCGCACATCGGTCCCTCCTCGGTGCTGCTCGGATCTCCGTACGGGTTGGGCCCGCGATCGACGATGCACCCGAAGTCTCCGACACCACCGGATTCGGCGGCCCCGCTGGACGATGCCGCGTCTGCATCGTCGGAGGAGACGCCGTCGGTGCCCGAGGCCCCGGTTGCGGCGGTCGTTCGTGATTCATCCGCCGCGCATGCCGACATCGAGGCAATCCATGCAGCAAGCAGGCGTCGCCTTGGGAGGGAAGTGAGCCAATGGGTTACGGCGCCGCGCATGAAACCTCCAACTGATAGAGCCGTGGATTGGCCACGCGCCAAAGGCATCGGACGCCCGAATCGTCATAGAGAAAGAGCGTGATATCAGCGGCGACGATCCAGCGGAACGAAACGGTCTCCCCCGCGAGCCGCGAGAGATCAACCACCACCGTTTGTTCTTCGTCCTGGAAGCCACTCCACGCGTCGCGATTCGCCATCTCGGAGCCAACGAACGCAGAAATATGCGTATTGTATCCGTTCTCCAGGATGACACCTCCGGCATCCGCCCACTCTCCACCGGAGACTCGATACTCCAAGACTGCTCCATCATAGAACCCTTCGCTTTCGAATGGCTGTTCGAAAGCAAGAAAGGACGGATCAGGCACTATCGTCGCCTCCGTGACGAGCGTTGCGGTTTCGCCGCTCTCACCGCTCCAACTCCCGGACCCTGCAACTTGGTCGACAGTCCAACCACCACCTGCGAGTCGAGCGGATGGGAGTTTTGTCCCATAGGAGGGTGCCCAGGTGGCGTTGTACAAGCTGAGATGCCGACAGCGAAGATGGAAAGTAGAAGTATTTTGGCAGGCGCACGAGCAGCGGACTTCCGGAATCCCCCTTCAGGGGTTTTCCGGGAACCCATGGGGCAAACGACGGCATCGTGAGGGGACTTGCGCTCGAGGCATTGATAATCTCGGAAACTCCAGTGCGTTTCACACCTCCGGATTCGTCATCAGAATCACCTACCGCATTGCCGAATCCCACCGCATGAACCGCCGTCCCAGGCCCGAGGTGCAGGTCAGCCCCACAGTGCATCATCGGATGAATTGGCTGCACGTCGGGCAGTCGGACGCGTCGGTGCATGCGGCACCGACCAAGGGGACGCTGAAGCCTCGTGAGACACAGCGGGCTGCGGTGAGCACGACGCGGTCTCCCACGTAGATGCCGCTGCATCGACCGAGTCCGTCGTAGAGCTCGACCACCGGCGCCCATGCACACTCCGACACGGGATCCCCATCCAATACCGCGAGAGGCTCGCTGTTCGACCTCAGACCGGGTGCGGCGACGGCCTGTCCGCCGCTCGAGAGCAAGCCGGCACCGACGATGAGTGCGCTCGCAGTCCACGAGGCTGCGCTCTGGCGGTGTCTGCGGTGCATCCCATCGTGGTTGTGGGGGGCTTTGCTCCCGGGGTCAAGCGCATTCGTCCCAAAGCGGCCCAGTACGTTCCTCGGAGCTGTTTGCGTGCGTCGCGTTCCGTTGGCCGTTTGGCCACACTCGACACTTCGAGCGCGATGTCCCTCACCCGCCCCCTCACCCGCCCTCCGCGACCGCCTGCTCGAGTTCGCGCCACAGATGGTCCACGTCGAGCACGAGCCCGACACACCCCGGCACCTGCACGACGCCCTCGGTCGCGCTCACGACGTGGACGTACTTTCCCTGCTCGTCCAGCTCGAGGATCTCCACGCTGCGCAGCTCCGGATGTTGCCGCCGGCCAGCATCGGCGTGATTTCGCCGGCGTGATTCGCCGGCCAGGATGCGCGGGCCTCATCAAGGCTTGGGCGTGCGACGCGCGTCGCGGCGTAGCTTGGCGCGGAGGTGCGCTTCCTTGGCGCGGTAGGACTCGCCTTCGATCTCGACGATGTCGGCGCGATGACAGAGGCGGTCGATGAGGGTGACGACGCAGGCGGCCGAGTCGAAGACCTGGTTCCACTCGGAGAAGGCCTTGTTGGTGGTGAGGACGATCGAGCGTCTGGCGTCGTAGCGCTGGCGGACGACCTCGTCGGCAAAGGAGAGGCATCGTCGAGACTGCGCGGGACTTCATCGCCAAGAACGCCGAGCGCCCCAGATGAGCAGATGGTGCCCACCGCCGCGCAGCCCTACGAGGCAGGCGGCATCATGGCGCTCGCGTTCGACGACCAGGAGGCCGAGGCGGCCTACAGCGTCGAGACCGTTCGCAGTCTTCGGGGCGTCGCCGTCAAGGACGGGGATGTCGAGGGCGGGATCTCATGGTCGGACATGGCCGTCCTCTTCCGCCGCAAGGCTGACTTTGGCCCGGTCACGCGCGCGTTGCTCGAAGCTGGCATCCCCTGGCATCCCCTACGCCGTTGCGGGGATGAGCAACCTCTTCGAGACCTTCGAGGCCGAGGCGGCACGGCAGCTATTCTACTTCTTGGCGGATCGACCGGGCGTGACCGATGCGACCTTGCGCGTCGCGTGGGAGCAGGCCGCCACGGGCGTCGCTCCGGCAAATCTGAAGCGCGCGACTGCGGCAGCGGCCGCCGCCAAGGCAACTCTCCACGAGGATGACGAGTCGCGGTGGAGCGTGTTCTCGCTGAAGCGCCAGTTCATCTCGTTCATCGAGGATGCCGGGCTCCGCGGGGAGACAGTTCCGAACGGTCGCGGCGAGGTGGTCTCGTACAACCTCGGAAAGTTCAGCCAGATCATCTCGGATTCGAGACGATCCACTACCAGTCCAACCCGAAGCGGAAGTACTACAGCTTCGCGGGGTTCCTTCAGTACCGAGCTGACGACGCCGACTCGGAGGGCAAGCAGGACGACGCCTACCTAACACTACTGCGGGGAACGACACGCAGGGCGAGCGGTGCTTGACACTACTGCGGGGAACGACACGCAGCGCGAGGAGGCTGGGATGATGCGCGGCGACAAAACGGACATCGCGGAAGCCAGCGGATGAGGAAGCTGGCGACCGCGATGCGGATGGTAGCGAGCGA
>Ga0105045_10003768_pt1 | contig 13095 bp, 16 predicted proteins | sample MAT02_FD_78089 | JGI IMG/M metagenome (GOLD analysis project Ga0105045, IMG submission 78089) | Freshwater microbial communities from Lake Fryxell liftoff mats and glacier meltwater in Antarctica - MAT-02 (megahit assembly) | ecosystem: Environmental > Aquatic > Freshwater > Ice > Liftoff...
GCCCACGGTGGCGCCGGACGCCATGGCGGGAGAAAGCCCCGCGCCCATGGTCTGCGGCGCGCTGGGCACCCAGGTCGTGGGCTCCATCATCCGCCCCGCCGGCTATTGCGGCGTGCATGGCTACAAGCCCAGCGTGGGCGGCATCAACCGCGGCGGCAGCCTGGACTATCTCAGCCAGAGCACCACCGGCACCATCGCCGCCAGCCTGGGCGATGTCTGGGTGATGGCGCGAGCGGTGGCCGAGCTGGTGGGCGGTGACCCTGGCTATCCGGGGCTGGAGGGGCCTCTGATGCCGCCGGCACCCGAACGCCCGGCGCGGCTCGCGCTGTTCCGCACCGCCGGCTGGCCGTTGCTGGCCGACGATGCGGCGCATTCGCTGCAGGCCGCGCTCGCCAGGCTGCGCGCCGCCGGCGTGGAGATTCTGACCGCAGAAACCTGCCCCGAGCTCGCAGCGCTCGAGGTGGCCAGTGCCGAGGCCTTCGCCATCTCCATGGCCATCAACACCTGGGAGTAGCGCTGGCCGCTGGCCGGCCTCGTCGCACGTGATGCGGCGGCGATCAGCGCCTCTGCTCGCGAGCGCGCGATCGAGTCGATGCGGATGACACGCTCCGACTACGTTGCGCTTCTGGAACGCCGTGCCGCCGCGCGCGCCGCCCATGCCGTGCTGGCAACCCGCTGCGACGCCTTGGTGAGCGTCACTGCGCCAGGCGCCGCGCCGCCCGGCCTGGCCTCCACCGGCAACCCGGCCTTCGTCGTGCCTGGCTCGTTGCTGGGCTGCCCGGCGGTGACGCTGCCGGTGCTGGCCAGCGAACGGTTGCCGCTTGGCCTGCAGTTGCTGGGGCCGATGGGCGGCGATGCCGGCCTGTTCGGCCTGGCGGCCTGGGTCGAGGCACTGCTCGGCGAGAGTTGATCAGCAGCCGTAAGGGCGCACAGCTCCGCCATCAGTGCCGCGGTGACGGGCGGTGGCTGGAAGCGCCGGCGGAAAAGCAGGCCGGAGGTACGCCGATGCACCGCCGCCGGTACATCCAGCATCACCAGCTGCCCTTCAGCAATCTCCCGACGCACCACCTCCAATGGCAGATACGCCAGAAGGTCCGCCTCCAGCAGCAACGAGCGCAGGAACAGGATGGAGCCGATCTCCGCGCTCGGCACCGGTGGCGCGAGCCCGGCCTCGGCAAAACGCGCATTGAGCTGCCCGCGCAAAAAGTCCGAATCCGGCGTCAGCACCCAGCCCTGTCCCGCCAGCGCAGTGAGGCTGAGACGCCGCCGGCGCGCCAGTGGGTGAGTAGACCTCGCCACCACGCCGGCCAGGTCCTGTTTGGCGAAGGGCTTCTGTTCCAGCAGGTGATGCGGCGGCGCGGCGCCCAGGGTGGCCACTACCAGGTCCAGCGCGCCGGAGACGAGCTGTGGCATCAACTGGTCCATCAGCCCGTCCGTCACCGCAATCTGAACCTTGGGGAAACGCTGCAGCAGGGCAGCGCAGGCCCTGGGCAACAGCAGGTTCGCGAAGCTGGGGGTGCAGCCCACCGCGATGCGCCCGGCTTGGCCGCCGCGCATGGCGGCGATCTCGCTGAGCGCATGGGTCATTTCGGCACGCACCAGCCGGGCATGTGCAGCCAGCACTTCGCCAAAGCCGGTGGGGACCATGCCGCGCGCGCTGCGTTCCAGCAGCTGTACGCCCAGCGCGGCCTCGAGCTGGCGGATGGATTTGCTGAGTGCAGGTTCGGTGATGCCGAGCGTGCTCGCGGCCCGACGCAGCGCGCCATGCTCGATCACCGCCAGAAAATATCGCAGCTGTCGGCTGTCAAGATGATCTGTCTGCATGGTGATCACCGCAGGTTATCACTATCGGCGTTTTATTGCAGTTCCTTTTCACCCACGGCTTGCCAAGCTGCGGGAAGTGGCGAGGAGCAGGGAATGAGAACCGAAGGCCGCGTGGTTCTGGTCACGGGCGGGGCAGGAGGCATCGGCTTGGCGCTGGTCGACCGGTTCCTCGCCGGCGGCTGCAGCGTGGTCATCTGCGGCCGTTCAGTGGGGCCGCTGGCGGCCGCCCAGGTGCGCTTCCCGGCAGTGGAGACGGTGCGTGCGGATGTCTCGACCGCCGCCGGCCGCGCCGCGGTGCGGCAGCATCTGGAGCAGCACCACGGCCGGCTCGGCATTCTGATCAACAATGCCGCCATCCATGTCGTGCACGACTTCACCGACCCAGTTCACACCGCGCCTGAGATCGAGGACGAGATCGCCACCAACCTGGTCGCGCCCATCCGGCTGGGGATGGAGCTGATGCCGTTGCTGCGCGCCGAGGCGGACGCGGCGATCGTGAACATCAGCTCCACCCTCGCCATCGTTCCCAAGCGCACAGCGCCGCTCTACTGCGCCACCAAGGCCGCCCTGCACGCCTTCACGACCGCTTTGCGCGGGCAATTCGAAGGCACGCCAATCCGTGTCTTCAGCGTCATCACCCCGCAGGTCGAGACGCCGATGACGGCGGGGCGCGGCCGCCGGAAGATGACGGCCGAACGCTTTGCCGAACTGCTTGTGCAGGGGCTGGCCGCCGATGTGCTGGAGATGCGCCCCGGCGCCTCCGCCCGCCTCATGCGCCTGCACGCGCACAACCCCCGCGCCGCCGAATTGCTGGTCCGGCGGATGACCGAACCCCTGCCGCCCGAGAGGAATGCGCCATGAACCTGGTCGAGCCCGATCGCGTCCACCGCCGCGTCTATACCGACGCCGACATCTTCGACCGTGAGATCACCAACATCTTCGAGCGCAGTTGGATCTACGCCGGCCACGCCACCCAGATTCCGGTCGAGGGCGATTACGTCGCCTTCCTGGCCGGGCGGCAGCCCATGCTGCTGGTACGCGGCCAGGAAGGCGCGATCCATGCGCTGTACAACCGCTGCCCGCATCGCGGCGCCAAGCTGTGCGACCTGCACCAGGGCAACACCGGCGGACTTTTCACCTGATCCTACCACGCCTGGCAGTTCGGGCTGGATGGCCAGGTACGCGCCATCCCGGCGCCCAGCGGCTATGCCGGCACCCGCTTCAGCCTGGACGATGCCTCCAGCCACATGCGCCGCGCGGCGCGTGTCGAAGCCTATCGCGGGTTTGTCTTTGTCAGCCTCAGCGCCGAAGGCCCATCGCTTTACGACTTCCTGGGCGGCGGTCGAGCCGCCTTCGACGACATGTGCGACCGCGCCCCGGATGGTGAGGTGGAGGTGGTCGCCACCTGCTTCCGCGTGGTCCAGCGGTCGAACTGGAAGCTCTTCCTGGAGAACCAGCTCGACGCGCTGCACCCTTCCATCACCCACATCTCGCCCGCCAAGGCGGCGAGCGAGGTGGAGCGCGAATACGAGGCACAGACCGGCGTCGCGGCCCCCGACTACTACAAATACTTCTCCGCCCTCGCCGTGCCTCTGTCGAGATGGGACAGCCTGGAGGCCCGCGGCTTCGAGCACGGCCATTGCCTGCTTGGCGGCTATCTGGGCCTGCGCCCGCAGGATCGCGACACGCTGGAATATGAGGCCATCATGGCCACGCGGTACGGTGCGGAGGCGGCGGAGGAAATTCTGTCCCGCGACGTGCACCACATGCTGATCTACCCCTGCCTGTCGGTGCAGCCGGCACTGGCCCAGCTGCGCGCGGTGCGGCCGCTGGGGCCCGACAAGACACTCACCGAACTCTGGCACTTCCGCCTCAAGGGCGCGCCCGAGCCGATCTACCGCCGCAGCCTGGCCTATTTCAACCTGATCAACTCGCCCTCGACGATGGTCAACGCCGATGACCTGACGAATTTCTGGCGCTGCCAGCAGGGGCTGGAAAGCGATGGTGGCGACTGGGTCTCCTTCCACCGCAACGCCGGCCAGGAGATCACCGCGGACGGGGTGACGCGCAGCAACACCGGGCTCTCGGAGATGCCGATGCGGCATATGTTCCGGGCCTGGTCCATCTACATGGACAGGCCTGAGCGATGACTCGCGAGACGCAATACGAGGTCGAGCAGTTCCTCTACCGTCAGGCCGAAATCCTGGCTGAGCGCGACTGGCAGGCATGGCTCGACCTTTTCACCCCCGAGGGCATCTACTGGATGCCGGCCGACCCGGCGCACACCAGCGACGAGGGCGTGCCCAGCATCTTCCGCGAGGATCGCTGGCTGATGCTGACGCGCACCCGCAGGCTGGAGAACCCCAAGGCCTGGTCGCAATCGCCGCAGAACCGCACGAGTACCCTGGTCGGCAATGTGGCCGTGCTGAGCGATGACGGCCTGACGATCACCAGCCGCGCCCGTTTCCACACGGTGGAGCAGCGGATGTACGAGATGCGCTACTTTGCCGGGCGCTATGAGCACAGCCTGGTGCGAACTGAGGGCGGCCTGCGCATCCAGCGCCAGCGGGTCGATCTTCTTTCCTATGACGCGCCGATCGAATTTGTGCTGCAATTCTGGCTCTGAACGTGAAACACCGATGGAGGTCTGCATGAATCCCGAACGTCGTTCCCTGCTGGCCGGCGTTATGTTGGCCCCCTTGGCCGCCCCGGCCTACGCCCAGGGCGCACCGCAGAAGATCGGGCTGGTCACCACGCTATCGGGCCCCGGCGGCTATATCGGCCAGGATATCCGCGACGGCTTCCAGCTTGCGCTGGCCGAGGGGCAGGGCCGGCTGGGCGGGCAGGCAATTCAGCTGCTGGTCGAGGATGACGGCCAATCGCCGCCGCGCGGCAAGGCCGCGGTCGAGCGCATGCTGCGCAACGAGCGGGTGCGCCTGATGACCGGGGTGGCGTTCAGCAACGTCTTGGTCGCCGTGGCGCCGGACGTGCTGGATGTGGACGGCATCTACATCTCCGCCAACACCGGTCCCTCCGCCTTCGCCGGCCGCGAGTGCCACCGGAACTACTATGTGGTGACCTGGCAGAGCGATACGCCGCACGAGGCCTCGGCCGAGCTGGCCAACCAGCTGGGCTATCGCCGGATGTCCATCCTGGCGCCCAACTTTGTGGGGGGCCGTGACGCGCTGGCCGGCTTCCGCCGGGTCTTTCGCGGCGAGGTGGTGCAGGAGATCTTCACCCGGCTCGACCAGACCGATTTTGCGCCGGAAATGGCTCAGCTGCGCGCCGCCCGGCCCGACGCGGTGTTCCATTTCCACCCCGGCGGCCTGGGCATCGCCTTTCTGCGGCAATACGCACAGGCGGGTCTGGGCATCCCGCAAGTGCTGCCGAATTTCAGCATGGACGTGACCACCGTGGCGGCGTTGGGCGCGGCGGCCGAGGGCGTCGACCTGACGAGCCACTGGAACAGCGATTTTGATAACCCGGCCAACAGGGCCTTCGTGCCCGCCTATCGCGCCCGGTACAACCGGCCACCCACCTATTACGCACAGCAGGGCTATGACACCGCGCTCTCCATCGCCGCCGCCCTGCGGCAGACCGGCGGCTCGATCGACCCCGCGGCCTTCCGCACCGCGATGCTGCGCGCCGACTTCGCCTCGGTTCGCGGCAAGTTCCGCTTCGCCAGCAACCAGCATCCGATCCAGGATTGGTATGCGGTGAAGGTGGAACGGGTGAATGGCGAGCTGGGCCTGGTCACCAAGCAGCGCGTCTTCACCGACCGATCGGATGTCTTCGTGAACCAATGCAGGCTGTGAGCGCATGAGCTGGCGGGACTGGGACCGTGCGACGCTGGACCGTGCCTACAGCGCGCGCGACACGGTAGCGGACATCGCACCATTCCTACAGCGCTACGCCGCGCTGAGCGCCGAGGCGCGGCGGATGCCGGGGGTGCGGGAGGCAGTGCCTTACGGCGATCACCCGACCGAGTTGCTGGACATATTTCCGGCAGGCCCCACGGGGAAACCCGGCGCGCCCGTCTTCATCTACATCCATGGCGGCTACTGGCGGATGCTGGGGCGGCAGGATTCGGCGTTCATGGCCAGCGCGCTGCGGCAGGCCGGGATCGCGACTGTCGCGGTCGATTACGAGCTGGCCCCGACCGCCAGCATGGACCGGATGGTGGACCAGGTGCGCCGCGCGGTGGCCTGGGTCTATCGCCATGGCGAGGCGTTCGGCCTTGACCCCTCGCGCATCCATCTCGGAGGCTCCTCGGCGGGTGCGCACCTCGCGGCCATGTCGCTTGCCGATGGCTGGCACGCAGCAGCAGGGGTGCCGTCCGGTTTGGTGCGTGGCGCGTTGGCGGCGAGCGGGCTCTATGAGCTGGAGCCACTGCGGCACGGCGCAGCCAACGAATGGCTGAGGCTGGATGAGGCGATGGCGCTGCGCAACAGCCCACGGCACATGATTCCCCGGCACGGCTGCCCCCTGATCGTGGTCTACGCCGGCAGCGACACGGCGGAGTTCAAGCGCCAGAGCCGCGAATATGCCGCCCGATGGGTCGCCGCCGGGCACCCATCGCAGTTCCGGGAAATGCCTCAGCACAATCATTTCGATAATATTCTGGAGCTGGCCGATCCGAGCTCGCGTCTGTTCCGCGAACTGCTGGCGCAGGTCGAGCATGCGAGATGACGCAGCGTGGCCTCGCCTTCGCCGACCGCCAAGGGAGGAGTTGGAGCGCGCGATAGGGCCGGGCGTCATGGCCGCGTCTGCGCCGGTCTGTCATGCCGCCTGTCGGCTACCTTCGTGCTGAATGATGATCCCAGCTTGATACGTTCGCGCGCGATGAACATAAGCTGATACTTGCGGATCAACTACCCACGCAGCCATGCACGATCACGCTCCATCGTCGCCGCATCAGGCGGATAGACGCGGACGATCGAGCGCCCCGCCTCGATTTCGTGGATGAGGAATGCTTCGCGTTGGTCCATCTCTGCTCCTTCGGCAGCGAGTTCCGTGGCGAGGTGTTTTGGCACCACGATCACGGCCTCGCTGTCGCCGAAAATGATGTCGCCCGGATAGACAGCGACGCCGCCGCAGGCGATGGGCACGTTCATGTCCGCGGCATGATGGCCGGTGTAGTTCGGTGGCGCGGCCGGCCCGGCACAATAAACCGGCATGTCGGATACCGCGAGTGGCGACGTATCACGCACTCCACCATCCAGCACCACGCCCGCCAGACCGCGTGGCCGCAGCCGCCGGGCGAGGATTGAGCCGATCTAAGCGATGTCGGCCTGGTTGCGGCAGTCGGCGATAAAGACAAGGCCTTCAGGCGCAATCTCGATCGACTGGCGCTGGATGTTTGAGGGATCGCCACCCGACCCATAGGCGTCAAGATCCTCTCGTGCCGGGATGTAGCGCAGTGTAAAGGCTGGCCCGACCATCGGCGGTAGGTTCGGATTCAGCGGTCGCACGCCTCGAATTGCCGTATTGCGTAGCCCAAGCTTGACAAGCAGCGTGCTGAGAGTTGCGGCGGGACAGCGAGCGAAGGCGTCGCGAAGCGCATCGGTCATCACGGAGCAGTCTCACTCGATTTTTGGCTATAGCCGCGCGCGGCGAAGACGCCGCCCTGAAAACGTTCGGCGACGGGATCGCCATTGGTCTTGCCAGCCAGCGCATCGCGCCACCGTTCGGCGCTGTCGTGAGGCTGCCAACCGATCAGCGCGCGGTCATCCTCGCCCCAGAAGGTCGCAGGGTTGGCTGAGGCTCCCCAGACCAGCGCCCATCCTGTGCGCGGCACGCTGATGGCAGCGGCACAAAGCCGTGCGAGATCAGCCGGCGAAAGCCAAGTGGACAGCATTCGCGCATCGGTGGGTTCCGGACAGCAGGAGCCGATCCGGATGTTCACGCTTTCGACGCCATGCTTGTCCCAATACAGCCGTCCCATTTGCTCGCCGTACACCTTCGACAGGCCGTAGAAGCCATCCGGACGCGTCGGCTCTGTGATAGAGAGCCGTTGGGCGCGCTCGTGGAAACCGACAGTGTGGTTGGATGAGGCGAAGATCACACGCGCGCCAGACAAACGTGCCGCCTCATAGATCGTGTGCATGCCTGTGACGTTCGCCGCGGCGATCTTCGCGAAGCCTGGGTTGTCGTTTGGGATGCCCCCGAAGTGCAGGATGGCGCGGCAGCCTTCGGCCATGCGCACGAAGGCATCGGCATCGGCAAGGTCGGCGGCTTCGAACTCCGCGCCGGGCGGCAGTGCGCCCGGGTAGGGTTTGAGGTCGGTCAGCCGCAATGCGAAGCCAGACACCGCCAGGTCGCGCGCGAGCACCGCGCCGAGGCGGCCGGAGGCGCCGGTGAGCAGGATCATCCGATTGTTGTCCTCGGTGTGCGCGGCTGCGTGTAGAGCGTGGCGTCTTCGGTGCCTTCAGGCCATCCGCCCGACGCCAACCCCGCATTGCGTAGCGACGGGTTGGCGGCGATGAACACCTCGTCAATGGAAACACCCAGGCCCGGTCCATCGGGCACAATGACATGGCCCGCCTCCATGACTGGATGCGCGCCCTTGATCACTGCGCCGCGCCCCGGCCAGTCCGGCACCATGCGCTCCAGAATCAGCGCGTTCGGGATCGCCGCCAGCAGATGGATCGCTGCGTATTCCGCGACTGGCCCGAGCGAGCCCGAATGTGGCGCCACCGTCGCGAAGCGCGCCTCCGCGATTGCCGCGAGCTTGCGCAATCCGGTCAGCCCGCCGGCGCGACCGGTATCGGGCTGAATCACATCCACGAGGTTCTCGAACAGCAGCGGCGCCACGCCGTGCAGACCGCCATGTCGTTCGCCTGCCGCCAGCGGCACCTTCGCCACGCGCCGCAACGCGCGATAGCCCTCGATGTTTTCGGGTGCGAGCGGTTCTTCCACGAAGAGCGGGCGCAGCGGCGCCAGCGCGTCGCAGATCGCGATTGCGTCGGGCAGGTTCAGCCAGGGCGGACCGTGCAGGTCGATCATCAGGTCTGCGTCATCGCCGATCGCTTCGCGGATGGCGCGCGCCTTGGCAACCGGATTGGCGACGCCGCCGGTCTTGATGGCGGTGAAGCCGGCGGCGATCGCGGAGCGCGCCTGGTCGGGCGTCGCCGCATGCGTATAGCAGCGGATGCGGTCGCGCACGCGCCCGCCGAGCAACTGCCACACCGGCACGCCGAGCGCCTTGCCCTTGATGTCCCACAGCGCCATGTCGATGCCGGTGATGGCGCCCTGGCCAACGACACCGCTCATGCCGTGGCCCATCATCGCGACTGCCATGCGCTGCGACAGGCGCTCGATGTCGAAGGCATCCTGGCCGATCAGCACATGGGCGATGTCATTGATCGCGGTCTCGACTACCCGTGGCCAGCCACTGGCCTCGCCAAGGCCGGTGATGCCGGCATCTGTCTCGACGCTGACGAACAGCCAGTTGCGGGTGCCGCTGGTGATGCTGTTCTTCACATCCGCCGACCAGCCGGAGACGCCGAGCGGCCCGGCCTGCATCAGATGGGTGCGGATGGCTGTGATTCTGGGGTTGATCATTGCGCGGTAATCCCTGCTTCGCGGATCACCCGCGTCCAACGTTCGGTCTCGGCAAGAACGAATTCGGTAAAGGCGGTCCGGCTTGGGCTGGGGCGCGGCTCGATGCCCGCGCGCGCCATGCCCTCCTGCGAGGCGGGGGAGCGCACCGCTTCGAACCAGCGCGCCTGGCGGGTGTGGGGAGCAGGGCGGTACCGCGCGCACCACATCGGCCGAAGGCGGGCATCAGAAATACCCGCCCTTGGCACTGATCTCGGCGACGGAATCGCCTTGCTCGATCCAGGCAAAGATCTCTTGCTCGATGCCGACGATCGCCTCCGCGCGCTCCAGCACCGGCAGCGCGATGGCACGCGGGACGATCACCACGCCGTCCATGTCACCGAGCACGATGTCGCCCGGATGCACCATCACGGTGCCGACGCGCAGCGGCACCTGGAAATGCGAGATCATCGCGCGCCCGAGCGCGGCGTTGGGGTGGCGGAAGCGGCAGAACACCGGGAAATCCGCGTCCCACACCTGCCGCACGTCCCGCACGCCGCCGTCGATTGCGGCACCCCGTACGCCACGCGCCTTGGCTGCCGCCGTCATCACGCCGCCCCAGGCGGTGGAATCCTCGGCGCCTGAGCAATCCCAGATGATGAAGTGGCCCTCGCCCATCGCCTCCAGCATCCGGCCGCGTAGGGTCATCTCCCCGGTCAATAGCGTATGCGGCTGGCTCTTCACCGTGAAGGCGATGCCGGCCGCGCAGCGCTGTTCCGCCTTCAGCGGCTGCACGCGGTTGGGCAGCGCCTGGTCCATCAGCCGGTGCTCGCGCAGCACGTCGCTGACAGCGCCGGTGTAGAGGCGCTCGTAGCGTTCGATCAGCGCCGCATCCGGGATCGGCAAGGCAGCGACTACGTGCCCCTCGCGTTCCTCCACCAGCCAATCCAGCTGCATCGCATTCACTTCAGCGCGCAGGCGCGCGGCGGGGTCGGTCGCGCTCATTGCGCGGCAATCCCGGCGTCGCGGATCAGCCCGGTCCAGCGCCACAGCTCTTCAAGATAGAAGGCCTGGAAGGCAGCCGGATCGGCACTGGCGGTCGGCTCGATCCCGATATTGGATAGCCGCTGCACGAAGTCGGGCGCGCGGGTCGTCGCGATGGTCGCTGCGTGCAATGCAGTGACCGCGCCCGGCGGCGCCCCGGCGCGGACGCAGATGCCCTGCCAGGATCGCATCATCGCCGCCTGCGGCAGGCCGAGTTCGCCGAAGGATGGCACGTCCGGCAGGCTCGGCGTGCGGGTCTGCTGCATGACGCCGAGCATGCGGACGCGACCTTCGGCAACGGCCGGCGCCTGATAGGCGGCGACCAGGTCGAACATCATCTCGACATCGCCGGTCATCAGCGCCTGGAAAGCGGGTGCGCCGCCGCGATACTGCACGGCCTCGAATTGGCCGGCGGCAGCGCGGAACAGCAGCTCGGCACCGAGATGGGAGGAGGTTCCGGCGCCGGCCGCAGCAATGCGGATGGGGTTGTTGCCCGTCGCTCGGGCGCGCTCGATTGCCTGCGCAAGGGTGGTGATGCCCGAAGCGGCACTGGCCATCACCACGACCGGCAGCGCCGTCAACTGCCCGGCCATGGCAAGATCGGTGACCGGATTGTAACCCAGATTCGAGATAAGCCCCGGATTGGTCACCAGCTGGAGCCCGGCCAGCGCCAGCGTGTAACCATCCGCTGGCGCCTGCACCACGGCCTGGGTGGCGAGGTTGCCCGATGCGCCGGAGCGGTTCTCGACCACCACGTTCTGGCCAAGCACGCGGCCCATCTCCACAGCGGCCAGCCGCGCCACCGCATCGGCGGTGCCGCCCGGCGCGAAGCCGACAATAAGCCGCAAGGGGCGTTGGAAGCGGAAGGCGGGCTGCGCCTGGGCCAGGCTGGGCAGCAGGCTGGCGGCGATGAGGCCGCGCCGCGATATCGCGGTCATTGATTTTCCCTCCGTGTCGTTGGAACTCAAGGCTAAAGGCGTTGCAGCAGGTCCTTTTTGGCGCCCATCGCGTGGTTGAATGACGCCGCGGCCGCGGCCGCGGCATCGCGGGCGCGGATCGCATTGAGGATGGCGCTGTGCTGCGCCGCGGCTTCGGCCATGCGGCCGGAACCGAAGCCGAGCCGAAGCCGCGCCGCATTCACGAAGGCACTGCGCGACTTGTAGAGCGCGGTGGCCTGCGTATTGTCAGCGGCAAGTTCGAGCGCGTCGTGAAATGCCTCATTGGCGTCAAGCGCGGCGGGGGCATCGCCGCGCGTGGCGGCCTCGGCATAAGCCTGTTCGTGCCATGCCATGTCGTCGATCTGGGCCTCCGTCGCGCGTTCAGCGGCGCGGCGGGCGAGGAGTGCCTGCAAGGCGCCCCGCAGGTCGTAGAGGTTGTCAAACATCTTGGCGTCGAGCACCGGCACCAGCGCGCCGCGGTGTTCGCGCATCTGCACCAGGCCCTCGCCGGCGAGCGAGAGCAGCGCTTCGCGGACCGGACTTATCGAGATGCCATGGGCGCCGGCGATCGCGCCGAGGGTACGGGATGTTCCGGCTGGCCAGGCGCCGGAAATGATCTCCCCGCGCAAGCGGTCGCGCATGATGGCGTAGGCGGGGGTTGAGGCGGCAGGATGAGCCATGCAATGATTATAGACAATCGATTTTATAAAACGCAAGATCGAATTATGGAAATCCTCGATACGCCCCGTGCCACCGTCGGCGAGAGCCCAGTATGGGACGACGCGACCGGCCAGCTTTGGTGGGTGGATGTGCGCGGCCCGGCGCTGCATCGCACAGACCCGACGACAGGACGCACCGAGAGCTGGACGCTGCCCGAACCCGTCGGCTCCCTCGCACTCTGTCGCTCCGGCCGGTTGCTGCTGGCGCTTCGCAGCCGCGTCGTCCGCTTCGATCCGCATGGTGGCGCCATCGAGACGCTGGCCACACCAGAGGCGGATCGCCCGCACAACCGCCTCAACGATGGCAAGGCGTCGCCTTGTGGGCGTTTCGTCGTGGGCGGCATGGACGACCGGCTCGAGAAACAGCCCGTTGCGGCGCTGTGGTGCGTGTCCCCCGCTGGCGCCGTGTCCAAGCTTGTCGACGGACTAACGGTCGCGAACGGCTTGGCCTGGAGCCCGGATGGTAGGACGCTGTGGTATTCTGACAGCCGCCGCACCGGGATCTGGAACGCTCCGTGGGATCAGGCGACGGGCAGCATCGGCGCGTCGCGCCTTCTCGCCGCGCCGGACGATGCGACGGGGCGGCCGGATGGCGCCGCCATGGATGTCGAGGGCGGCTACTGGTCTGCTGGCGTGTCGGCCGGCGTGCTGAACCGCTGGCTGCCCGACGGCACGCTCGATCGAGTGGTGAAACTGCCTATCCGGGCGCCGACCATGCCCTGCTTCGGCGGCCCGCGGCTGCGCCATCTCTTCGTCACCAGCCTGTGTTCGGCGAAGGCGGGACCGGATGACGGCGCCGTGGTGGTCTTGGATGTTGGCTTGGCGGGCGTGCCGGTTGGGCAATTCCGCGATTGAACGGCGGTTCCGCGCGCGCCCTGTTCGGAGAGGTCCTCGCGCCTTCGGCCCAGAGACCGTTTGCACCGAGCCGCACCTCCTCCGCCATCACCCTAGCCCGGATTATTCACGAGGCTGGTCACAGCGGTGATTTGGCCTTGGCCGGGCTCGCGTGATGGTTGCAGACGCGCGGCACA
>Ga0105045_10003770_pt1 | contig 13095 bp, 12 predicted proteins | sample MAT02_FD_78089 | JGI IMG/M metagenome (GOLD analysis project Ga0105045, IMG submission 78089) | Freshwater microbial communities from Lake Fryxell liftoff mats and glacier meltwater in Antarctica - MAT-02 (megahit assembly) | ecosystem: Environmental > Aquatic > Freshwater > Ice > Liftoff...
AATCCGATATTTCTATTGGCAACCATTTCTGGCATTGTTTCAAGCATCTCATGCTCAGACCCTTGAATATCGGCATGCAGGATATCTAAAAACCTAATTCCGTTCTCTTTGCAAATTCTGTCAACGTTGGTATTGGTAATTTCGGAGGAAGCATTGTCTTTACCTATGTAACCTTCTATGAAATGAGCATTCAGCTTATTTAATTTAAAATTTGCTTTGGCTCTCGTTATTCTATCGATATTATCAATAAGATAGTTTTTCGGATTTTGAACGGTAGATGCGAACCACATTGAATAAAATCCCCGGTAGCAACCTAATTGGAGCATTGTTGCTTCTGGTTTCATGCATTTAAGAACTTCTTGGAATACATACTTCTCTTGAGGTTCATGAACTGATGCATTTTCCATGAGCAATCTCAACATCGGCGCTCTATAATAACTCAAAGGGTCAATGACTAATCCATTGTGCATTCGAGGGAAGCCTTTTTGCAAAGAACCCGCGCCTACCACTTTTTTAATCTTGATGTTATCAGAACTAATTTGAGCTTTATGAATTCTTTTTTTCCAATGATCGATTTCATCGGTACTTACTTCTTTTAGCTTAACTAAAGACTTATATGTTTGTTGAATATTGAAGTCTCTTGTTGGTTTTAAGATTAAATTCCGATTCAGTGTATTGCACTCCAAATGGCTAACCAACGTTTCGCGAAGTCCTTTTCCAGCCATCTGTTTCTTGTTAATTGGTCAAAAATAGGCAATTCATCTGTGGTTCAAATGCATGGAATGAATTTAACCAAAACATTCCTCTCTAATACTTCGAAACAATTTCAAATTACGAAGAAATTATGTGAAAACTTATAGAATGCTTAAACCTATTTAACTAAAGTCTGTTTGTAATTGATAGCGTTAGTTTGATTTAAGTTTTGGGGCAGGTCTAATTCCTGCTCCGAAGCTTAAATATTTGAAAAAGAGCTTAATCTCCACAACAAACTTTGAAAAATCCGCCTAGAGGTCTTTAGTCCAATTAGAAGCAAAGTTTTTTGAAATCCTCCAAACAATTCCGACACTGATTTTGAAATAATAGTCTTTGCAGCGTTAAATTCCATTTCAGTTTCGGATAATTCGACTATTTTTTTCAATGTTTTTAATATATGTGTTTTCCTAGCTTGTTGATGATTCCCAGGTATCCTGATCAAACAATTTAACAAGGGGTAAATTAATTTTATTTCTTTTCCAGTCGAAGATTCTGGATACACTCGATATAAGAGCAGTGCTTCATTTATACCTTGCAGTTTGTACCCGTCTGCAAGAAGCCTAGTCCACAAAAAATAATCCTCGCAATTTTGAATATCTCGATCTTCTGGAAAGCCACCTGATTTTTCAAGAATAGACTTTTTTACTAATACGGTGGATGTTGGAATTCTATTCTGAGCGTGAAATAGTTGAATTCCATCATCTCCTTTATATATTTTGTTTTCAACTCCTAAACGATGATCACGTCGTAACATATCATTTTCGAGGCAGATATACCCATCTGTAAAACTTAAATCGGCGTTTTCTTGGATAGTTTTTGAAAGTTGAATTTCGAGTTTATTGGGAAGCCAGATATCATCCGCATCCAAAAAAGCAATCCATTCACCCTGTGAATGTTTAATACCGTTATTTCTGGCTTTGCCTTGTTTTCCGTTCGCTTGGTGAATAATTCGTATTCGGTGATCAGTTTTTGCCAATTGCTCAATTACCTTCGCAGTATTATCTGTTGATCCATCATTGACAAAAATAATTTCCCAATTGGAATAAGTCTGGTTCTTGACAGATTCTGCAGTACTGATTGCGTATTCAGGACAATTGTAAATTGGAATAACTACTGAGATGAGCGGATCAATTTGCATTAAGGTAGAAATTTCTGAAATGTCTTTTCACGTATGCGATGAAAAAATTTTTCTCCAATTTTCGGGAATAGACTGTTATTGAAAAATGTTTTTATTAATCTCCACTTAATCCTGTTGGTAGATTTTATATAATGACCATTGATTGTTCCTCTATCAAAATCTTCTGGCTTATAATGACGGAATGGGATTCCAAAAGTTCCAAAGAAATATGCGAATTTAAGTGCATTTTCCATAGACTTAGGTTCGAGGTCTTTGGAAATTAATTCCATCAAATCTTCGTGAGACTTTGCAATATAGGAAGCATCAAGAAAATAATAAAATGACTTGCCGGCTGTAATTGAGGGGCGTCTTAAATAGGTTGCCTCCATTCCAATTGTAGATCCAAAAGTTATTGTTTTTTCAGCATTCTGAACAAGATGATATGTGCTCAAGTTAGACGTTGGCGGAATAACTGTTAAGTTTGGACTTTGCATTGAAAGTAAAGTATCTACATCTTTGTTGTTTACCTTAGCAAGGTGAGGGTGAATTCTTAGATAAAAATGTATGTTTCTATAAGATTTTCCATCTTCAATAATCCTTGAGATACCTTCTATTTGATTTTTATATAATTCGTTTTTCCACTCTTCTCCGAGTGACGCAAGTTCATCATCAGATGAATTACAAATAATGATGTTAGTTTTAAGGGGATCCCAAGTACTTGGTAATTCAAAAACCTGATTTTCAAGAAAAGAATACCAGTTTTGCATTTTCCCACCTATTCTAGTCTGAAACCATTTTGTGGCAGTTAGCACCCTTTCTTCAGGATCGGCCTCTGCCCAAGCTTTTTCAATTAACTTGTGAGTTGATTGAAGGTCATGAACACTAGTGTTTTCAAACAAAGAATAATGATTCATTGAGTTTCCTCTTTCATGCAATAAACATGTGACACCCATTTTATTGCAAGCCCGAAGTGCAGCTTTTGAGTGTGACAAGCGCCCATTGAATGAATAAAATATATCTGTTGGGTTTTCCTTTAAGTAGTTTATTATACTAAAATAAACGCCAGCACAGGATATAATGTATCTTTCAAGCAGCCTCGGTTCGAGTTCAGGGTTCGCATTTCTTTTGATAGAAATCAGCGATGAGGCAATAGAATAGCCTATGTCATAATTGTCAATCCAAAGTCCCTGTAAATCTTCAATAGAATTGAACGATGTAGGTATCTCAGATATACGGATTTTGTCAGCTTGAGTAAGGTTTAGAAACGATTTAATATTAAGCCGTTTATCAAGAACTTTATAACCATTATGCCGCTTTGAAACGCATCTTTCACATGCTTCCCGCATGTGGTATGGATTGGTGTCGCATGCTGGAAGCTCCTTATTACAAACTAATTGGGTAATTGTATCACCTTTTTCTTGGTGATTGAGAATGATCTCCAATTCAGTTTCGTAATGAGACGCTAGAAGGATATGACTTGAGAAAATAGCTATGTTCATTACTAAAGTATTGTTCTAATTAGCATAAATGCTTCAGCATAATTCTGCCCTATAGAAACACCCCAACGCTGTGCCTGAATTCTTAGCGCCTCCGGCGATCTTGGGTGTGGATAAGCTCTTTTCTCAAATTCATAGCTTTCCATACCTTTAATTTTTGCTTCAACATTTTCAGCACTAACACCTATAAATAAGTTAGGTAAAAATGGGTTTGGATAATTAAATGCCTGCCACTCTGTTGATGAAGGAGTTTCAAAGCAAATTAAAGTCCGCACATTTTCATGCTCCATTGGCCTGATGGCAGTTATGCATGCTTCAAAGGTTCTTCTATGGTCAATATTTGTATCACCTCCATGGTGTGTAAAAATGATATCGGGAGCAAATTCTACTTTTTCCTTTTCAATGACTTTTATTAAATCTAGCAAATCAACACTGTCGAAACGATTATCTGCAAACTGATAAATACCAACAGATTCAAAACCAATGGCATTAGCAGCCTGTAGAATATTAGCGCGATGAGTCTTTAATTCTTCTTCCCACTTATGAGTTTCTCGTGCATCAGCTCGAGATGTAATCCCTTCTCCTAAAATTACTACCCTGATTTTACAGCCAAACTCTTGAATGAACCTGTTCATTGTAGCGCCACATCCCAACAATTCATCGTCAGGGTGAGCAACAATTAGAAGTATCTTTTTTCCTGTGAAATCAATCATCAAAGTTCAATATTTGATTTGAAACCCGATGCAAGAACTGCATTCTCGGGAAGTAAACAAGGAATACCGCCAATAATCGGATATGCAAGTAAGGACTCAGCTGCATAATAGCAATCCAATTCTTTCTTTAGACTTCCCCTGGTTACGGGGCAAGCAAAATTGGTTTCCGACGCCGGTGCTAATGCGTCTTTCTCAATAATGAGCAATCCTGTGGGATTAAGAGGATTGATGATATGATCAAACAATCTGTAGTCTACAATCTTATATCCTAATTTCTCGGCAGTTTGCTTTAGTCCTCTTACATATCCATGATGTTCCATTCTCGCTTTCGCTTCATCGGATGCCAGCTCATAAGCAGGTTCCAAAAGCACCAAATATCTCGAACTTATGCGATATAATTCACGCAATGCTTCCTCTTCTCTTCCGCCGTTAGGCTCTATAGAATGTGAAGTGTAAACAATATCAACGCTATTATCAGCCAATGGAACTCTAAATAAATCACCGATAAATAACCATTCTGAATTCATCCCCTTTGATTCGGCGAACTTTCGTGCAAAATTTATTCTCGACCATGAGATATCGAAACCGCAACTGTGCTTAGGTTTTTTTGAAAGTTTTTCAACAACATTGGCAAGAGTTGTAGCCTCTCCAACACCAGCTTCAAGAATTGAATCATGAGTTCCAAGACTCTCAATAATTGAAGCAATTGCAGAAGTATATTGAAGGTTAAATTCAAGATTGTTTTTGTATGATTGGATATAAGTGCCAGCTTGTAAATCATAGCTGATTTTTATCGCCTCAATGGAATTTTTATTTTCATCACTAGTCTTTCTGAGGTACTCCATTACGTTGCCGCCGGAATCGAATAGTGCTTTAATCTTTTTTATTTCGCTGTACATAAGTTCTTAATCAAAAAGTTCCGGTGAAAGTGGTGTTCCTTTTTCGATATTTAATTTGGCCTTTCGGCCGATGATTTCATGAAGGTGCTTTGGAGCCATTCCATGTCCTGGTCTGATAGATCGAACATTTTCATTGCTTAGAATGTCTCCCGCAGAAATATCATTTACAACATAAAGTGACCTAGAGAAGTCGCGGTTCTTCAGTGATTTTTCAGATAATTCCATTGTAGCCTTGCCCATAGCTTTTTCAAGATCGCGGACATTACTAATCATTTGCCTGAATTCTTCTGGTTCCATACTGAATGCTGCATCAGCTCCTCCAATAGAACGACTCATGATGAAATGCTTCTCGATTAATGTTGCACCCAAAGCAACTGCACCCAATGGCACGATATAGCCTACGGTGTGATCTGAAAGTCCAACCTGAACATTAAATTTATCACGCAGTAAAGCGATTGAATTTAAATTTACCTCTTCAAGTGGAGTAGGATAGGAGGATGTGCATTTTAATAATATAATCTGCTCATTTCCAACCCTGCGGCATGCATCAACAGCATCTTGAATGTCCTCTTCACGAGCAATTCCTGTCGACATAATAATCGGCTTCCCTTTTGAAGCAGCCTGCTCAATTAATGGAATATCAGTTATTTCGAAAGAGGCAATTTTATAGGCTGGAACGTTCAACTCGTCCAGAAACTCAACTGCTTTATGATCAAATGGAGAAGAGAAAAATTCCATTCCAAGTGAATGAGCTAATTTTTGCAAAGGCTTGTGCCATTCCCAAGGAGTGTAAACTTCAGTATATAGCTCAAATAAAGATTTATCGTCCCAAAGTGTTCCTCCTTTAATGAGAAAATCAGGCTTTCTGGAGTCAATTGTAATGCTATCAGGCTTAGCTGTTTGTAATTTTAAACAATCAACTCCGGCTTTGTGCATTTCGTGAACGGTATCAACAGCAAGTTGATAATCGCCATTATGATTTCCAGAAAGTTCACCAATAATAAAACTGGGACAACCTGGTCCAAGCTTGCGGCTACCAATAGTAATTTCATTCATCTTTGAAAGCCAACAGTTTTTTATATCCCTCTGGGATGATTGATTTAAAAGGCATGCCAGTAAAAAATTTAATGCCCCTTCTTCTCAAGTAATCTCTGAAATCTTCCTGAATTTCGTCAGGTTCTCCCTGAATAATCATGCTTTTGGTATCGTATGCAAGACCATTACAGTAGAGTGTTTCAGAAGTTTTATCATAATTTACTTCCGCCTTAAGCTGTTTATAATTGCAAAGCTTCTGATATTCTGAAATTATATCCTCTAACTTTTTGGCATTCGCTTCAGGATCTCTGTTAGGGTAAAGATTTTCTTTTAATATTTTCACGGGCATACCGGCTGCAAAACAGCCTGCAGGAAGATTTTTATTGATTAGGGAATTAACCCCAATTACTACATTATCACCAATTTTGATGTTGGCAAGAACTGTGCTTTTAGCTGGTAACCAAACATGTGAACCAATTTCTACTGGTCCAAATTCAGATGGAAATCCATTTAAAACTGCAGGATAGGCTCCATGTGTCCACACGTCAACGTACTCTCCAATTCCTACATCATCACCAATGCTGATCGAATAATTTGTATTGAGCTTTACCCAGGCGCAAATCATAACACCTTTACCTACTTTAAGGAAGGAATCATAGCTAAATCGACCACCATGGCCAACTACTACATTTGAATCGAGGAAAAGGTAATCTCCAAATAAAATCTCTCTTGCAGTAAAGTTGTTGTTGTTGCCAATAAAGCCATTGTTCCCTAGATGGAATTTCCCTTCAACAAGAATAGTATTCTCAGAGCCAATTTGGCAATAATCTTCAATGATGCACTCACTTGAGCGAATGGTCGTGTTTTTACCAATTTTGACATGGTTTCCCAAAGTGATTTTCTCACCTATAAACCAAGAATTTTCTCCAATTTCCACTCTTTGCATATTGTTCTTCCTTGAATACTCTACAAATATAAGAATTGGGGACTTAAGCGGAGGCTGAATTTCCTTAATTCAATATTCGACTTGAATTCATTCTCATCCTCACGAAAGTGAAGTTTCATAAAAACCTGATTTGAAGCTAGATTATCAATTTTTACAGATCCGGAAACTAGAATTTCTTTTTTCTCCTGCTTTAGCAAATACCACATACCTTTTCTAATAAGCAATTCACCAAAGCCCATTCCGCGGAATTCTGCGTCAATCGAATAGTCGATTTCCCATGATTCTCCCGAATAATCAAAACGAATTTGTCCTACAGATTTTTCTTGCCACTCGGCAATAAGCATAAGTGTGGTTGGACTATTAATTCTAGAATTAAACCAGCGATAATGGTTTTCTGGTATGATTGGATCGGTACTTATCGCGTTCCTTCTAACGTCGGGATGATTTGCCCAGACCAAGTAAGTGTCAGCATCGCGATTTTCAGCTTTCCTTAAATTGAAATCCATTTCTCCTTCCCAATTCATCAAGAGTTTCTGATAGTTCTTTCTGATATGGCTGAGATTGAAAATACTTTCTTTTAGATTATCTTCTGACTCCTCGGCTTTTACAATAAGCTCTGATAATTGCTTTGCTGATGTTTCATTGAGATTTTGCGCAGGGAATATCTCTTGTTGCTTGACTAAGTTATTGTATATATTAATCTGATTTTCAACAAAATAACCGCAGATGGTAGTAAGGTTCATTGCTCTGCATTCTAAAGCAACTGTGGAAGATGAGCAAATAGCTAATGACGAGTTCATAAGAACTACTGCCATTTCTTTAGCCTTTAAACTATGTTTAACTTCAATAGAATCGATGGAATTCTCATCAGAGATTATTTTATTGATATCCTCAAGAAGGACTTGATTAGTGACAATAACAACCTTATTGAATCTTTTTTGAGATAAATAAATTGCCTGAATAGATTTGCGGATATATGGCAAGGTTTCCTTCCCACCGCCAAAGCAAATGAACATCTGACTGAGATTTTTTATGGGGGAGTCATCTCTCGAAAATTCAGGACGAATGAGAGCATATCTAAATCCAAATACCAGTTTCGAGTAAATGGGCTTTTGAACCAGTGAAGGATCGGTAAGCTCAGCAACATTAATAATACAATTTGCTAAATATCGTCTATCTTGATGGTCATCCATACAAACCAGAAAACAACCCTTCTGAATTATTTTGGTTTGATATTCTTCATCAAAAGCATAGCCATCAAGGAAAACTATTGCCTTGTCTCCTGCGCGGGACGCAATATAATCGGCCTCATCTTCAAGGGGAAGTCTTGAAATATCCTGAAATTCAATATCATAGCTTATGCATGTCTTCTTTGCTAGATCGTCAGGGTCACGAACAAATAGCAATAAATCAGCTACATCTTTCAAGTTTGAAGCAAATGCGAGTGTTCGCATGAGATGCCCGAAACCTATAGAAGCATTTCCATCAGCCCTTAAAAAGACTTGAGTTTTATGCTTTCTGGCCCAATTCATTGCGCCAAAAACTCCTTTATTGAATCAATGACATATTCTTGTTCCTCATTGCTTAAGGTAGGAAACATTGGTAAGCTCAGGCATCTAGAATAATAAGACTCAGCTTCATAGAAATCTCCATTTTTCCAGCCTAATTCTTTGTAGTATGGCATGGTATGCACTGGAATGTAGTGCACCTGCGTGAAGATATTCTTAGATTTCAAATAGTCGTATAGTTCTTTTCGATTTTCAGTTTGAATAACATATAAGTGCCAAGCATGCTGATATCCTTTGGGAACATGAGGTAAAATAAGACCAGTAACTTTTAAGGCTTCAGTATATCTTTCTGCTATTTCTTGGCGTTTTTTAATTCCTTCATCAGCTCGTTTGAGTTGATTAAGGGCTAAAGCCGCTTGAAAATCAGTGAGTCTATAATTGTAGCCTAATTCCTGCATTTCATAATACCAACCTCCGTGATTCTCGGTAAGCATCTCACTTTCCTTTGTTATTCCGTGGGTTCTAAGTTTTAACAGATTTTTATATAACTTCTCATCATTAGTCGTAATCATCCCTCCTTCACCGGCTGCAATATGCTTTACTGGATGGAATGAGAAGATAGCTAGGTCGGCATATCGCCCATTGCCACAATCATTTCTAATGCCTTTAGAGTTTACAAAACTTCCTCCTGGCGAATGGCAAGAATCTTCAATAATCCAGCATCCAAACTCATCTGCAAGTTCTCTAAACGCTTCTAGATTGGCTGGTAAGCCAGCAAAATCGACAGGGATAATTCCTGAGAAAAATCCTTTAGGTTTTGATTCCAACAATTGGCGTGTCTTCTCTAAACTTAAGACATATGTTTCTGGGTCAATATCTGCAAACCAAACCTCTCCACCACAATATTTTACACAATTTGTGGAAGCAACAAAGGTTAATGTAGAGCTTATTACTCTAATTCCAGGTTTAACGCTTAAAGCAAGCGCACACAGGTGAAGAGCTGCGGTTCCGTTTGAGATTGCAACGGCATATTTTGCTCCCGTGTATGCAGCGAAGGCCTTTTCAAGTTCAGCGATTTTAGGCCCTTGCGTGAGATATTCTCCTCTTAAAACTTCATTGACAGCTTGTATATCTTCCTCGGTAATATTCTGGCGGCCATAAGGAATTGAAAATTGGGTCTTCATCTTTTCGTTGTTAAGGAATCAATTCTTTACTGAATAAAAAGGGATATTTTTTGAAAGCTTCTAGTATAAAAGCTAAGTCGCTTTTTTCCTGATTAAGCTGCTGGGCCCGACAAAGCAGAGCGGCTCTCATATAATCAAAAGGAGTGTCTACTGTAACGCGAATGTACTTATAATCAGTTTCAGCAAGAGGCTTGAACTCAAAAGAATTGAATGTAGGATCTTTTAACATACGAAGTGTTACATGTTCTTTCTCTTCCTTCGTTAAGTCAAGAAAATTTCCAAGTTTCATTAGAGAACTCGCCTTGATAATTTCCATATTCATGCCATAAGGAAGCCCAACAGTATAGGTATAATCAACATCATTAGATTGGTGCTGTTCAATTGTTTTACCTAATATGGGCAAATCAATAAATGGGTTGTCAGCCGTAACTCTAATCACGTGTGCAGGCATGTAAAGACTAGTAACCATAAGAAAACGACTAAGGACATCGTCCTCATCTCCTTGAAAAAAATCGATCTTTTTGTCTTGCAAATATCTGATTAAGGGCTCTTGATCGGGGCCGGAAGGAGTTGCAACCACTACTTTGTTTACCTGCTTTGATTCCAAGAGTTTTGAAATCAGTAGTCCAATCAAGGGCGTTCCATCTGGAAACGGAAGTGGAAGCATCACCTTAGCAGGAAGGCGAGACGAAGTCATCCTTGCTTGAATCACTGCAATTATCATATCATTATCTGGTTGTCCAACCTCCATCTACAAAAATATTTTGCCCTGTAATAAAAGATGCCTGATCAGAAGCCAGAAATGCAAAAACACCTCCAATATCATCATCTGAGCCAACACGCTTGAGCGCAGTCCGGCTTTCGAGCTGTTTAATAAAACCGGCGCTTTTCTTAACTTGCTCACTTGGAAATGGTCCTGGGCTCACGCAATTTACTGTAATTCCTTTCGGACCCAGATAATTGGCAAAGTACCTAGTTAACTGCTGGACGCCTGCTTTACCTGCACCATAATTAACTGGGTTAAAGAAATTTGGAAACTCATCATATACGCTGAAATCTGGTGAAACAGAACCGTACATAGAACTTACGTTAATAATTCTTCCGCCAGATGTTAAGTATTGAAGCGATTCACGAATACATTTGAAAACACTGGTTAGACTTCCGTTTATTCCAGCTTCCCAATCCTCATCGCTCATCTCTTCCGGGATTTTGGAAACGCTATAAGCAGCATTGTTGATTAGACAATCTAGGCAGCCAAACTGATCGACAACATTCGCAAAGGCAGATTTTACCGAATCGGTATTACTTACATCACAGGAAACAAAATGCAGACTTCCTTCGAATCCGGACTTTTCTTTTAGTAATTGAAATTTCTCTTCCGAACGTCCAAGAATCACAACAATAGCGTCATGTGCAAGTAAGGAGCGAGTGATGGATGACCCTAGAAGTCCATAGCCGCCAGTTACAGCTACCACTTTATTTTCGAGTCCGATTCTGTAATTTGTCATTTTTCAGTGGGCCAGTTATAAGGTAATAGTAAGTCTTTACTAAATTCTGGTATTTCAATCTCATCTAGAATTGATGAGTCAATATTTTGGAGCGCATTTATATTTATTCTCAGTTCTTCAGAATCTTGTATGCCGATCACCACTTTATCGATATATGGATTCCGAAGACAAAAAAGCAAAAGTGCAGCTGCTCTTTCACCTGCTTGAGGGTATAAATATTTTATTTTGTCTAAGATGCCTATAATAGCTTCGAAGTAGGGTGAGGGATTTTGTAAAAAGAACAATCCCTGAAGAAAGGAGGAACGGGTATGTATTTCAATACCCATATTCTTTAATTCTTTAAACCAGGGTTCAAAACGACGATCTAACACGTTGTACTGCACTTGGATAAGATCAGGAATAAATCCCATTTCCAATAATTGCTCTAATTGCTCGGGAAGATAAATTGAATAGCCGATTTGTTTTATCAAACCCTGGCTTTTTAATGAAAGCAACTCATCCCAATAGGATGGATTCTTTACTAAAATATCACTGCTATGAGCCAGATAACCATATAAATTGTTTGCTTTAATCGACTTTAGACTTTTCTGAAGGGACTCTCCTACCGATTCTCCGCCAGAGAACTTTGAAATGATGAGCCAGTTTAAAAGATTGTGCTGACCTAAAACCAATTCACTATTTCCGTAAGCCCTAGCAGTATCAAGTGTATTCACCTTAAGCTGTTCTGCTAATAAAAGGATCTTCTCAACTTCTTGCAATTCTACTTGTCCCGCCCAATTATTAATACCGTAATTCAGTCCGAATTGAACTGTACCTATTGCCAATTTGGAGGACAAATCTGTCATGCCCGAACTGTTTTTTTAATATTTAAATTAAAGATTTGAGTTAATGAGCCCTTTCAAGTCATTAACCGATAACCACTCATTATTAGTTCCCGAATTATAACAGAATCCTGGTTCAACCATTTTCCCTCCTTTGTCCTCGTAATACTTTTGAATTTTCGGATTGCCTTGAGGTAGAATTGCGAAGTATTTCTTGAGGTCAATTGTATTATAAGAATCTGAACTCGTAATCATTTCTTCGTGCAATTTTTCTCCTGGACGTATTCCAACAATCTCTGTTTTTACGCCGGGAGCGACTGCTTCAGCAACATCGGTGATTTTATATGATGGAATTTTAGGAACGAAAATCTCACCACCAATAGCATGTTCAACCGCAAATAAAACCATTTCAACACCTTCTTCGAGAGATATGTTAAAACGAGTCATTCCAGGATCAGTGATTGGCAGCATGCCCTCATCCTTTTTCTTTTGGAAGAAAGGAATCACAGAACCTCTACTTCCCATTACATTTCCGTATCTAACTACTGAAAATCTAACATCATGACGACCTTTAATATTATTTGCAGCTACAAATAATTTATCAGAGCAGAGCTTTGTAGCCCCATATAGGTTTATTGGAGCTGCAGCTTTATCTGTTGAAAGAGCTACAACAGATTGAACTCCGCAATCGAGGCAAGCATCAATTATATTTTGAGCTCCCAATACATTTGTTTTAATGAATTCAAAAGGGTTGTATTCAGCAGCTGGAACCTGCTTAAGTGCAGCAGCATGAATAACTACATCAATACCTTCAAAAGCGCGCCTTAATCTGTCGGCATCGCGAATGTCTCCTAGAAAATACCTCATACATGGATATTTTGAAGCAGGGAATTCTTGCTGCATTTCGAACTGCTTTAACTCATCTCTTGAGAATACTACTAGACGCTTCACATCAGGATACCGAGCCAAAATAATCTTCACCAATTTCTTTCCTAACGAGCCGGTGCCCCCGGTGATTAATATTCGCTTATCATTTAATGACATAATTACAATTTTGCTTATTGTTCAAATTTAAAAGGCAAGTCAAAATAACCTACTACATACAAAGGATTAAT
>Ga0105045_10003771_pt1 | contig 13095 bp, 9 predicted proteins | sample MAT02_FD_78089 | JGI IMG/M metagenome (GOLD analysis project Ga0105045, IMG submission 78089) | Freshwater microbial communities from Lake Fryxell liftoff mats and glacier meltwater in Antarctica - MAT-02 (megahit assembly) | ecosystem: Environmental > Aquatic > Freshwater > Ice > Liftoff...
AAGGCCACCGGCATCTGCCACACCGACTACTACACCCTGAGCGGCGCCGACCCCGAAGGCCTGTTCCCCGCCATCCTGGGCCACGAGGGTGCGGGCGTGGTGCTGGAGGTGGGCGCCGGCGTGCCCTGGCTGAAGCCGGGCGACCATGTGATCCCGCTCTACACGCCCGAGTGCCGCAACTGCAAGTTCTGCCTGTCGCGCAAGACCAACCTGTGCCAGGCCATTCGCAGCACCCAGGGCAAGGGGCTGATGCCCGACGGCTCGTCGCGTTTCTCGATCGGCGGCGAACCCATCCTGCACTACATGGGCACCAGCACCTTTGCCAACCACATCGTGGTGCCCGGCATCGCGCTGGCCAAGATCCGGCCCGACGCGCCGTTCGACAAGGTCTGCTACATCGGCTGCGGCGTCACCACCGGCGTCGGTGCGGTGCTGTTCACCGCCAAGGTGGAGGCGGGTGCCAACGTGGTGGTGTTCGGCCTGGGCGGCATCGGGCTGAACGTGATCCAGGGCGCCAAGATGGTGGGCGCCGACAAGATCATCGGCGTCGACATCAACCCCGGCCGTGAGGCCATGGCGCGGAAGTTCGGCATGACGCACTTCATCAACCCGAAGGACACGCCCAACCTGGTCGATGCCATCGTGCAGCTGACCGACGGCGGAGCCGACTACAGCTTCGAGTGCATCGGCAACACCCAGGTGATGCGCCAGGCGCTGGAATGCACCCACAAGGGCTGGGGCCGCAGCATCATCATCGGCGTGGCCGAGGCGGGGGCGGAGATCAGCACGCGGCCGTTCCAGCTGGTGACAGGCCGCAAGTGGGAGGGCTCGGCCTTCGGCGGCGCGCGCGGGCGGACGGACGTGCCGAAGATCGTCGACTGGTACATGGACGGCAAGCTCAACATCGACGACCTGATCACCCACAAGTTGCCGCTGGACCGCATCAACGAAGGCTTCGACCTGATGAAGCGCGGCGAGTCGATCCGCACGGTGGTGGAGTTCTGAGCGTGGCCTGGGAAGTCTTGTCAGCGCACGCCTGCTTCGGCGGAGAGCAGCGCTTTCTGCGCCATGCCTCGGCGCAGATCGGCCTGCCGATGCGCTTCGGCCTGTTCCTGCCGCCGCAGGCGCTGGCCGGCACGCCAGTGCCCCTGCTGGTCTACCTGGCCGGCCTCACCTGCACCGAGGAGACCTTCGCCACCAAGGCTGGTGCCCAGCGCCTGGCCGCCGAGCTGGGCCTGGCGCTGCTGACGCCCGACACCAGCCCGCGCGGCGCCAATGTGCCGGGCGAGGCCGATGCCTGGGACTTCGGCGTCGGCGCCGGTTTCTACCTCGACGCGACGCAGCCACACTGGGCCACGCACTGGCGCATGGAGAGTTACCTGATCGAGGAGCTGATCCCGCAGGTGCAGGCACAGGCCCCGGTGTTGCCAGGTGCCACCGGCATCTTCGGCCACTCGATGGGCGGCCATGGCGCGTTGACGCTGGCGTTGCGCCACCCGGGCATGTTCCAGAGCCTGTCGGCGCTGGCGCCGATCTGCGCGCCGATGCAGTGCCCCTGGGGCATCAAGGCCTTCAGCGGCTACCTGGGGCCCGACCAGGGCGCCTGGGCCGCGCACGACGCCAGCATGCTGATGGCCCACCAGCCCACACCGCCGTACCCCGCCGGCATCCTGGTCGACCAGGGCGAGGCCGACAAATTCCTGGCCGAGCAGTTGCACCCGCACAGGTTCCAGCAGGCCTGCGCGGCCATCGGCCAGCCGCTCACGCTGCGCCGGCATGCGGGCTACGACCACGGTTACTACTTCGTCGCCAGCGTGGTTGGCGACCACCTGCGCCACCACGCGCGGGCCTTGCTCAGCCCGTCGCCTTGAGGCTGTGCATCAGGCCCTTGGTGGCCGTGTAGAGCTGCTTGTACTGGCCGAACAGTGTGTCGTAGACCGCGCGCTGCGCAGGGTCGGGCTGGATGACGCGGCCCGGCTGCACCCAGTGGTCGATGGCGTCGGGCGGCAGCAAGCCGGCGGCGCGGCCGGCGAGAAAGGCGTCGCCGTACGCAGCGCCGATGCTGACTGCCGGCACCTCCTGCGCCACGCCGCTGATGTCCGAGATGATCTGCAGCCACACATCGCTCTGCGCGCCGCCGCCCACGGCCACCACGCGGCCGACCTGGGCACCGATCTCGGCCAGAGTCTCCAGGTTGTGGCGGATGCCGAAGCCCACGCCCTCCAGTACCGCGCGGAAGAGATGCGCGCGGGTGTGTGACAGGCCCAGGCCCAGCACCGCGCCGCTGGCCAGCGGGTCGTTGATGGGGGTGCGCTCGCCGCTGAAGTAAGGCAGCACCAGCAGGCCTGCGGCGCCGGCCGGCACCGCCGCCGCCTCGGCAAACAACGTGGCGTAGCCCTGGTCGGCGGGCAGTTCGCGCGCGAGTTCGTCCTTGAACCAGCGGGTCAGGCTGCCGGTGGTCGCCATGCCCGCAGCCAGCGCGCAGCAGCCGGGCCAGGCGCCGGCCACTGTCCACACCCGCAGGTCGGGCGTGGGCTGGTCCTGGGTCAACACGAAGAAGGTGGTGCTGCCGTGCATCAGCATCAGGTCGCCGGGGTGCACCGCGGCCACGCTGATGGCCTCGCTGAGCGCGTCGATGGTGCCCACGGCCACCGGCGTGCCCGGCGCCAGGCCGGTGGCCACCGCCGCCTCGGCATGCAGCCGGCCGGCCAGGGCGTCGGCCCAGGCCAACTCGGGCAACAGGTGCAGCGGCGCCACGTGCGCGGCATGGCGGGTATCCCACTGCGCGGTGGCCGGGTTGTACAGCGGCATGAAGTGGCTGGCCGAGTGATGGTCCAGGCACATGCGGCCAGTGAGCCGCCACACCAGGTAGGACGTGGCCGAGGTGAGCATGCGTGTGGCCGCCCACACCTGCGGCTCATGCAGGCGCAGCCAGCGGATCTTGGGGCCGATGGCCTGGCTGCTGAGCGCCATGCGCGCGTGGCGCTGGATCTCGTCGCTGCCGATGGCGGCATTCAGTGCATCGATCTCGGCGCTGGCGCGCACGTCCACGCCGTAGAGGATGCCCGGGCGCAGCGGCCGCATGGCCGCGTCCAGCGGCAGCAGACAGGGGCCGATGGCACTGACGGCCAGCCCGGCCACGCTGGCTGGTGCCACGCCCGATTCGACCAGCACCTGGCGGCTGAGCTGGCACACGTCGGCCCACCACACCGCGTCGGCGTCCTGCTCCACATGCCCCGGCCGGGGCATGGCGATGCCATGCGCCACCACCGCGCTGTGCAGCACCCGGCCGGCCAGGTCGGTGAGCACCGCCTTGCTGCTGTAAGTGCCGACGTCGATGCCGAGCAGGTGGGGGCCCATGGGGATGGCGCTCAGACGTGCGGCGTGGTCGGTGGTGTGGCCGGTGGAGTGGCGGAAACCAGGTGCAGCGTGTCGATCAGCAGCCAGGCCACGGTGCCGCCAGCGTCTTGCAGGCCCAGCGACTTTTCCTGGAAGCAGGCGGCCTTGCCATGCTGGGCGACCATGCCCTTGGTGGCTTCCAGCGCCAGCACCGCTGCCTGCGTAGCCTGCGCCAGCGCCTCGGGCAGGGCGATGCCGGCAGCGGCCGAGGTCTGCAGCGATGCCGCCAGCGGCCCCAGCACGTCCAGCACCGTCTTGTCGCCGGGCCGGGCCTTGCCGCGCTCTGCCACACCCTGGTGGTAGGCCGTCCAGAACAGCGCCCATTCGGTGGTGCCCAGGCCGGCCCCCGCGCCGTTGTCGGGTGCCTCGGCCAACGCCTTGGCGCCGCGCATGAAGCCGGTGGCGGTGAGCGTGCCCATGGTGGACGGCGCAGCCTTGGCGATGGCCATGCCGGCGCGCTGCAGCAGCTTGGCCGGTGGCTCGGTTGCGGCCGCAGCTGCGGCGTCGCTGGCGGCGCCGAAGGCCTTGTTCATCGTGATGCCCAGGTCGCTGTCGCCCACCTTGCCGTCCAGCGCGATCAGCGCGTCGCGCTGGGCGGCAAAGGTGGCGCGCCAGGCGGCGAACACGTCGACCAGATCAGCAGTGTGCATGCGCTCACGCATGGTGGGCCGCCTTCAGCGCTGGGGCTGGTTGAAGAAAGGCGAATCGGCCGGCGCGGCGATCAGGCGCTTCAACTCGGCGTCGAGCAGCAGCAGCGAGATCGAGGCGCCAGCCATCTCCATCGAGGTGGCGAACTCGCCGACGTCGGTGTGCACCACCCGCACGCCGCGCTCCTTCAGCACCGCCGCCACGCGGCGGAACAGGATGTACAACTCTTCCTTGGGTGTGGCGCCCAGGCCGTTGATCAGCACCGCCACCTCGTCACCGGCGGCCCAGGCGCGCTCGGCCAGGATGGGTGCCAGCATCTCGTCGACCACCGCGTCGGCCGGCAGTAGCGGGCCGCGGCGGATACCGGGTTCGCCGTGGATGCCCATGCCGATCTCCATCTCGCGCTCACCGATCGAGAAGGTGGCGTGGCCGATCTCCGGCACGATGCAGGGCGTCAGAGCCACACCCATGGTGTAGGTGCTGGCGCTGGCCTTCTCGGCCACGCGTTTCACCTCGTCCAGCGCCATGCCTTCCAACGCCGCCGCGCCCGCCGCCTTGAAGACGAAGAAGATGCCCGCCACGCCGCGGCGCTTGTGTGCCTGGCCGGGTGGTGACGAGGCCACGTCGTCATTGCCCACCACCGACAACACGCGGATGCCTTCCACATCGGCCATCTCGGCGGCCATGTCGAAGTTGAGGATGTCGCCGGTGTAGTTGCCGTAGATGTAGAGCACGCCCGCGCCCTGGTCGATGGCCTTGGTCACCTCGAACATCTGGTCGGCGCTGGGCGACTGGAACACCCCGCCCACCGCCGCGCCGTCCAGCAGGCCCTGTCCTACGTAGCCCAGAAACAGCGGCAGGTGGCCCGATCCGCCGCCGGTGGCCAGGCCCACCTTGCCGGGCTTGCGGGTGGCCGACACCATGCAGCGCAGGTCGTCCGCCACGTGGGCCAGTTGCTGCGGGTGGGCGGCGTAGATGCCTTCCAGCATCTCGTCGACGAAAGCCTCGGGCTGGTTCAGGAATTTTTTCATGCGTGTCTCCTCGGGTTGTGGGCGGCCGGCCTGCTCAGGTGCGGCGGCGCACCAGAAAAAATGCGCCGGCAACCAGGATGAACGCGCCAACCACCACGCGTTGCCAGGTGCTGGGAACGCCGGCCATGATCAGCACGTTGTTGATGACCACCACCAGCAGCACACCCAGCAGCGTGCCGGTGACGGTGCCGGTGCCGCCGGTGATGCGCGCGCCGCCCAGCACCACTGCGGCGATCACGTCGATCTCGGTGCCCACCAGGTCGAAGGGGTTGGCCAGCCGGTTGCTGCACACATGCACCATGCCGGCCACGCCGGCCAGCGCGCCGGCGTAGGCAAAGATGAACAGGTGCACCGCGCGCATGTCGTAGCCCAGGCGCTGGGCCACCGCCAGGCTGCCGCCGGCGGCAAACACCGCACGGCCCATCAGCGTGCGGTTGAGGATCCACCAGGTCAGCAGCGCGGCGGCCGGCAAGATCAGCACGAAGGCCGGCAGGATGACCTTGGTGCCGCGCGCGGCCGAGGTGTACTCGACCAGCGCGATCTTGCTGAAGCTGTCCATCGGCTCGGGCAGGGTGAGGATCCACACCGTGCCCACGAAGCTGAGCAGGAAGCCGCGGAACAGGTACTGCGTGCCGATGGTGACGATCAGCGACGGCGCCTTGAAGGCGTGCACCAGCCAGCCGTTGACCAGCCCCAGCAGCGCACCGCCCAGGGCCGACAGCGCGAACACCACGACCACCGGCGCCGTGGGAAAGAACTTGGTGGCCAGCAGGCTGACCGAATACATCGACAGCGCCGCGATGGCGGTGAACGACACGTCGATGCCGCCGGCGGCCAGGATCACGAACACACCCAGCGCAAACAGGCCCACCACCACGCTGGCGCGGGCGATGTCGAACAGGGTGTTGGCCTGAAAGAAGGCCGGGTTGATGCTGCCGACCACGGCGCACAGGCTCAGCAGCAGGAACAGCGTGAACAGCTCGGGCCGGCGCGCCAGCAGTGTGCCCAGGCGCTGTGCCGGGCTGGGTGCCGGGCTGAGTGCAGGGCGCTCTGCCGGGCGCTGCCCCGGGCCGGGTGCAGCGGAGCCGGCAGGGCTGGCTGCTGTCAACGGGTTGATGCTGCCGCCGTTGCTCATGCCGGCCCCTCTGCGTCGCTGCCCAGCATGGCGTCGTACAGCGCGTCTTCGGTGGCCGTGGCGGCGTCGAACTCTGCGGCCAGCCGGCCCTGGCGCATCACCAGGATGCGGTCGCAGTTCTGCAACAGCTCGGGCAGGTCGTCGCTGATGACCACCAGCGCCATGCCTTGTTCGGCCAGTGCCTGGATGGTCTTGTAGATCGTGTCCTTGGAGCCCACGTCCACGCCCACTGTGGGGCCGTGCAGCACCAGCAGCCGCGGCGCAATGGCCAGCCAGCGGCCGATCAGCACGCGCTGCTGGTTGCCGCCCGACAGCGACTGCACCGGCAGGTCGACGCTCGGCGTGGCGATGTGCAATTGCGCCACCAGGGCCTGCGCCCGGGCGCGGGCCTTGGCGGCGTCCAGCAGGCCCAGGCCGCTGCGCAGCGTGTCGAGCACCAGCGCCACCATGTTCGACAGGATGGGCTTGTCGAGAAACAGGCCCTCGGCCAGCCGGTCTTCCGGAACGTAGCCGATGCCGCAGGCAATCGCGTCAGCCGGGCTGCGCAGCCGCACCGGCTGGCCGTCCAGCTGCACCGTGCCGGCGCTGGCGGGCAGCACGCCGGCCAGCGCCATGCCCAGCTCGTTGCGCCCGGAATCCATCAGGCCGGTGATGCCCAGGATCTCGCCGCGCGCCAGTGTCAGGCTCACATCCCGCAGCAGCCCCTGGCCCGGCCGCCCGCTGGCCAGGCGGTCCACCCGCAGCAGCGGCGTTGCGCCAGGCTGGCCGTGGCGGTAGCGGCTGCCGTCGATGGACTTGCCGGTCATCAGTTCACCCAGCGTGGTCTTGCTGTAGCTGGCAATCGGCCCCTGCGCCACGCACTGGCCGTCACGGAAGACGATGGCCTCACCGCCGATGCGGTAGCACTCGTCGAGCTTGTGGGTGACGAACAGCACCGCCACCTGCTCGCGTTGCAGGCCGCCGACCACGCGCACCAGGTTGTCGACCTCACGCCGGGTCAGCGAGGTGGTGGGCTCGTCCATGATCACCAGCCTGGCCTGGGTGGCGATGGCCCGTGCGATGGCCAGCAGCTGGCGCACGGCCAGCGGCAGGTCGGCCACCACGGTGGCTAGAAAGCTGTCGCTGCTCGGCAGGCCCACGGACTGCAGCGCGCGGCGGGCGGTGTCACGCAGCTGGTTGCGGTTGACGGTGCGCATCAGCCGGCCGCGGGCTTGCACCAGTTGCTCCGAAAGCGCCACGTTCTCGGCCACGCTCAGGTTGGGCAGCAACGACAGGTCCTGGTAGACCGTCTCGATGCCGGCGGCCAGCGCCTCGATTGCGTTCAGCGACTGGTGTGCCCGGCCATCGAGCCGGATTTCGCCTTCGTCGGGCGGCTGTGCGCCCGAGATGATCTTGATGAGCGTGCTCTTGCCGCAGCCGTTCTCGCCGAGCAGGTGGTAGATCGCGCCACGCTCGATGCGCAGGCTGATGCCGCGCAGCGCATGCACGCCTCCAAAGCGCTTGTGGATGCCCGTCACTTCCAGGAAGGGTGGGGCAGCGGCGCTTGGCGCCTTGGGCAGGCTGGGGCTGGCGGAGATCGTGGCCACCTGGGGAAGGTTCAGCAGGTCAAGTCAAGGGGTTCAAGCCAAGGTGCCGGGCGGGGCGCCGACGCAGCCGGCAGCACCCCGCAGCACCCCGCGTGTGACCAGGCCTCAGAACAGGTAGTTCTTGTAGGTGGCCTTGTCGGCGATCACCATCGCATTGCCCACCAGCAGCAGGCCGGCGCCGGGGCCCTTGCTGACAGTGACCTTCTCATAACCCTTCACGCCCAGGTTCACCCCGTTGGTCAGCGGCTGCTTGTCCAGCAGCATCTTGGCGGCACGGTTCATCGCCAGGCCGGCATCCTTCGGGTCCCAGAAGCCGATGGCGGTGATGGCGCCCGAATCCAGCAGCTTGGCCGATGGGTTGGGCAGGCCGGTGCCCACCAGGCAGACCTTGCCGGCGAGGCCGGCTTCCTCGATGGCACGGCCGATGCCGATCACGTCGTTGCCTGCCGAGCTCTGGAAGCCCTTGATGTCGGGGTGCTTGCGCAGCACTTCCTTGGCCTTCTCGTAGGTCTTGTTGGCGTCGTCGAAGGATTCGTTCTTGGCGTCCACCAGGGTCATGCCGGCGTACTTCTTGGCGTTGGCCGCGCCCGCGTCCACCCACTGGATGTGGGTGCGGCTGCCCAGCGAGCCGACGAACGACGTCCACTTGCCTTGCTTGCCCATGCAGGCCGCCAGGCGCTCGTTCAGCGCGGCGCCGTAGGCGGCGTTGTCGAAGGCCTCGATGTTGGCGTTGGTGTTCTTCTGGTTGTCGGCCTCGTGCGTGACGACGACGATGCCGCGGTCCATCGCCCGCTTGAGCACGCCTTCGATCACCGCCGGGTCCATCGGCACCACGGCCAGGGCGTTGACCTTGCGCGCCACCAGATCGTCGATGATCTTCAACTGCTGTGCGGCGTCGGCGGTGGCCGGGCCGCTCTGGCTGGCGTTCAGCGTGGGGTTGGCCATGGCGAATTCCTTGACGCCGACTTCCATGCGGTTGAACCAGGGGATGCCGCTGATCTTGACCACGGTCGCGATCGTCGGCTTGTCTTGCGCGTTCAGGCCGCTGAAGGTTGCGGTGAGTGCGGCGCCGATCAGGCAGGCCTTGCTGGGTGTGAGTTTCATGTTGTCTCCAATGTGCAAACCCCTCAGGACGGGCGCTTCGGTGCAGGAGGGAGCTGCGCCGAAGGGTTGATGCGGTTGGCGCCTGGCCGCAGCAGGGCGGCCAGGTCATAGCGGCTGACAGCCAGGAAGACCAGCAGCAGCAGGCCCCAGGCGAAATCACGGAAGAAGTTGGACAGGCCGACAAAATTGAGCATGCTCGACAGCAGCTGCAGCGCGGTGGTGGACAGGAACAGGCAGGTCATGCGGCCGTAGCCGCCTTCGGGCCGCACGCCGGCCATCACCGTGATCAGGATGGCGATCAGCAGGTAAGACTGGCCGTAGTCCCACTTCACGTTGACATTGCGCGAGGCGATCAGCACGCCGGCCAGGCTGGCCAGCACGCCGCACAGCGCGTAGGTCGTGAGCAGCAGCCGGGTCTGCGCAAAGCCGGCATAGCGCGCCGCCTTGGGGTTGGTGCCCATCAGCATCAGCCGGATGCCGAAAGGGCTGAACTTCAGCACCATGCCCAGCAGCAACGCCACCGCGCAGAACAGCAGAAAGTTGAGCGGCATGCCCAGCAGCAAGCCGTTGCCCAGCTCCATCAGCGGCTCGGCGCTGCCCACCCGCACCGACGCGCCGGCCGACAGCACCACCGCCAGCCCGGTGAACAGCAGCTGCGTGCCCAGCGTGCACAGGATGGGGGTGAAGCCCAGACGGGCGATCAGCAGGCCGTTGAACAGGCCGCCCAGCAGGCCGACAGCCAGCGCCACGCCGATGAAGGCGCTGGTGAACAGCCAGGGCGCTTCGTCGAACGGCACCCACTGACCCACCAGCAATGCCGACAGCACGCCCGACAGGTTGGCCAGCGCGATGCCCGACAGATCGATGCCGCCGTTGCCGGCGCACATGGCCAGCATCACGCCCATGGCCAGCAGGCCCAGCTCGGGAAGCTGTGCACTCATCGACTGCAGGTTGTACGGGTCGATGAAGGCGCCGCGCGACACTGCGGCGCCTGCCAGCAGCACCACCAAGTTGATGCCGAGCAGGAACAGCAGCTGTGGGTCGGGCTTGTTGGTCATCGTGGGTGTGGGCTGCCCGGCGCGGGTCGCAACAGACATTGGTGGAGATGATTACCGAACGTGTTCAGTAATCACACCAATGATTCTGGAGGACGCTGCGGCGCCAAGAATCCGTGGATACCCGGCGTGCTTGCCTCTGTGATGGCGCTGCTGGCACACTGTTGGCGTGACCCTGGGTGGGCGAACTGTGGCGCCACTGACCCGGCCAGACGCTTATAGTTTCACTAAACGTTTTTTTTAGTGGACGCACGCTTTGGCCTGCCGGTGGGCTCGCAGGGCGCATGCACACAGCGCCCGGGCGCCGCCGGCAAATGCTGCCCCAGCCAACGATGTGAACGAAGCGCGTGCAAGGTTGGCCCGCGACAGCCAGAGAACAAGACCCAGCATGCCAGCCACCGTCAAGGACATCGCCCAGCGCGCGCAGGTGTCGGCCGCCACCGTCTCGCTGGTGCTCAATGGCAAGGCAGGCATCTCCGACAACACCCGCCAGCGGGTGCTGCAGGCGGCGGCCAGCTTGGGGTACGCCCAGCGCCCGTCGCGTGGCGCGCGGCCGGTGGCGCAGCAAGGCACGCTGCGTTTCCTGAAGATCGCCAAGCACGGCCACACCGTCAACCGCGACCACAACACCTTCATCTCCGACTACATCGACGGCATGTCGCACGAGGCCATGGCCTGTGGCTACAAGCTGGAGGTGGTGAGCTGGGCGGACACGCCGGTGGAGGACATCGTGGCGTCGCTCGGCGGCGCGGCGATCAGCGGCGTGATCGTGCTGGGCACCGAGTTGACGGAGGCCGATCTGCAGCGTTTCCAGGCGCTGCCGCTGCCGCTGGTGGTGATCGACACCTTTTGCGATGTGCTGGAGTGCAACTTTGTCAACATGAACAACAAGGACGCGGTCTACAAGATCCTGTCGCACTTCGTCGACCGCGGCTTCCGGCATATCGGCTTCATCGCCAGCAATGTGCAGACCATCAACTTCCGCCTGCGCCGTGAGGCATTTGCCGACGCGATGCGGGCGCTGGGGCTGGCCTACAGCCCGCGCGACGTGGTGACCATCGACTCCACCTACGACGGCGCCTACCAGGACATGCTGGGCAAGCTGCGCGCCGGGCTGGTGCTGCCCGAGTGCTACTTCTGCACCAACGACATCATCACCTACGGCTGCATCAAGGCGCTGCGCGAGTTCAACGTGCGCATCCCGCAAGACCTGTCCATCATCGGCTTTGACAACCTGCCGATGAGCGCGGCGATGGACCCGCCATTGACCACCATCGACGTGTCCAAGCGCAAGATCGGCGACTTGGCGATCCGCCTGCTGCACGACCAGATCCGCTCGGCCGAGCGCCAGCCGGCGGTGAAGATCCTGGTCGGCGCCAACCTGGTGGTGCGCGACAGCGTGGCGCAGCGCACCACGACACCGGTGGCGATGGCGCCCAGCAGCGCCTGAACAAGCGCCAGGCGCTGGCCGGCGACAATGCCGCCATGGCCCTGCTCTCCCTCTCCAACGCCCACCTCGCTTACGGCCATGTCGCCCTGCTCGACGCCACCGGCCTCGCCCTGGAGCCTGGCGAGCGACTGGGCCTGATCGGCCGCAACGGCACCGGCAAGTCCAGCCTGCTGAAGGTCATCGCCGGGCTGGAGAAGCTCGACGACGGCCTGCTGCAGATGACGCTGGGCCTGCGCATCTGCTACGTGCCGCAGGAGCCGGTCTTCGAGCCCGGCCACACCGTGTTCGAGGCGGTGGCCGAGGGCGTGGCCGAGGCCCGCGCGGTGCGCGACGCCTACGAGGCGCATGCCGACGGCGTCGACCTGGACGCGCTGCAGACCCGCATCGAGGCACTCGACGCCTGGACCTGGGAGCAGCGGGTGGACACCACGCTGGCCCAGCTGCACCTGGACGGCAGCCGCGAGATCGCCCAGCTCTCCGGCGGCATGAAGAAGCGCGTGGCCCTGGCCCAGGCCCTGGTGGCCGTGCCCGACGTGCTGCTGCTCGACGAGCCCACCAACCACCTCGACCTGGACTCGATCGACTGGCTGCAGCAGTTGCTGTGCAGCTTCAAGGGCAGCGTGATGCTGGTCACCCACGACCGCGCCTTCCTCGACGGCGTGGCCACCCGCATCGTCGAGCTCGACCGCGGCCTGCTGCGCAGCTACCCCGGCAACTTCAGCGCCTACGAGCGCATGAAGGAAGAGCAGCTGGCGTCCGACGCGCTGGCCGGCGCGCGGGCCGACAAGCTGCTGGCGCAGGAAGAAGTGTGGATCCGCAAGGGCGTGGAGGCCCGCCGCACCCGCAGCGTGGCGCGCATCCAGCGGCTGGAGGTGCTGCGCACGCAGCGCCAGGCGCGGCGTGATTCACTCGGCCAGGTGCGGCTGGAGATCGACGCCGGCGCGCCCAGCGGCAAGATCGTGGCCGAGCTGACCGATGTGGGTCTGACCTTCTCCACCAGCGCGGGCGACAAGCTGATCGTCAAGGACTTCACCGCCACCATCCTGCGTGGCGACAAGGTGGGCCTGGTCGGGCCCAACGGCGCGGGCAAGACCACGCTGCTCAAGCTGATCCTGGGCGAGCTGCAGCCCACGGCGGGCAAGATCCGCCAGGGCACCAAGCTGGAAGTGGCCTACTTCGACCAGATGCGTGCCGGGCTCGATCTCGACGCCACGCTGGCCGACAGCATCAGCCCGGGCAGCGAGTGGGTCGAGTTCAACGGCCAGCGCAAGCATGTGATGAGCTACCTGAACGACTTCCTGTTCTCGCCCGAGCGCGCCAACAGCCCCGTGCGTACCCTCAGCGGCGGCGAGCGCAACCGGGTGCTGCTGGCGCGCCTGTTCGCCCTGCCGGCCAATGTGCTGGTGCTCGACGAGCCCACCAACGACCTGGACATCGACACGCTGGAACTGCTGGAAGAATTGCTGCAGAGCTATGCCGGCACGGTGTTCCTGGTCAGCCACGACCGGCGCTTTCTCGACAACGTGGTCACCAGCCTGATCTGTTGGGAGGGCGATCTCGGGCCGGGCGCCGGGCCACCTCCAAGCCGGCCCGGCGCCCCCTCGGGGGGTTCGGCGGGCTTGGCCGCCGTGGGGGCGACATCCACTGGCAAGTGGCGGGAATACGAGGGCGGCATCGCCGACTGGCA
>Ga0105045_10003772_pt1 | contig 13095 bp, 10 predicted proteins | sample MAT02_FD_78089 | JGI IMG/M metagenome (GOLD analysis project Ga0105045, IMG submission 78089) | Freshwater microbial communities from Lake Fryxell liftoff mats and glacier meltwater in Antarctica - MAT-02 (megahit assembly) | ecosystem: Environmental > Aquatic > Freshwater > Ice > Liftoff...
CCGGTTTAGAGACAGGGACGTGGGAGTGGTTCGATATGCCACCCTCGGCAACGGCAATGTCATTTGGATGCTTAATGAAACGCGGCTTTCCTTGGTGAAATGGGATTTCAGACGGAACGTACTCCTACAGGAACAACCCCTGTCGCTTATTCTCTCTAACCCTTACCTAAAAGTAATCGACCTGACAGAAAGAAAAAACCTCCTATTCCTCCAACTTGAAAAAGGAGGCGTTTATGTCTTTGATAACCAAGCTAATTTCATCCAGCAACTTGCTTCGATCCCGGATGTTCCTATTTTCATCGATGAAGATCACTTCTATTACGTGACGGAAAACAGATTAATGAAAACAAATTACCTCTCTAAAAAAACAACGTCCTATCCCCTTCCGGATACCATTTATAAAAAAGTCGCAATTACCAGTAAGGAGCTATTTTTATATTATGATGAAGGCATAGATATTTTTATAAGGCCGACTGGGTTATAGAAATACCTGAAAATGAGAATTTTTGCTACAAAACGATCTTTAAAATCATTCCCATGTTTCAACCTCCATCATTGACTTTTAGAAGCATTGGTTAAAAAATGTTATTTTATAAATAATTAGTTATAAAAAATGATAAAAATTTTGCAATTTGCGCGCCGATGGGAAAACGTTTACCGAAAAAGCTAGTAACTTTTATTTTAATTGCGCTTGGCTTCATCCAGATTTTGGGTTATGGCACCTATTCGCATGCCCAAAATATGCCGCGAAGGCTTGAAACGGAAATTTCCTTCCCCAGAGATCTTCATACTCCAGAGATAAAGTTCAACCTGCGGTCTACCGGAAATAAGAAATTTATATTAATCCTTGATGAAAAGTCCAATCAATTGACCAATGTCAAGGTTTTCGACATCTTGGGTAATCTGATCCTCGAAGACAAGTTACGTCCTGAGGATGGAATTCATAAGAGCTATGATTTTACTTCCATAAATAGCCAGCTCTTTGTGGTCGAAGTAGGTAATGCAAAGTATAACAAAACCAAAAGTATATATGCCAACCCTCAGGGACAACCCGCTGGAAATAACTGAACGAACAATGGGTTAATTACACATTGCGAGGATAAAAAAAAGCCGGTAAACCGGCTTTTTGAAGAAATAGATAATTCTACGATGATTATACCAACTCGACAAGCTTTATATTAAAAATAAGATCCTGACCTGCTAAAGGATGGTTTGCATCCAACGTAATTTTTTGCTCGTCTACATGTACCACTTTTACCGGAGTAGGTTGACCCATTTGATTCTGAATAGAAAGATCCATCCCTACTTCAGGCTTTATCTCCCCAGGAACCTGTTCAAGGGGTACATCCAACATCATATCTTCCCGCTTGTCGCCATAGGCTTCGGCAGATGGAATGGTTACCACTTTATCCTCCCCCACCGACATACCGTGCACCGCAGTATCAAATCCTTTAATCATGTTCCCATCTCCCAGGGTAAACTGAAGGGGCTCCCGATCCGACGAAGAATCAAAGACCGTACCGTCCTTCAGTTTTCCCGTATAGTGAACTTTCACTGTATTTCCTTTATTAGCAATAGACATAAATTGAATTTTTTGATTAAACCTCTAAGTTAAGGCTTTTTTGCATGTATTAAAAATGAGCCGCCATAGAAAGCGGGCTGCGTTCGGAAATGATCTATTTGTGTTCGAAATCGCACAACTAAATTTGGGCAATCGTACCAAATACAGTAAATTGCCAAATTATTGGAGTATGGCATCATTTAAGCATTAGAAGGGAAAAGAACAAACATGGAAGATAATAAACTGGGCAAAATTCTGATTGTGGACGACAATGAGGATTTGTTGTTTGCGGCAAAAATGTTACTAAAGAAACATGCCAGGGAAGTAACCATAGAAAAAGATCCTCGAAAAATTCCATTTTTGATCAATAATTACAGCTATGATGTCATCCTTCTGGACATGAACTTTACCGAAGATACCACCTCCGGAAAAGAGGGATTTCATTGGTTAAAGCAAATTAAGGAAATTGAACCCAAGGCAGTGGTTATATTAATAACGGCTTTTGGAGATGTAGAAATGGCCGTGCAGGCGCTGAAAGAAGGGGCAACAGATTTCATATTGAAACCTTGGCAGAATGAAAAGCTCCTGGCTACCTTATCTGCCGCCGGGAAGCTCAAGGAAAGCTATAACGAGGTGGAAAAACTCTCCAAGAAACAGAAACAGCTGCAATCGGAACTGAAAAAGCCGTTCATCGATATCATCGGTAGCAGTGCCTCCATGAAGAACGTCTTTTCAATCATTGACAAAGTGGCTAAAACCGAAGCCAATGTGTTGATCTTAGGGGAAAATGGAACGGGGAAAGAACTTATTGCCCGCGCCATCCACGATCGCTCGCACCGCAACGATGAAATTTTTGTCACCGTCGATATGGGTGCCATTACGGAAAGCCTATTCGAAAGCGAACTATTCGGTCACAAAAAGGGATCTTTTACCGATGCGAAGGAAGATCGGGCAGGTCGCTTCGAGGTAGCAGACAACGGCACGCTTTTCCTTGATGAGATTGGCAACCTCAACATGCCCTTGCAATCCAAGTTGCTTACTGTACTGCAACGACGGGAGGTAACACGAATCGGGACCAACAAATCCGTTTCGGTAGACATCCGGTTAATCTGTGCCACCAACATGCCGCTACATGCCATGATCATGGAGAATGCTTTTCGACAGGATTTGCTATATCGAATTAATACTGTTGAAATTTTCCTGCCACCTTTACGAGAACGGCTGGATGATATCCCGCTCTTGGCCGACCATTTTCTAAAGTCCTATGCCCTCAAATACCGAAAACATTTCAAAGGATTTAAATCCAGCGCCATGCAGCTTCTCCAGCATTACTCGTGGCCGGGAAATATCCGCGAACTTCAGCATGCCATAGAGCGGGCCATCATCATGTCTGACGGGGACGAATTGGACAATAGGGATTTTTTCTTTCTATCTTCCAAACCCATCCCTGAAAAAATAACGGCCTCCACCACCTACAACTTGGATGAGGTGGAAAAAAACATGATCCAAAAGGCGATAGACAAAAATGGAGGCAATATATCCAAAGCGGCAAAAGACCTGGGATTGACGCGAGCCTCGCTGTACAGGAGATTGGAAAAATATGGACTATAAAATTGGACTGCTGGGAAGGATTTTGGCCTTTGCCGGCACTATATTCATCTTGGCTTACAGCATCTACAATGAATCGGGTGTATTCGCCATTTCCCTCCTGATCATCTTTGGAGTAGCCCAGTTGGTTTTCCTACTCCGATATGCTGAGAGCTCGTTTAAAAAAGTGCGCCAGTTTCTTAATAATATTAAGCTGAGCAATTACTCCACCGTGTATCCGGTAAAGTTTGACGGCACCGAGATCGACGACCTCCACATCGAGTTCAATGCTATCTTGGCCAAGCTGCGTGAGGACCAACTGGAAAAAGAAGCCAACTACCATTATTTCCGTACTGTTTTCCAGCACCTAAGCATAGGACTGATTACTTTCGAAGAAGATGGCAGCATTCAGATCCTCAATACCGCAGCCAAACGCATGCTGAATATTCAGCAGCTGAATCACATTGAAGAAATATCCAAGGTCAACAAAGAACTGCACTATGCCATTCATCATCTCCGTACGGGAGGAAGTGAACTGATAAAGATTGTACATCCGGATGGCATCATGCAGCTTTCAGTCTATGTCATCGAGCTTGTGCTGCGTGATGTCAAGTTCAAGCTGGTATCTCTCCAAAACATCCAAAGTGAGCTGGAGGAAAAAGAAATGGAAGCTTGGCAGAACTTGGTAAGGGTTTTGACACACGAAATCATGAATTCTATCGCACCAATTAGCTCTCTGGCAGCGACCATCCGGGAAGATATCGCCTCCAAACACAAATGGGAAGAAGTCATCCTACGTGAAGACTTGGATGATTACCTGTTGGGCATCAGTACCATCGAGAAGCGAAGCGAAGGACTTATCAATTTTGTCAGTGATTTCAGAAGTTTGGCCCATATTCCAACTCCAAAGTTTACCGCAATTCAAATAGCCGATCTATTTGAAAGGGTTGAGCTATTGTTAAAAACCCAATTGGATAGCCAGCATATAGAAACGTCAACGATGATCACTCCTGCCGACTTGTTGCTGTTTGCAGACTGTTCGCTGATCGAGCAAGTTCTGATCAATCTCACCCAAAATGCCATTCATGCCGTCGAAGACAGTTTGGTCAAAAAAATTTTATTGAAAGCTTACATTGATGAAAACGGTAAAATCATCATCGAAGTCACAGATTCTGGCAAAGGAATAGAGGAAGAGGCCCTAAGCAAAATTTTCATTCCTTTTTTTACAACCAAGAAGAAAGGGTCCGGAATCGGCCTTAGCCTTTCCAAACAAATACTCAGAAGGCATAAAGGAAACATCCAAGTCAAGTCGAGAATTGAGGAAGGAACCACATTCAAACTTATCTTTAATGCCTGAATCGGGATTTTAACCGTGCTGTAACACTGCCTTAATCTCAGGTTACTTTCGGTTACCAATGGTTTATTTTTGATAACAATCTGTTCATTATCAGTTTAAAGTGGAGTTATAACTTGCAACCAAAACAATTCTGCTTTGGAAACATATTATAAAACCATTGTCATCTCTGACGTCCACTTGGGAACGAAAGGATCCAAGTCCAAGGAAGTCGTCCGGTTTTTAAAGCAGTACAGCTGCGATAACCTTATTCTCAATGGGGATATCATCGACGGTTGGCAGCTAAAAAAATCAGGATCATGGAAAAGGAAACATACCCGGGTTTTCAACCGCATGCTAAAGATGATGGATGGGGACCGCACCAAGATCTTTTACCTAAGGGGAAACCATGACGATTTTTTGGACCAAATCCTGCCTTTGGAAATTGGCAACCTTTCCATCCTCAAAGACATGGTCTATGAGAGTATGGGTAAGAAATATTTTATTGCCCATGGGGATGTTTTTGACAGCGTAACCACCAATCTACGATGGATAGCTTATGTGGGCGATATCGGATATACTTTCCTACTTTGGCTAAACAGTCAAGTCAACTATTACCGCCGCAAGCGCGGTCTCCCATACTACTCCTTGTCCCAATACTTGAAGTCAAAGGTAAAGTCTGCCGTCACCTATGTGGATGAATATGAAAAAGAACTTTCCAAAATGGCAAAAGCCAAAGGATGCGACGGAATCATCTGCGGACATATCCACAAGGCAGAGATCAAAACCATAGATGGAATAGCCTACTATAACTCCGGAGACTGGGTAGAAACCCTTAGTGCCTTGGCAGAGGATCATGATGGCAACTGGCAGCTGATCTATTATAACGAAATAGATTTTGCCAAAAGGGATTTCTCTTTGGTCCAACTTGCTCCAAGGCAGTCAGAACAGACATTCAAATCCTTTTAGCCACAACTATATACTACCCCCTATGCGCTTTCTATTCGTAGTCCAAGGAGAAGGCCGCGGTCACATGACCCAGGCAATGGCCATGTACCAGCTGCTAACCAAACGGGGACACGAGGTAAGTGACGTTGTGATTGGGACCAGTAACCAAAGAGAAATTCCAGGTTTTTTCCACCAACAAATTTACTGCCCGATACATCGCATCCATAGTCCCAATTTTGTTACTGACAGGAAACAAAAGTCTATCCGGCCATGGGCAACAATTCTTCAGAATCTCCAGCAAACTTTCACTTTTTACAACAGCTTACTTCAGCTAAAATCACTGGTAGAAGAACGCCAACCCGATGTAATTCTCAATTTTTACGATTTACTTGCCGGCCTCTATAACGGTATCTTCCGTCCTGATGTTCATTTCATGACCATTGGCCACCAATACCTGATAGCCCATCCGGATTTCCCTTTTGCGAAGGGCGCGCCCTTTTCCAAGCTGCTATTCAGGCTAGCCACCAAACTAACCGCATGGGGGGCAAGTGATCAAATCGCCCTTTCCTTCAGACCATATGCGGAAGAAAGGACGCCAGCTGCAATTCGAATCTGGCCACCGCTACTCCGTGCAAAGATCAAAGGCATGGTTCCCGCAAAAGGCGAGTTTTTTCTCACTTATTTAGTGAATCCCGGCTATGCAGATGACGTGAAAGCATGGGCCAGAGCCAACCCTGATGTGCATATCGCCGCTTTTTGGGATCAAAAAGGCCAATTAGATCCCTACCACCCTTTACCAAACCTGTGTTTTTACCCCTTGGATGAATCGCTATTTTTGGAAAAAATGGCCGCATGCAAAGGCCTGGCCTGTACTGCAGGATTTGAATCCGTCTGCGAAGCCATGTATTTGGGCAAACCCGTCATGATGGTTCCAGTGGCCGGACAGTATGAGCAGGCATGCAACGCGGCGGATGCCGTAATATCCGGCGCAGGGATGGCATCAAATTTCTTTGACTTCACTGCATTCAAAGAGTATTTGAATGAGAATGGAGAAAAAATGGCCACTGGTACTTCTTTTCGCCACTGGCTGGATAAGCAAGAATCATTTGTGGATTCCTGGTTGGATTCACTGGAAAATCAGGTTGGAATAAACAATCGAAAACTACCCAATAAAATGCTAAATGAACTGTAAACAATCTACTCACTTCCATACCTGATTGGGTATACCTGTCATTTGATCCATATCCAAGCAGTTTGTAAACAAATGTCCGTTTATAAATAAAGCCTTATTACAATTTTTCCATTTATTATTTCCGAATGAGGGCGTATTTTTTATCGGAGTCTTCGATAAAACCCGTAAATTCGCTTTTTAATACTGACGGAATTCGCACAAATGACCATAGAAAATATACGGCTTAAGGAAGAAAAGGACAGGGTACGCCATTGGAAAAAATGGGGGCCATACCTAGGGGACAGGCAGTGGGGTACGGTCAGGGAAGATTACAGTCCTGACGGGGCAGCCTGGGAAAATGTGACACATGAAGATGCACGCAGCAAAGCTTATCGGTGGGGAGAAGAAGGCATTGGAGGCTTCTCGGACCACAAACAAAAGCTTTGCATTGCCTGGGCCTTTTGGAATGGAAAAGACTCCCAGATCAAGGAAAGGTTCTTCGGTATGACTGGAAATCAAGGAAATCACGGGGAGGACGTAAAGGAACTGTATTATTTCCTGGACTCATCGCCAACTCACAGCTATATGAAAATGCTGTACAAATATCCCCAAAGTGAATTTCCTTATCAACAGCTGTATGATGAAAACCTCCGACGGGGCAAGAAGGACAGGGAATATGAACTCATAGACACCGGTGTTTTTGATGAGGATGCCTACTTCGATATTTTTATTGAATATGCCAAAGAAAACGAAGAAGACATTGTGGGCAAAGCCACCATCCACAATCGGAACACCGAAGATGCCGAACTGTGTGTGATGCCTACTATCTGGTTTAGAAAGACTTGGTTTACAGGTGATGAGCCTTTTATGCCCAACCTTTCACTGATTAAAGATAATCGACTTAAAGCATATTCCCCAAAATCAGGTAATTTCATTTTTTCATTCAGTGAACAACCGAAGGTGCTTTTCTGTGACAATGAGACCAACCGGGAACGGCTTTATCACATAGGAAACCAAAAGAAATACCTGAAAGACGCCATCAATGATTATGTGGTACATGGCGATGAAAAACACCTAAACCCCAATCAAACAGGAACAAAGGCGGCGGCAATCTACAATTTAAAAATACCTGCCGGAGGAAGTGCTGAAGTGGTATTTCGAATGCAGCATTTTGAGACAGAAAATCCGCTTGCCGCGGCAGAAGAAATTCTCCAAAACCGGAAACATGATACCGATGAGTTTTATGCGGAAATACAGAGCCGTGTCAAAAATGATGAATTGAAATTGGTACAGCGGCAGGCATACGCCGGTATGATGTGGACAAAACAGTTTTATTACTACAACGTGGAGCGTTGGCTTGACGGGGACCCAGGCAGATACCAGCCACCTCAAGAGAGGAAAAACGGCAGAAACAGCAATTGGCGTCACTTGCAAAATTACGACATTATCTCCATGCCAGACAAATGGGAATATCCCTGGTATGCCGCTTGGGATTTGGCATTTCACTGCATACCTCTCGCCAGGCTGGATACTGAATTTGCCAAGGATCAATTGCTTCTCTTGCTCAATGACTGGTACATGCATCCAAACGGACAAATACCAGCCTATGAGTGGAATTTCAATGACGTAAACCCACCTGTGCATGCTTATGCCGTTCAGCGGGTATACCAGATTGACATGAAACAAAACAACGGAAAGGGAGACCAAGAATACCTGGAGAGGGCTTTCCATAAGCTAATGCTGAATTTTACCTGGTGGGTAAACCAAAAAGACGACGAGGGAAAAAACATTTTTGAAGGGGGATTCTTGGGGCTTGACAATATCAGTGTATTTGACAGAAGCCATGCGGATAAGCTATTCGGAAAGCTGGAGCAGGCCGATGCCACCTCGTGGATGGCCATGTTTTGCCTGAACATGCTCCGCATTTCCCTGGACCTCTGTGAATTCAACAAAGTGTACCAGTATACGGCCACCAAATTCATGGAGCATTTTCTCTATATCGCGGGAGCCATGAACAATATTTCGGGAGAAAACATCAGTCTTTGGAACGAAGAGGACCAGTTCTTTTATGATGTGCTTCACATCTCAGGCAAACATCCAAAGGTCATGAAGGTGAAATCAATCGTAGGGATTATTCCTCTTTTTGCCGTAGAGCCCATCCGAGAGGAACTGTTCGAAAACCTGCCTGAATTCAAAAAAAGACTGGAGTTTTTCTTCAAAGAAAAACCAAAGTTAGCCGCTTTGGTATCCAATTGGATCCATCCGGGATACGATAAAAGGCGCTTATTTTCCCTACTTCGCGGACACCGAATGAAAAGTGTGCTCAAGAAAATGCTGGACGAAAAGGAATTTCTATCCCCATATGGCATCCGGTCGATGTCTAAGGATCACGAAAACAATCCCTATTCGATCAAGTTGAACGGCAATGTGTTTTCAGTTAAATATGCCCCAGGGGAATCTGAAACCACCATGTTTGGCGGGAATTCCAATTGGAGGGGTCCCATTTGGTTTCCGATTAATTACCTGATAATCGAATCGCTGAAAAAATTCGACTTCTATTACGGTGGGAATTTATCTGTCGAATACCCAACCGGATCAGGCAATTTTCTGACGCTAGACCTCATTGCCAAAGAGCTGTCCCTACGCTGCATCCGGCTGTTTTTGAAAGATAAATCAGGCAAGCGGCCAATTTATGAAAATTGTGATAAATTACAGCATGACCCTCATTTTCAAGATTTAATTCTCTTCTACGAGTATTTTCATGGCGACAACGGCCGGGGGCTTGGAGCCTCCCACCAGACAGGTTGGACAGGCCTGGTGGCAGAGATGATACATAAAGTCTCCAAAGATACCAACCTTAACTCCAATGTTAATACCTTATTTAGAAGCTGAAAGGATAGAAGCCGGCTGCGATGAAGTAGGCAGGGGATGCCTCTGTGGACCGGTTGTAGCTGCGGCAGTTATTTTACCTCCTTCCTATGCCAACGAATGGATTAATGATTCGAAGAAAATAACGAAAACAAACAGGCAAATCTTGGCTGAAGAAATAAAAATAGCCTCCTTAAGTTGGGCGATAGGGGAAGCGAGTGTAGATGAAATCGACCGCATCAACATCCTGAATGCATCCTTTCTGGCCATGAACCGAGCCATTTCTTCCCTATGGATACGTCCTGACCACCTGCTTATAGATGGGAACCGCTTTAAAACCGACTTGAAAACCCCATTTACGTGCATTGTGAAAGGTGACGGCAAATTTGCCAGCATCGCAGCAGCTTCGATTTTGGCGAAGGTATATCGAGATGGGCTGATGGGTGAATTAGCCGAAATCTACAAGGGATATGGCTGGGAAACAAATGTGGGATACCCCACCAAGCTCCACCGGGAGGGAATTCGAAAACAAGGGCCAACCCCCATTCACCGTAAAAGCTTTAATCTGCTTCCCGACCTACTGGAAATCGGTTTTTCTGAACCATCATTCAGGTAGGTGATAAAATTTCTTCCAGTTATATTTTCTCCAAAATAAGAAGGATTGTGAAAAACGCCAACCGCCCCAAATAAGGTCAAAGCCATAATACCTGGGAAAAAGGAGTCCTGCAATATGTTGAAAAAAGCAAGGAAAACTTGGTCTTGCTGCCATTTGCTGACTAATTACAAATCAATTTAATTTGATACCTTGATATAAAGTGCTATTTTAAATCTACCCCTTATTTGAAAACTTTAGTATCTTATACATGAAAAAGGTTTTTCTCATTTCTTTCGCCATCCTATTCCCGAATTTCCTGGCAAATGCCCAAAGTGAAATCCGCCAAGCCCTACCCATTGTCGGCGAAGTCCCTCAAAAGGTACCCGATGAATACCTACCTGTGGTGGATGGTGTTACCGTGGAAGTATGGGTGGACAGTTTGACCATTCCCTGGAGTTTGCGCTTTTTGCCGGATGGAGATGCTCTTGTAGCGCAACGAAACGGAAGTATTGTACGTGTCCCTAAAGGCACCAACAAGCCTATTCCTTACCTGCAGGTGCCGGATGCGGTTCATGAGGTAGATGCGGGTTTGATGGGAATGGATTTACATCCGGATTTTGAATCGAACCAATGGGTTTATATCATGCATGCGTATAGAAATGAAAAAAATGAATTGCTAAGCCGGATTTTACGCCTCAAACATGATGGGGAAACGGCGACAGTGCAGCGCGTGATTATGGACAATATTCCTGCCTATGCCATCCATCTGGGCGGAAGAATTGCCTTTGGTCCGGACGGAATGCTTTATATAGGTACGGGAGACATGTCCCAGCCCTATATCGCCCAAGACCTGAACTCCCTGGCGTCTAAAATACTGCGGATCACACCCGAAGGAGCTATTCCCGCTGACAATCCTTTTCCGAATTCCCCGGTTTATTCCTATGGGCACCGGGTTGTTCAGGGTTTTGCCTGGGATCCCGAAACGGGAGCCCTATTCAATTCCGAACACGGTCCGTCGGGAGCGGCCGTTGAAGGTGATGTCCGTTACCGGGATGAAGTGAACCTAGTCAAAAAAGGAGGAAACCATGGCTGGCCCATTGTAGTAGGCGCACCACAAATGTCCGATTACCAAGATCCTTTGGTAAGTTGGAATCTTGCCGCTGTGCCTCCTGCCGGGATGACATTTTATAAAGACGATCTATATGTCGCATCCCTGGGTGGCCAGGCATTGATTAGGTTGGTCTTGGACAGGGAAAAGGACTATGAAGTCAAAAAAGTACAACGCTGGTTCTCCTATGCTCCTTCCCGCGGGATTTATGGCCGGATGCGCGATGTGACAATCGGATCAGACGGATTCTTGTACGTCACCACAAGCAATACAGACGGAAGGGCCGAACTTCGTATTCACGATGACAAAATACTAAGGATCAAGGTAGATTGGTAGGAAGTAGGCTAATACGTTCATTTTTGCCGTAGCCATTTGCAGTAGGAAAAATTAAAATCTGATGATTCTATTTGATGCTATCCCATCTAGAAATCTTCGTTCGTACTAGCAACAATACACGCCAAGTTGAATCAATACGTTTCAACCCGCGTAGTACTTATTTAGATTGGGAAGTTGTAAGGAGATTATCCCTACCCTCCATTATTCGGAAAAATAGTATATGGGCCATATTGCGGGCATGCTCTTTGGCATAGTCAGCATTTTCTCCCTCAAAAAGTTCATCGAGGGTAGTGAACCAAAGCTCGAGCCAATTCCCGAAATGACGCTGTTCAATGCTGTGGTTGACTTGCTCATCCACACTTTTATGCACTTGCACGGGACTAAATTTCCCCGCACCGGGACTTGCATGCAGCAGGATCATCTCCCAAAAGTCAGTCAACCGCTCCAAGTGAGTTTCCCAATCGGTGATGATTTCGTTGAAAATAGGCCCCAATGCTTCATGTTTCCTTACTTTGGAATAAAAAGTCCTCACCAATACAGACACCTCCAACCGGGAGGTTATTTGTTTTCGCATGAATACGTTATCGGCATTTCGCATTTAATATCTTGGTTTACCAGCAGGCAATTATTTGTTTAACAGGATTCAGATACAGCTTGGTTCACTTGGGGACAGGTATTCTATAATCTAATAGAAATTGACATCATAGCTCACGGAATAGCTTTCACCTGCATTGAGTGAGTTTATACCCCATTTTGTCTCTAACTGTTGATCATGGTCAACGGTGTCGGCAATGCCGTTCCAGGGTTCTATGCAAATAAATCCCGCTCCCGGTGCCTTCGTCCACATGCCCAGCCACCTGAAATCGGAAAAGCTCATCCCTATCCCTTTGCCGGATTTTTTGCTGCGGACACTAATCTTGGCAGGAGCGTGGACGTCCATGATAAGGGCATCATTTTCAAACAAAGCCTCCCTAAGACCCAGTATTCCGTCAGAAATGGGTAAGGATTCTTTTTCCTTACTCACGTATCCCCCTACCAAGGGATATACATCAATGCGTTGAAGAGCAGCATTGTGAAAATCAAGTTCATAATCCTCCAAGCTTTCGCTGGCATCCAAGGGAATATTGAAACCCGGATGACCACCTATGCCAAACCATATCGGATTGGTGGACTGGGTATTACTTACTTTGTAACTGACCAGTATGCCGTCTGGCTGCATGCTGTAGGTCACTTCCAATTCGAAATCAAAGGGGTAAATTGCTTTGGTGGATTCATCAGCCTGAAGCAACAAACGTACCGAAGTATGACTATAATCCACAACGACAAACTTCCGGTCCCTGGCGAAGCCATGCTGCCCCATGGTATAGGTTTTTTCCTGAAAGGTGTAGCTGTTATGGCGGAGTTTTCCTACAATGGGAAAAAGAATGGGGGCATGACGCCCCCAAACAGCAGGGTTTGCCTGCCAGATATATTCCAGCTTTTTGTATTTGAAGCTGCTCAGTTCCGCCCCAAGGACATTTATGCGTGCTTCTGAATCGCTTGATGAAAGCTTTATTTGTTCCAATTGACGGAAATTAGTTGACCCAAA
>Ga0105045_10003774_pt1 | contig 13089 bp, 10 predicted proteins | sample MAT02_FD_78089 | JGI IMG/M metagenome (GOLD analysis project Ga0105045, IMG submission 78089) | Freshwater microbial communities from Lake Fryxell liftoff mats and glacier meltwater in Antarctica - MAT-02 (megahit assembly) | ecosystem: Environmental > Aquatic > Freshwater > Ice > Liftoff...
GTGTGCCGGGGCGATCGTGCTCTCGCGGGTGGGGAGCCTCGTGTTCGGCGCCTGGGACGACAAGGCGGGCATGTGTGGGTCGGTCGGCGATCTGGTGCGGCACCCCAGGCTCAACCACCAGCCTGAGGTGCGGGGCGGGGTGTGCGACGTTGAGTCGGCGGCGCTGCTGCGGGAGTTCTTTGCCGGGCGGCGCGCTGGTGCGTCCACCGGTTGACACTCAGCGGTTTCTTGCCTACTTATACAAGCTGATCGACAGTCCCGCGAGGGACCTTGGATAGGTGGCCGAGTGGTTGAAGGCACCGGTCTCGAAAACCGGCGTACCGGCAACGGTATCGTGAGTTCGAATCTCACCCTGTCCGCTTGTTCGACGATAAGGCAAAGCAGGTAAGTAACTTTGTGCGCGCCGTCGTGGCTGGTCCGCGTCGGCGCGTTCTTTCAAACAGCGGCTGCGGTCTGTCGGCTGCTATTTGGATGGGTGGCCGAGTGGTTTAAGGCGCACGCCTGGAAAGCGTGTAGGGGTGCAAGCCTCTCGCGAGTTCGAATCTCGCCTCATCCGTATATGAAACACCCCATCCTCCTAGGAGCATGGGGTGTTTTGTTTGTGATCACCGCGTTGAACTATGGCGTGGGTGTCGGGATTGGTGTCGGGATTGGTGAGACGGTTGATGCGGTCGTCGCCGGAGCATTGGGCGCCGCAAAAGGGGCCGGCGCTAGTGCCCCGGTGATGATGCCGCTCGCGTACGCTGCGCGCTGGGTGAGCACGGCCCGCTGCTGGACCAGGGATGGCTGTTGGTAGGCCTGGACCACTGTATGAGGGTCCTTCCAGCCACCGAGCGCTTGTACTACAGACAGCGAGGCCGTCGCCAGATCGCTGGCCAGTTGCCGGCGAAATGCGTGGAATGCAACGCCTGTCCCGCAGGAAAGGCCTGCAGCCTGCCGCAACGCTTCCCACCACTTGTAAAACTCTCGTCTGGACAAAGGGGTGCCTTTGCTGCCGGGAAAGAGCGGACCTTTGCTGGCGCCTCCGCAGCGTTCGGCGTACCGTCGCAGCACGTCGATCGTGGCGTCGTGAACCGGTGTCTCGTGGTCAAACCCGTTTTTCTCGTTCGCCCCCTGCCAGCAAATCGTTTTAGACGACCAGTTGATGTCCGTCCAATGCAACTGCCGGATGCTGCTCAGTCGATGACCCGTATCGGCACCGACGACCATGACCACAAAGAGTCGTGGCTCCAGGCCCCACGCGAGATCGATCATACGCCGGTACTCCGCAGGATCTAACATCGGCCGGCGCGGGTTGAGCTCTTTCGGAATATCCCAGGTGAGCACGGGCATCTCCCTCAGCAGCCGCGCGCCGTTTGACAGCTTCCTGCGGACGGCCCAGCGGAGCGCCGCCCGCAAGATGCCCAGTTCTTCCTCCAAGACGCGCGAGCGCACCGGAGCGAGTTGCTTGCCGTCCAGAACGAGGTACCCCTTTCCCCGGTGGAAGATGTAGGTGGCGATGAAGTCCTCGTCGAGCGCCTCCACCGTTTGACGCGGCTGTTGTTTCGGGTTCGCCTCGTGCAGGCGGTCGAACCAGGCGCACAGGCGGGCTGCCGTTCGCGTGTACACCGTCCGGTGTTTACCGATCGCCCGCTTCGCTTCCTCGTATTTGTCAAACAACACACTCATGTACAGCGGCTCCTCGCCGCTTGCGGCGGGTGCATCGGCAACCGGCATCTCAGCCGGCGCATGATCGATGCTTTCGCTCGCGCCTGTGTACTTGGTCGGCAGCGCGTTGGGCAGACTTTCGCCATCGGTCGGTTGGCCCTCGCGCAATGCGCTCGACTTCTTCGACGCGAACGCCTGGGCGTCCTTAATCCGCGTCGTTCCCGTCGACTGCGTCCGAGCTCTCCGCTGACCGCGTTCGTCCACTTCGTACCACTCGACGTGGAACACACCCGACTTGGCGTGTTTGAAGATACGAACGCGGTCGACGCCCATCCGACCGAAAAACCAGCTAGTGGCTTTCTTCGGGGTCGCTGCGTTTTTCGACTTCTTGGCTGTGGTCATCGGTATGCTCCTCGCCCTTACCGACGGCCGTCGTACGATTGCGCCGCATCCACGCTTGCGCGCCGGCGTTCCCGATCTGCGGTAGTATCGACGGCCGCCAGTCGAAGCAGCGCTCGCTGCTCATCGACCATGATCGCGAGCTGTTGCCTCTGCTCGGAGAGCTGGTCTGATCGCAGCACCAGCAAGGTGTCACCGCGCGCCACACGCATGCCGTGCGTGACCGGCACCGCTACGACTTCGCCCGGCTCCACCGCGAACACGTCGACAAGGCGGCTTGGTACGATTACGCCAGCGACGGTTACCACATCGACGGCAGCACCGAGCGTCACAAAGAGCGAGCCACACACCACCATGAGCGCGAGCACCACTGCGACCACCGCGACGAGCAGTCTTCGCGACGAAGCGCTGGTAGAGCGCCCGCCGAGCTCAAGTTCCGGAAACTCCGGCTGCTCATCGACGGTGGGCAACCACGTAGCGCGCGTGGTCATCCGACTACGCGCTCCCCACAAGAGCGTGCATCGGATCGACCGCTTGCTCAATGGCCGCGTGGGCCTTCCAAAGACCGCGATAGTGGAGGCTCGTCGACAGCAGCGTAGAATGCGTACCGAATCCATCCACGCTGCCGTGATGCATGACGAGGACGAAGTCCGCGTACTCCGCGGTGTGTACCCGATGGGTCACATATATGACGGTTCGTTGCTGTTCCATCGCGAGTAAGTCGCGGAGCAGCGCAGACTCGGTGTGGCCGTCAATATTCGAGGTGGCCTCATCGAGAATGAGCAGCGCGGATTCCCGCAGCAGCGCTCGCGCCAGAACAATGCGTTGCCGTTGGCCGCCGGATACTCGCACGCCAGCCTCGCCAAGCTGCGAGTCCAGCCCGTCAGGAAGCGAACTCACCAGCTCTTCAAGTCGGCAAACCTCCAGCACGGCTTTCAGCCGAGCGGCGTCTCGCGTGGGAACGCCAAGCAGCAGGTTCTGTCGGAGTGTGCCGCGAATCAGCCCTATCTCCTGCCAGACCGCCGACATTTGCGAACGCACGTCGATGGGTTGCAACTTGCGGATCGATTCTCCACCTAGCAGAATGTCACCAGTCTGCGGCACGTCCATTTTGCACAGCAGTCGAATGAGCGTGGACTTGCCGGCGCCGCTCGCCCCTACGATCGCCAGTGTTGAGCCGCCCGGAACAACGAAGCTCACGGAGTGCAGCGCTTTACCGGTCGGACCGTACGAGAAGGACACGTCGCGAAACTCCACGTCGTACGCGACCGGTGACGCCTGGACCACGCGAGGCGCGTAGAGCGATTGCGACGTGACTTCGGGCTTGAGGTCTAGATACTCGAAGAGTCTGCCGAGCGACACGGCCGAGACTTGAAAGTCGGTGAGCAATGACGAGAGGCTCGTGACAGGGCCAGTCAGATACCTCAGATAAGCCGAGAAGGCGAGGAATCCCCCGAGCGTCATGCTCTGGTTCAGAATCGAAACCCAGCCGTACCAAGTAAACAGCGCGGTGGCAACGCCGCTCACCGTTGCCCGAAGCACGCTTACGACAGCCGTGAGCCCTGTACTCTTGAGCTGCAAGCGGAGCGTTGCAGAGGCCAAATCCCGAATCTGTCCGAACACTTCATGTTCGGTGCACAGCAATTTTACTGTTCGGATTTGCGCCAGCGCATCGATCTGGCTTGACTGCATTTCGGCGTTGGATTCTGCGGCGTGCTTTGCGTACCGTCGGACCAACCGGCTGGCCCCCAGCGAGATCGCCGTCGTCAGGGGAAGGCCAATCAGCGACAGCGCCGCGAGCTTCCAGTTGAGATAGAACAGCACTGGCGGCACCACGATGACCTGTACGCCGCTGGTGAGCAACGTGCCGAAGATGCTCGCCACTACGCCAAGGGAAGGCATGAACCACGCAGGACTTATCCTGCTGATTGCCGGCGGGCTGTCGTACACCGGCGGCGTGGCGTTTTACGTGCAAAAGAAAGCCTGGGCGCACCCGGTGTGGCATCTGTTTGTATTAGGCGGCAGTGCGTGCCACTACTTCGCGGTGTTGTGGTACTCCATGCCCGCGCGATAATGAGCAGCGGTGCCATCGCGATGCCGCCCACTGAGGTGCTGATCATTGCGGCCATGTTTGGTATCGCCGGCGTCGGTCACTTTCTGGCGCCGGCCTGGTTTGATCAGATCATGCCGCCGTGGATCCCCAATGCGCGTGCGGCCACGCTGTTGAGCGGGGCCGCTGAGATTCTCCTGGCGCTTGGTGTGTTGTTGCCCGCCACGCGCGCAGCGGCCGGCTGGGGCTTGGTGGCGCTGCTGATGGCGGTGTTCCCGGCCAACATTCACATGGTGCATCAGGCCATGGCCGACAACGCGTCGCGCGGCTATTTGCTGGGCCTGTGGCTTCGGCTTCCGCTGCAGCCGTTCCTGATGTGGGGGGTGTGGCGCGCGACGCGCTCAATACCGTACGCCAACAACGGTTGACCATCCCGTGCGCTCACCAGTCGGCTGGAGACGCTGCGGTGCGCTGCTGGTTGGGGTGGTGGTCTCGTAGCGTACCGATGCAAACAGTGCGGCCTTGTTCAATTGGTACATTGCCGTCGTCCACAGCGCCGATGCGCGGGCGTCGGCGGCGTCATACGCAAGGTCGGGTGCAATCAGACGCCGGTAATTCGCTCGCGCTGCGGCGGCGTTCGGGACGACGCCAACCGATGTAGACTGTACCGCCGACGCACCCACCGCAAGTGACGCACGACCGAATCGGCGCGCGATTTCCCCGCTGATAAACGGTTGGGTACTCTCCAGATCGGCAATCTCTTCGACCACAAAATCGCTGCCGTAGCGCGTTTGCCGAATAGCGCCACCAAGCGCCGCCAGATTCCACGCGCCAAACGTTGAACGCACGTCGAGTTCGGCAGCGTTGCGCGTGGTGCGTCCTTTAAACGCGATACCGGTGAGATCCAGGCGGACGGCATCTCCGGCGTTCTGCTCCGACGACCCGATCACCATCACCCGCGTGTTGGCGCCAAGGTCTCGGTACAGCTGCACGCGGGTCTCGCGGCCCTCCGAGCGCCAGCGGTTGGTGGGCCGGAACTGTTGGAGCGCGAAATACGAATCTTCGGCCAACGAGCCACGCTCGTGGGTCACGACCACGCGGGTGTTCAAGACCGAGAGCTCCGCGGTGCCCCCGGTGGCCGACACACGTTTAGCGACGCGCGCAAAGAGTGACAGCCCCGAGAGTGGTACGGATGCGGGCTCATCGTAGCCGCGGAGCGGGTAGTACACGGTGGGCAGTGGTAACGGATTGAGGATGTCCGTTTCGATCGGCTCTGACCAGCGATGGTAGGCTCCAACACGCAGACCCAGCCACGGTAACACGCGCTCGAGGCCAACGTTTGCCGCCGGCGCCACGCTACGCCCGGCACGCCGGAGTGGAAAGTTCTCCGTATTGTGCTCGCGTGACTCTAACGCCAGTGCGAGGCCCGCGCCAAAGCCCGCGAGGCGCAGGCCCAAGGCCCCTTCCAACCGCGCACGCGTGCGCTGCATCGGCGGGGTGACCGAGTCGGTTGAGATAAAGGGTGACCCGCCATAGGGCGCCACGCGTGAGGAGAAGCTGCTGGTGGTACTCTGGTCCTGGTCGACCGCAAACCGCCCGATGGCGATGCCGCGTGTGCCCACCGGTGCCCACCCCTGTCCACTCGCGCCTACGGCGCGGACGTCTTGTACATCAAGTGGGCGACGATACGCTCCGTCGCTGCTTGCGCTGCGTGCGCGCAGTTCACCAAAGCGTGTTGTGTCACCGGTTGAGCCACGAGCGCGGGCGAGATCGCGAGCTAAGGCCCCGGGAGCACCGGCAAGCACAAACGCGCCCACTGCTGGGGGCGGTGCATCGAAAACGCCGGGGGCGAGTGGTGCCCGCAGTAGGCCCCGTGGTGTGTCGGCAATGGGGCGCAAGGGTGACCAGGCGCCCAACCACGCGGCCGCAGTGTGCGATAGCGCACTGTATGCATCGGGGCCACGTCCCCAGGCGGTGGGTGGCGTGTCCTGCGCGACGCCTGCGCGAGCGGTGAGCATGAGGAGCATCAGCACGCCACCGGCGGCGCGTGCCGCGTGCTGATCACGCGCGGTGATGGCGCTGGTGCTCATAGCACGTGATGAGGTGGCGTGGTTCATCGACGTGCCCCGAAAAAGCCCGCGGTGGGCATGGTGAGCTCGGCGCCGAATCGCGTGGTCGGCGATGCGCGCGCCGCGCCACCGCTGAAGGTGACGAACCGATCGAAGACGTTAAACGCGTAAAACGACAACCGACCGTCACCAAACACCGACTTCACCACCTGCAGCGACATGATCCAGTCGTCGGGCGTCGCGAAGCTGCTATTGGATGATCCACCACGTGCGCTGCGTAAGTCGGCGTACTCCGGCCGTCCACGCTCCGCTTCGGGAACCTCGATGACCTCCCCGCTGCGCGTGACAAAGCCGATGAAGCTGAGGGAGTCGTTCCGCGTAATGGTGCGCCGCCGTTCGCCCAATCGCTGCTGCACCGTGCCGGTAAGCACGAGTCCTAATTCTGGCTGATGATGCACCAGGCGCCACGTGACAATTGACCGACGTGAAACAGCCGTCGCCCCATTAAAAACGGCAACGCGTTTGATAGCGGTATCAATCGTAAAGTCCGCGAGTCGACTGGCGGAACCGAGATCACGCTCGTCGCTGCCGAAGGTGGTTTCGATGGTGGCGCCGCTGGCTTCCAGTCGAGTGCGCAGCGAGGGAATGACCGGAAAGGTCACCGTGTACTCGACCCCTCGGTTGTCAAGCCGTCCGCCGTTCACAAAGCGATCAAGGAAAATCGGCACCGGCTCGGCGAAGAGCGGGGGATCAACAATGCGTCCGGGTTGTCCTGAGCCGGTGGCCGTATCGGCGAGCCGATAGCGATCGCGCGGCAACGAACTCGCATCACGTCGTAACGTCACCGCGCCACGGATACGGTCTTCGAAGACCGTTACGTTGAGGGCACCCCAACGCGCACCGCCATCGAGTTCAAGGCCCGCTTCGCGCTTGAAACCACGCGACAGCCCCAGCTCGTCGTTGCGCGGATCACGAATGAAGGTGGTAAGGACCGCGAGGCGCTCGGCGGGATTGGGCGTGAAGCGATTCACGTTGACCACGTCAAAGTATTGCGTGGCCGGGTAGAGCTGGCCGACCGTGGGGAGTTTGCTGACGGCGCCCGCGCCCGCGGAGAAACGCATCCACGAGCGCGGCGCCAGTTGCGCGGTGATGCGTGGTTCAAGCATGGCGCTCCGCGAGCTGCTGGACCACCAGTTGCCTTCGTGCAGCACGCTGCCTCGCACGCCGACTTGGGTCTCGGCTACCCACAATCCGCGCCGGATGAGCGCACGGGTATCGGCGTAGGCCGCGCTCGTGACCAGTGGTGCCACCGCTTCAAACGAGCGCGGGCGGTCGTAGCCGCGGGCGCCATTAAACGCCCCAACCTGCGGCGGTCGTGCGATATCAAAGAGAAACCCGGCGCCTTGATTCCATTCGCGACGGAGCTCGATACCGGCGCGCGTTTGCGCAATACCGGCACGTGCGACGGGCGTCGCGCGATCCCACTCAAGACGTGTGTAGAGCATGCGCGGTGCGCCGCGCAGTTCGTACGCGCCGAGGAACGGTCCCTCAACGAACGTGCCAATGGTACGTCCTTCGGTGAGCCGATCGGTAAAGGGCGTGGTGGCGCGGACGAGGCGGCGGCTTTCGTTGGTGTATTGTGATTGCCCGTCAAACGAGGCGGTCAATTCCAGCGTACCACCGCCCAGTGCCAGCCGTGCGCGTTCTGAGATGCGGAGGCCGCGGTCATCCTGCCTAGAGTTGCGTCCCACTTCGATGTCGGGGCGCTCAGGCGCGTCAAATTTGAGTTGGAACCAATCGATGCGTGTGTCGAGCGTGAGACGGGCCAGCGGTGTGCGACCGTCGGCGCCGGACTGTTTGCCGGGTGCCGTGCCCAGCTGGACGCGGTGCGCGAGTTGCGCGGCGCCACGAATGGTGGACGCACTGCTCAGCGAGCGAGCGGCTTCGGTTTGTGCGAGGTTGCCGGTGAGCGTGAGTGCTTGGCGTTCCGAGGCAAACCCGCGGCCACCCACCAGATTGGCCTCACCGGTGCGCGGATCAAATCGGCCGGCGAACTCCGGCGGCGCCGGGGCCGCGCGCGTGTCAACGATGATGGCACCTTGCGTGAGATCACCCCAGCGCGCGGAGGGAATGCCACGAATGACTTCTACGCGTTCGAGCACGGTGGCTGGAATACGCCGCAGATCGACGCCGCCGCCGGCCGTTGACGCGGGTGGTGCGATCTCTCCGCGTGCGCCCACCGATTGTAGATTCGCGTTGTTGGAGAGTGGCACACCGTCGAGCACAATGAGCGTGCCCGCCGACGCGATGTCAGCGGCGCCCGGACCACTCACCGCCCCAGCGCCGGCCGCACCGCCCGCGGCCAGCGCACGCAGGGAAAACTGCGCGGCCCCGTCGAGCCCAGGTGGCTGTAGAACTACCCCAGGTACCAACTCCAGCACGCCTTGCAACGACGACGCGATCTGATTCGCGATCGCGTTCCGGTCGATGACACTGGCGGTTCCCAGTTCCCCACGTCCTCGGCCCGATTTGTCGGCGGTAACAATGAGTTGTTCGAGCTGCAGCGCACTGGTGGCGAGGACCACGTTGAGTGTACGCACGCCGCTGGCGGGCATGGTGAATGGTGTGCGTGACGGCGCATAGCCCAGTCGTCGAACCACGGCGACTTGTGGTCCGGGCGGGACACGAAATAGCACGTAGCGGCCACTGTTGTCGGTTCGCGCCACGAGTGAGCTACCTTCAATGCTGACCGTGGCGTTGGCGAGGCTGCTGTCGCTACCGCGCAGGGTGACACGACCTTCGAGGCGACCGTTTTCGGGTTGGGCGTGCACGACTCGTGGAAGGAGTGCGAGCCCGCCAATGCATGCGGCAATGATCAGCACCACAGCTGATAGGCTCATCGTCGCGTCGGACGGTCTCCACTGATGCGTATGCACTTTATCCTTATTGCGAGGCTTATCGCTACGTGCCCTGAGGCGCATCGGAATCCCTCATTTAATGGGTTTCACGCGGGGGACGACGTGTGCTCAGGTAGGCACACTTCAAACGTGTAGGTTGGCATTGCAGACCACAAGGTGCCTCAGACTGCAGAGGCGACTCGCCGGCGACCGCGCACAGCAATTTGCGTTCGTCACGGCACGGCGACGACAGAAGAAAACTTCTCGACACCATGATGTCCACCTCACATCGTCTAGATGACCGCAAAAATGGCTCTGCGTCCTGTTCCACCCGGTTTGCGTTTGCCCGTCGACCCTGGGAGGTATTCCTCATGCCGTCAACAGCAGTGAGCAGCAAAAACAGGTGGAGCGTTTTGTCGCCTATGATCATTGTGGTGCTGTGCGCCGTAGCGATTGGGCTAGCAATGGAGGTACGTGCACTTGCCCCGCAGGCCCGGGCCCTGCAACGCAGCAAGGTGATGCCAGTGCCTGGCATGTTCGTACCTACGGTGCGCACCGCGACCGCGGCCGGCGACTCCATCACGGTTGGTGAGACGAAGGCTGGCCGAATCCAAGTGTTGATCTACTTTGCGACCACCTGCCAATACTGCCGCGAAACACTGCCGGCGTTGACAAGGATTTCGCGCGCACTATTGGCGGATTCGCTGCACCGCTTCGATGTCGTGTGGATCTCGATGAGTCCGCGCGACTCCACCCGTACGTATCTCGCGGAACATGATATTGAGTTTCCCACCGTGCATATGCCGCACTGGAAATTCAATCGGCTCTTACGGGTGAACGGGGTGCCGATGACGGTGGTCGCTGATCACAATGGTCGCGTCATTCATGTCCATCCTTCGGTGTTTCGTAATGCCGCAGAAGAAGATTCAATCATGTCGGCGGCGACGGCCGCCGCATTGTCAGCCGGTGCGGCCGCACCCGCTGACCCATCCGCGCCGCGCTAACGCGCCGGCGTTCACGTTTCTCGACGGAGTGCACATGCTCAGACGACTTCCCAAGCTCGCGATGTCCCTGATGGCGGCCGTGACGGTGGTATTTGGAGCGAGTGAGTTGCTCAGTGCCCAGTCGCTGCGGACAGCGGCAGATTGTGGTGAGGGCAACTGGTGCGCGTTGTCGAAGGGCGGGCAGACAAATTGTACCGATTGCTGTCGTGACCGCGAGTTCGACGATGGTTTCTGCGCATCGATGCAAGAGGATGCTGGTCCTCCCCCGCTCGCGCAGTACTGCATCTGCATATAATCAAAGGGGCGGAGTACGCTCTTCGGTGTACTCCGCCCCGAGATAACCGAATTGTTTGATCAAAGATTACCTGTTGAGAGAGCGTCGAAGCGGCGCCCCGTACTCAATATCCCGTGCGCTGTTGCGGGTATCCTGCAGGATTTCGCGCCCGTTCGAACCAATACCGAGGGAGCGCCGTCGCAACGCCTCGGCACGCTCGAAGAGGTGAATCTCCGCTACCCCACGATCCAGAGCGTTGCTTGTCCAGGGAGCGCATGACCTTGAGAGTCCGAAGGTGGCTGAGAATGTCGGATCCGTCGCCCACGAAAAGACATCAAGAATTGCGTTGGCGGGTAGTCCGGTCATGGTAAACGTTGTACGGTTACCTTGGGCATTTAGGCCGGCACCCTGCATTAGGTCTGTCGTCCAGGTATTTGACGCTACCTTGCGCATTAAGGCTAAGCTTCGTTGCGTGGAGTTTGGGAATCCACGCCCAAAGGCGCCAGTGCCTTCGACTCGCAGACGTACCATGTTGGCCGCGCTTGGGTTATCTGTATCAGCGTCGCTCAAATACTGCTCAAACTGCGCACTGGAGAGGTCCTGATACTGGGTCTGCCCTGAGGCCAGCCGATGATTGATCGCGTCCATGGCGATGACCTTCGCTTCGCCCGCAGCAATGGGGTAGTCTCGGCCTGCCCCCGGAAAGCCCCAAATTTGCCTCGCCCAGAATGGACCACCATCTTGGCGGAACTTCGCACTTTCAGAGCACGGCGCGATGTTGTCAGTGTGGATGACGCCATTCGAATAAGCGAGCAGTAGGCCATCGAGATATACGGTGGTGTCTCCATTGTTAAAAATCTCCACATAGTCGCCAAATCCGTACGCGACGGGCGGCCCGTTGTATGACCACACTTCGGAGATCACCAGCCCGCCACGTCGCGCCGCGAGAAGCGCGAAACTGAGCGATGTCGAGGTGCCTGGCGAGAGAATCGTGTTGGCGCCGCCGGCAAACACTGAGGCATCGCGCTCGCCCTCGGGCAGTCGCGCCATCTCGGCGCTCGTCAGGGTGCGGGTGACACCCGCCGCATAAGCGCCTTCCAACAAGCCGGTGAAGCGCGCCGTCCCCGATGCATCCGTGGTGGCAGTGCGCACTGCCTCGTTAGCCCCAAGGGTTACGAGCGTGACCGGCAACCCCGCGACCGTCACACCGGCCGCCGTGGCCACCGCGGCATCGGCCGGATCCAGTGTCACCTGCACGGAGATGGACCCGCGCTGCACGGTGCCGCCACCACCACCACCTCCGCCGCCGGGATTGGTATTCGTTGTGTCGGGGCCGGTGCGGTCGGTCACACTGCCACCGCCACACGCGGTGGACAGCGCGCCCAGCGTGAGCAGTACCGCGTGCCGCGTCCGCGTGCGTAGCCAGCTACTGCGTGAATGACGAGCCATACCATTTGCCTCCGCTATTTGTTGAGTGAACGCCGAAGTGGTGGGCCGTACTCAATGTCGCGCGCGCTATTGCGCGTATCTTGCAGGATCTCGCGGCCGTTGACGCCGATCCCGAGCGAGCGTCGGCGGAGTGCTTCGGCGCGTTCATACAAATGGACTTCTGCAACACCTCGATCAAACTCTGCAGCGGTCCACGGAATGCACGGAGCGGGGAAACCAAAGGTTGCTCTAAACGTCGGCTCACCGGCAAACGAGAACACGTCGAGCACCGCGTTGGCCGGAAGCCCCGTCATCGTAAAGCGCGGCGAGCTTCCTCTAGTCCCTCGCATGACATCTGTGGTCCACGCGGTCGCTGGCACCGACTGCAGTAACGCCAGACTTCTATTGTCTGAATTGCCGAAGCCACGACCAAAAATTCCGGTGCTGTTCACCAGCACGCGCGCCATATTGGCGGCGTTGGGATTGTCCGTGTCCGCATCAGACATATACTGCTCGAAATGCGCGTTCGAGAGATCCTGATACTGGTTCTGGCCGGAGGCCGCTCGATGATTGATAGCATCCATCGCAATGACCTTACCATCACCTGGCTGTAGTGGATGCTCTCGACCGCTGCCGGGGACCCCCCAAATCTGCGTTGCCCAAAACCATCTGCCGTCCGTGCGGAATCGTATGCTCTCGCTGCATGGCGCAATGTTCTCGTTGTGAATGACGGCAAGCGAATACGCCAACAGCAAGCCATCGAGATAGGCGGTGGTATCTCCATTGTTGTAAATCTCGACGTAGTCCCCCAGTCCGTACGCGACGGGTGGCCCGTTGTATGACCACACCTCGGAGATCACCAGCCCACCACGTCGTGCCGCGAGTAACGCAAAGGAGACCGACGCCGAGGCGCCCGGCGACAGCGTCGTGTTGGCGCCGCCCGCGAACACTGACGCATCCCGTTCGCCGTCGGGCAGTCGCGCGATCTCGGCACTCGTCAGGGTGCGGGTGACGCCGGCGGCATACGCGCCCTCCAACAAGCCGCTGAAGCGCGCGGTGCCCGACGCATCGGTGGTCGCGGTGCGGGCCGCCTCGTTGCTGCCGAGGGTGACCAGCGTGACCGGGAGTCCTGCGACGGTGATACCGGCCGCGCTGGCTACGGCGGCATCGGCGGGATCGAGCGTCACTTGCACGGTGAGTGCGCCACGTTGTACGGTGCCGCCACCACCGCCGCCACCGGGATTCGTGGTGGTGGTGTCTGGGCCCGTGCGGTCGGTGACACTGCCGCTGCCGCAGGCCGTACTGAGCAGCCAACCGGCGA
>Ga0105045_10003775_pt1 | contig 13088 bp, 14 predicted proteins | sample MAT02_FD_78089 | JGI IMG/M metagenome (GOLD analysis project Ga0105045, IMG submission 78089) | Freshwater microbial communities from Lake Fryxell liftoff mats and glacier meltwater in Antarctica - MAT-02 (megahit assembly) | ecosystem: Environmental > Aquatic > Freshwater > Ice > Liftoff...
CAATGGTGTTGCCGCAGGGGCAGCCATTGTGAATAGTATAAGTAATACCAGTGCAACCAATACACTTACTACCAGAGTTAATGGTGTTCAGGCTGCAGGTGTAAATATCATCAACAATAATACATTAACCAGTGCCGCAAATATTATTACATCCAACATTAATGGCATCACTTCTACTGCTCCGGCAATAAATACAAATGCAATAACGCTTAGTGGATCAACTTTAACTTCTACTGTAAATGGTATTGCATCGGGAGGTTTAAATTTAGCGCCCATTGTCGCAGCAAGTACTACAAACCTTTTGTCAAGTTCTAACAACACAGTGACCAACACTACCAACGGCGTTGCTGCAACGGCGCCCATTGTAAATTCAAATCTATTGGCAATCAGTGGCACCAACATTACTTCTACGGTTAATGGTATCGCAAGTAATAGTTTAAATATAGGGGCGGCGTTAACTACTGAACCGTGGTTCAATGTGGCCACTAATAGCGGAGCCACTGCCAATACACAAAATATTTATCAGTCGGCCAATGTGGGTATTGGGGTAACAGACCCCGGCACACAGTTAGTAGTAAAAGATAACATAGAAATCAGAAGAGTGGGAGCAGTTGCACAACTGCTATTTTCTAAAACGGCGGGCAGCGGCGATTTTAGAATTGGTGGAGATGCTGCTGACATATATTGGCAGGGAGGCGGTGGAAGATCTTTACAAATGGGTTCTTTCTGGGCCACGATATTAGGGGGTGATAGACAAACGGCTACCTTTCCTCCGTTTGCAAATGGTATTACCGGCACAAGTGTAATTGTAGCAGCAATGCGCAATGAGAGTGTAGCACTAGGAGTTCAGGCAAATAGCAGCAGCCAATCTGCTAACCTTACCGAATGGCGTAATTCGGGTGGCAGTGCATTAAGTGCGGTGAACGAAAAAGGAAATTTAGGATTGGGTACAGCCACCCCCAATAGTACGTTGCACACCAATGGCTCATTTTCAACAGCAGTTACCAATGTAAGCAGTAATACAACACTAACAGATGCCCATAGTCTTGTGTTGGTTAATGCCGGTGGTTCTGACAGAACAATTTCATTGCCAACTGCAGCCGGAATCACGGGCAGAATATATACCATTAAAAAGACAGATAATAGCAATGGTAGGGTTATAGTAGATGGAAGAAACAGTGAAACCATCGATGGTGTTGTTATTTTCAATTTAAATACACAATGGAAATATTTAACCATACAAAGTGATGGCAGCAATTGGATGATTACCAGCCAAAATTAAAATAGCGACTTATTATTTTCTTAATACAATCCGAAAGCAGGTATATCCCGCTTTCGGATTTTTTATTTCTGCCTGGCAAATTTGCATCGCACCATAGATATAGTCTTTCAAATCCATTGGCAAGTTTATCTGCCAGCAGGACGATATCAAATGCCTGATGCTTACGATAGGTTTCCCCCAAAACGTTTTTGATACATGAATGCATTGCATCAATTGATGCCTGATAAATTGTTTATTCAATCTGTAATTAACCCATCGATGATTTTCGAAAACTGATGAGCCTATATTATTTGATAAACAATGTGTAATTTTAATAAGAATCATTTAATTCCAGGGACTTTAATTTCTCTGGGCTCTTAAAATTTAAAAATTACAATATGAAAAAAATTTTAATCGCATTGGATTATAGCCCCAATGCAGAAAAAATTGCCGACGCAGGGTATGCGCTGGCAAAAGCTACCAATGCTTCCGTAGTGTTAATGCATGTGGCAGCAGAACCCACTTATTATTCATCATTGGATTATTCTCCCATCATGGGTTACAGCGGATTTAGCTCTCTGGATATCCTGAACGATTTAACGGTGTTTAAAAAAGCTTCACAGGATTTTTTAGATCAATCGAAAAGTCACCTGGGAGATGAAAACATTACTACCCTGGTGGGTGAGGGCGATTGTGCGCAATCAATACTGGATGCCGTAAAAGAGTTGAATATTGATACAATTGTGATGGGTACGCACAGCCGGCATGGGCTGGATAAAATATTGATGGGCAGCATTGCAGAAAAGGTACTGCGCAACGCCACGGTCCCTTTATATATCATCCCCACCAGCACAAAAGACTAAAGACTTATTTGGCGGGCTGAACAATCAGTATTAATGGATTGTTTCATTGCTACACATTTAACAGATAAAAATGGAATACAATCAATTAACAAAAGAAGAAGAACGGGTAATTATCAATAAAGGCACAGAGCGGGCATTTACAGGTGAATACACGGATAATAAGCAGGCAGGCACCTATGTTTGCAGAAGGTGTAATACGCCGTTATATCTGTCTGAAAATAAATTTGATTCGCACTGTGGATGGCCAAGTTTTGATGATGAATTGCCAGGTGCTGTAACCCATCTTCCGGATGCGGATGGTAGCAGAACAGAAATTATTTGTGCCAATTGTGGCGGACACCTCGGGCATGTGTTTGCAGGAGAACGACTTACAAAAAAGAATACACGGCATTGTGTAAATTCAATTTCAATGAAATTTATTCCTTCAACGGAATAAAAAAGAATACACTTCCCTTGCTATCAAAAATTATTTAAACAGGTGGATAAAACCGGCTACGTTTCGTAAAAGCGTAGCCGGTTTTGTAGTAATAAAATTTCCTGTTGCTGGTGCTTCAGTTGTTCTAATAAATAAGAAATAACGGCTACACCTTCCAGATTAATTTTTAAATCGTTGTGCAATCGTATCAGTTTCTCTGCAAATTCAAGGTGGCTTTCTGGAATGAATGTCTTTTCCTCCCGGGTAGTAATTTCAATCAAACCATTTTCATATAACGATTGAATAAAGGAATAGTCTACATTATGGCTGATACAAAAAGTATCTGTTAATATCAAGTGTTCTGTTTGCATACCAAATTTTTTAAGAAGTGATTGAAGCCAGTTCTGTAAATAAAGCTTTTTCTTTTTCAGTAAGATTGGTAGGTATCTGTATAGTGTAGGTAATATATAAATCTCCAAATTCTCCTTCTTTTTTGTACACAGGAAAGCCTTTTTCCTTTAACCTGGTTTTAGTTCCATTTTGTGTTTCTGGTTTTACTTTCAATTTTATTTTACCGCTCAGGGTATCAATCGTTACATCTCCACCCAGCACAGCCGTATATAATCCGATGGTTTCATTTACATAAAGATCATTGCCCTGTCGCTTGTACCTTGAATCGTTGGCGATGGAAAAGGTAATGAACAGGTCGCCATCAGGGCCGCCATTAACGCCAGGCGCACCGTAACCTTTTAGTTTAATTACCTGTCCGTTTTCGGTACCTGCGGGAATGGTAATTCTTACACTTTTACCGTTGATTGTTAATGTTTTCTGATGAGTAGTATAGGTATCTCGCAATAAAAGTTGTAATTCACTATTATAATCCTGACCCTTATATTTTGCCTGGTTGCGCTTACCGCCGGAACCGCCAAACATGGACGAAAAGAAATCAGAAAAATCGCCGCCTTCAAAATTACCTGAAAAATCTTGTCCTCCGTTAGGTGCCGATCGCCTGCCTGATTGCCGTGCCTGTTCAAATTGTTCAGAATGCTGCCAGTCTTTACCGTATTGATCGTATTTTTTTCTTTTTTCGGGATCACTTAACACTTCGTTGGCTTCGTTCAGTTCCTGAAATTTTTTATTGGCTTCCTTATCAGCCGGGTTAACGTCTGGATGTAATTTCCTGGCCAGTTTACGATATGCGCTTTTTATCTCTTCTTCGGTAGCGCCTTTCTTAAGACCCAGTTTTTGGTAGTAATCAATAAAGTCCATGTGGTATTTTTTATGTTGTTATATGAGGCGTTACTGATTATTTATTGTAGTGCTATCAGTCTATGCCGGGTTTAAATGGTTGAGAAGAAACAGCAAAGTTACTTCCTGCTAAAGCATTGCCCATTTTGCGGATTATATTACACAACCTAAAACTTTCGCAACCATTTTATTAGCAAAATTACACATAAATAATGGCTTTACGGATTGGCATGGTTTTGACTTTTTACAAGTAAATTAAAACATCATAACATGGGAAATCTCTTATACTTTGTAGCAGTAATTTTAGTAATAGCCTGGGCCATTGGCTTCTTAGGCTTTCATGCAGGTGGTATCATCCACATTCTTTTAGTGATTGCAATTATTGCGTTCTTATTAAAGGTAATCCGGAGAACAGCATGATTATCTTGATGCAATTAATCAATAATCTATAAAATTTATTATTATGGAAACATGGAAATTAAAAATGAACGGAACTTGGAATGAGTTAAAAGGAAAGGCAAAAAAACAGTATGCCGATCTTACAGATGATGATCTTATGTACGAAGATGGAAAAGATGATGAATTAATCGGTCGTCTTCAAAAGAAAATTGGTAAAACCAAGGAGGAAGTGATTAAGTGGGTCGAAAGTCTTTAGTGGATTGACAAACAGTGTTAAGTCAACTGTCAGGTGTAAATTGTGAGTGGTCAATGGTGAGTGGTGAAATTTTGAACCCTTCGCAATTGGCCATTGATTTACTGAACAGTCTTATTTTTTAAACTATCACTCTTATTCAAAATATGCCATCATCTGTTGTATAAAAATGCAATGCAGATGGTGGCATTTTATTATATTTAAATAAAAAATGAACCAAAAAGGGCGCACACCATTTTATCAGCAATTCAGCCTCACATTAATCAGTCTCTCTATTATTTGCTATACTATTTTTATTGCCCGTGATATTATTGTACCGCTCGCATTTGCCATTTTGCTGGCTATTTTACTTTTACCCATTACTAATTTTTTAGAGCGTAAAAAAGTACCAAGGGCATTGGCCAATATCATTGCTATTTTAATAGCGCTCATCTTCATCGGAAGCATTGTTTATTTTTTATCCTCGCAGATTTCGGCCTTTATGCAGGATTTGCCTTCAATTAAGCAGCATCTTGCCGATCATTGGATTACGGTGCAAAAATGGGTTTCTCAAAAATTCCATTTTACAAGGACGCAGCAAACTAATTTTATGGTGGACGCTGCAGACAAAATTAAAAATTCCGGTAACGGTATTTTAGGAGATACGGTTATCTCCGTAACACAGGCTATGATGGTATTGGTATTACTACCGGTTTACACTTTTCTTATTTTGTATTACCGTGGGATGATAAAAAAGTTTTTTTTAAGTGTGTTTAAAAATGAGCATGAAGCAAGAGTATTGGAGGTGTTGAAGGAGTCCCGATCAATCGTACAAGGTTACATGATCGGACTGATCATAGAGATGGGCATCGTAGCTGCAATCAACTCAGCGGGCTTTTTGATATTAGGTATACAATATGCAATTTTTCTGGGTGTGTTGGCTGCTATCCTCAATATGATCCCTTACATCGGTATGTTGATAGCTTCCATATTTTGTATGCTGATTACTCTGACCAGCTCCACTGAGATCACGGATATTGTTGGCGTACTGGTGATATTGATTGTGGTTCAATTCATCGATAATAACATCATCATGCCCAAAGTAGTTAGCTCAAAAGTTAAGATCAATGCCCTGATCACCATCCTGGGAGTATTGATTGGCGGCGCATTGGCAGGTGTGTCCGGGATGTTTTTATCGATCCCTGCAATCGCTATTTTAAAAGTGATTTTTGATCGGGTAGATGATTTAAAACCGTGGGGGATGATATTGGGTGATGAAGTGACCGGTGCTAAAAAAAGTAAGATTTTCACGAAGCTGGGATTCCTGAACGAAAATGAAAAACCTGCGGCTCCGTTACAGCCACCTACGTTTGAGTAAGATTGCTTCTTTAAATAAATGGAATTATGATTTTGTTAGCATTGAAGGTTTCAGGTGAATTGGCAACCATCCATTGTAGTTTTTTTATCCTCAACCAAAATAAAGTGTAGCATGATTCCAGTACAACAAACGTTATGTTAAGTGTACCCCGATCTATCCTGTCGGCCTTTGTGAATTATAAGTAGTTGACCATTCTCCACCCGATAGCTATCGGATCACCATTCTCCACCCGATAGCTATCGGGTCACCATTTCACCTTTCACAACCCAAACGATCATGTCACACCCAATGTATCGCCCAATCAGGTTTCTGCCCATTCTTTAAAATCTGTCACCCGGTCTCTGCTTACAATTATTTCGTTTTCAGCGTTTACACCTTTCACAAATAATTTTAGCCGCTTGTTATAGTACGGTTTTACCTGGTCAATGGCATTGCTATGTACAATTACCTTTCGATTGAGCCGGAAAAAATATTGTGGATTTAGTAAAGGCTCCAGCTTCTCCAGCGTATAATTAATCAGGTAGCGGTTACCGGCTTTATCCAGCAGGTTTACGATTTTATTGTCGGCAATAAAGCAGGCTACATCGTCGGATTTTACAAAGAAAGATCGCTGACCCACTTTTGCTAAAAAGCGATTTCGGTATTTATTGGAAAAGTTTTCACGTAGCTGTTCCGTAAGCAGTGAATAGTCGGACGGGAAAAATGCTGCGGAAAGATTTTTATATTTATTAAAGGCTGCAGCAAGCGCCTCTGCGGTGATGGGTTTTAAAATATAATCGATACTAAATAATTGAAAGGCATCCAATGCATAATTGTCATAAGCAGTTGTAAATATTACGGGCTTTTGAATGCTTACTTTCTTAAATATTTCAAAGCTCGGGCCGTCCGACAACTGAATATCTACCAATAAAAGATCTGGATGGGGCTTTGTTTGAAGCCATTTAACCGCATCATCAATGCTATCCAGGCATGCCTGCACATTAATGGACGGGTCGTAGTTTTTAATCAGCAACTGTAGCCTTTCGGCTGCCAATGTTTCGTCCTCAATGATCAATACATTCATACAATTTTTCATTTAAAGTTTCCACCCCATAATGTTAAGAATGGGTGTTTAAAATGGCCGGTAATAACGGAATGGATACAATAAACGAACTGTGGCTTTTTTCAATCAGCACTTCTTTGTTGCTCACCAGCTCGTACCGTTTTACGATGTTTTGCAAGCCAAATTCTGTTGATTTTTCAACCAGTTGTTTTGGTTGTAAATTATTGGAAACTACTATTTCTTTTGTGCCGTTGGAATGGATATTGATGTGCAATGGTTTGCTCTTGCTTACAATATTGTGCTTAATGGCATTTTCAATCAGCATCTGTAAAGAAGCAGGAATAATAAAATGATCGAGATTCTTTGCCGGTATATCCATTGTAACAAGAAGGCCTTCCCCAAATCTTTTTTCCAGTAAAAAAATATAAGGTTTTATATAATCCAATTCAGTTTTAAGGGGTACTATTTCCTTGTCGTGGTTGGCAAGAATATACCGGTACACCTTGGAAAATTCTTCAATAAAACGGTTGGCTTCCGAATTGTTCTTCATTACCAGTGCAGAAAGTACATTTAAATTATTAAAAAGAAAATGTGGGTTAATCTGGCTCTTTACCAGTTGCAATTCAGCTTGTATAGAAATTCGTTTTAACTCTTCGGCTTCAATCCTGGTAGTTTTATATTCCTGAAAGTAAAACACAATGGTGTTGATGAGGTGAAAGAGTAAATTAACCAGCCAGGCATACATCAGGTTGAGCTTGAGCGGCGTAATGTTTTCCTGCACTGAAAAGGAATGCATGAGCAAACCAATAAATGCGACTACCCCAATTGCAACGAGCGTTGAAATGACCGAACCCGCAAAAAAAAATAGAATAGGGAACCGGCTCTTGTTTTCTTCAGGATCAACGTTTTTTCGGATAAAAGGTTCTATCAGCCGGTTTGCCTCTAAAATGAGTAACGTACTTATTAAAATTGTGAAAAAAGCATAGTACCAATCAATTTGGATATTAAAATAGTAATACACTTTGCAAAACTCTGTATTGAGGTAGGTGTACAAAGACAGTAAAAAGGCAAAAATATATCTGTATTTGTGCGTAAACATGTTTAAAAATATTAAAAGCATCAACGGATGAACAATTAAATTGTTTACCGTTGATGCTCCTGGTCAGATTTAAATTGTATGATTGGATTTACAGTGGCCTGTCAATGTAAACGCGCTATTATTGTAAAACTTTATTAATGATATGAATGACTCCATTTGTAGCAACAATATCTGTATCAGTAATGGCGGAGGCAGTGTTAGCGCTTCCCGTAATTTTCACCGATGCTGGTGCTAAGCCAATCGTTAGAGTAGTGGCTGGATTAACAGTTGCACCTGTATTACCTGCTACCAAATCGCCTGCAAAAATGTTAGTTGCAAATGCATGTGAAGTTACAATCCCTGCAACGGTGGCCACAGGAGCTGCATTAATTTCAGCATCGGTATCCAATGATGCCGGAAAGCCGGTATTGACTGGGGCAAATACGGTAAATTTCCCTGCACCACCCAGCGTTGTTGCCAGATTGGCCCGGATAACCGCAGTTTCTAATAGGCTGAAGTTTGGATTTCCTACTACAATTTCAGTGATCGATTGGGTCGGTGGTACCAAAACTTTTCCAATCACATGCACCACTCCGTTTGATGCGGTTAAATCTGCGGCTATTACCTTGATTCCATTCACAAAAACGCCATTGGCATTTCTGGATGCAAATAATTTTTTTGTGTTTAAGGTGGTAACTGCATCACTTACCGGTACATTTGCTGCTCTTACAACGCTTCCCAAGACGTGATAAGTAAGAATAGGAACCAATACGCTTGTAACTTCTGCAGCGGTTAGTGCATCAATTCTTGATTGCGGAAAACCCGCCGCCCTGAAGGCATTGTTCGTGGGTGCAAAAACGGTTAGGTCTGCAGTGGTAGAAAGAGTGCCGCCAAGCCCTGCTTTTGTAACGGCCGATACCAATATACTCAAAGATGTGTCGGACTGTGCCAGTTGTACAATATTAGGTACAGGTGTTGGCATTGGATCATCATCCTTGCAAGAGGAACTAATCACAGTTAATGATAGGGCTGCTAAAGCGAGCGTAAGCAGTTGCGGAAATTTTTGTGTTGTTTTCATGATAAATAGTTTTTAAATGTTTTCGATCACAACAAAAACGGTCGCTGATCGGAGTGTTAAAAGGAGTGAACTGTCCATTTTATTGGAGTGAAACGTGGTTTTTTGTGCGATAAAATGAACCACATTCGGGGAATGGCAAATCAACAACCTTTTTGAATACAAATCAATGAATTAAAAATTGGATGATGCGGAATATTCTTGTAAGCTGGTTGTTTTAAAGAGGTAGTAACGATGTTAACGTTTTTAAGGTAAAATAAAACAGGGCCATCCCAAATCCAACGGTGATCGGATGTCGCTCTTGTTGTCGGGCAAATTAGGTACATACTATTTGTACCCGACAAATAGCCAATCGAATACAATTTCTAGATATCACCCCAACCCCTTTCGTTCCCGAAGATCCCGATTATTTTGGAAGAGAGGTTGGGTGTGAGGTCAAATCAGGATGCACGCTCATACATCTGAGGAACGAGAACATGATTGAAATTTTGTACCTTGTAGTAAGTGGTCAGGCATGATTTTTCGGGATCATACTTCACTGCCCGGATAGATATCAATTGGGCAAAGATAAATTTTGATACGAGTGGCTGCTATCAATAATGCTAAAATGAATCAACATGGAAATTAAAAATTCAGCAGACCTCCGGGCTGCCATCACTGCACTTGAAAATAAAAAGAAGGAACAAAGGCGTCAATTGGCTATCAGTTATCATGCGTTTACTAATAGTTTGAAACCAATCAACCTGATTAAAAGCACTTTTAACTCCGTGAAGGATTCGCCAGGTTTAACCGGTACGCTCTTAAACGCTGGTATTGGGTTAGGGGTAGGCTTTTTATCCAAAAGAATGCTAATTGGTAAATCTGCAGGTCTGATAAAAAGGTTTTTTGGCCCTGCCATCCAAATGGGCGTTGCAAGTGTAGTGGTCAATAATGCGGGTAATTTCAAAACTGTCGGGAAGCGATTGCTTCAAACGCTGTTCCGTCCTAAAAAAAAGGAGCAGGCTGCGTAAAAATTTAGCACTATCATAAAATTTGAAGTTGTGCCCCTCTTAAAAAAGGGGCATTTCTGTTAACTTCGCAGCCACCATGTCAAAATTTTTAATAGTAGGATTGGGCAATTACGGCAACGAATATGCCAATACACGTCATAATATTGGTTTTGATGTGATCCATGCTTTTTTACAAAAGCACGGAGGCGCTTTAAGAGTAGAAAGACTCGCCTATATAGCGGAAATAAAATGGAAGGGAAAACAAATCGTTTGTATTTGTCCTACCACCTATATGAATTTAAGTGGCAGGGCGTTTAAATATTGGATGGATAAAGAGAAGGTGCCGTTAGAAAATACGCTCACCATCGTGGATGATTTGTCCTTACCATTAGATAAAATAAGACTTCGGCCCCACGGAACGCATGCCGGACACAATGGACTAAAAGATATCCAGCTAATAATGGGTACTGATAAATATCCGAAGTTGCGTTTTGGTATTGGCGATCAATATCCAAAAGGTATGCAGGCCGATTTTGTGTTGGGTAAGTGGTTAAACAATGAAATTCCTACGGTACAAATTAAAATTCAAAAGTGCATCGATATTATTGAGAGTTTTGTTTCAATTGGGATAGATCGTACGATGAATGAAGTAAATAAATTATCTATTAAGGCAGATTGAAGAGCTTCGGCTTGTACATAATTGTTTTTTTTATTTGATTTGTCTATATTCGCTGCTCCATTTGGACTTATTAACATCAGGAAACCATGAAGATAATTTGTGTAGGCCGCAATTACGCAGCACACGCCAAAGAGCTTGGCAACGACTTACCCGAGGAACCGGTTATATTTATGAAGCCTAAAAGTGCTTTGTTGCAAAGCCACACTCCTTTTTATTATCCTGAATTCACCAACGAATTAAACTACGAGTGTGAATTGGTACTACGTATTTCAAAAAACGGAAAATATATACAAGAGCGTCATGCCGCCAATTACTACAATGGCATTACTACCGGAATAGATTTTACAGCAAGGGATATTCAAAATGAATTGAAGGCCAAAGGGCTGCCCTGGGAAAAAGCCAAAGCATTTGATAATTCAGCAGCCATCGGAAAATTCATTGATATTGTACCAGGCTTTAACAAAAAGAACATCAACTTCACTTTTTATAAAAACAAGGAATTGATGCAGACGGGTTTTTCTGGCGATATGATCTTTAGCTTCGATTATATTATTTCTCATATTTCCAATTATTTTTCATTAAACATCGGCGACCTGATATTTACCGGAACACCAGCCGGAGTAGGTGAATGCGTAGTAGGCGATGAACTGGAAGCATTTATCGAAAAGGAAATGTTGCTGAAGATGGAAGTGAAATAGAAGGTCGGCTTTCTCTGCCACTGCGTGAAATTCAGCATGTATTACTTACAAAAGACTATACGACAGTTATCGGCAACCTTATGACCACAGCAATATCATTATTCTCAGTAGTGACAATTTTAGTTTCTTGTAATAACAAAAAGCAATCAAGTAATAGCGTTTTACTCACTAACAATAGTAAGCCAGACACTGTAAAGCCAGTTGTTACCACTTCTTTGAAAGGAGCTGCATATCCCGATGTATTTGAAGCTGCATTTTATAACGACACAAAAATCACACAAGGCGACATTTCATACAATTTCTATAAACTTGATATTGATAAAATAAAAATTGAAAGCGGAAAAATAATAGCTTGTGACCCAATTGTAATGCACGACGTTTTACCATTTACTCAAATCTTTCCGACAGGAGATTTTTCTGTTCATCTTGCAATGGCAAAAACTAATAATGACGAAAGAGTTGCATTTGCCAGATTAGTCTTTTCCGACAAGAATATTTTCAAATGGGAATTTGCATTACAAAAAGGACAAGAGCCAATTCCATTAAAAGACACAAGTTTTTATTGTTATGGTGTTGACGCAGGAACAGGAATATTTATTGATTCAATCTCTAATAGCGTATTTAATAAAAAAGACCATTCTGTATGGGAAAATGTATTTATTACAAAAGCAGAGAAAAATGGATACAAGGGCTACATACACGATTTTGAGGGTTTCAATCTTGTAACTTTTTCAACAGGCTATGGTGACGGTTGTTATGCGACATACATTGGCTTTGACAAACAGGGAAATGTATGCCAGTTATTAACAGACTTTGGACTTGTTCATTGGTGGAAACTTGACGCAAAAAAATAGTCACTTTTAGCTTGACACAGAAAGGCTGGCAATAATAAAGGTATTGCTGCAAGCAGGGCAGAACGTTGTTATCTTCGGCTGCGGTTCGCTGTCAATTTCGGTTTCGGCAGGCAAGCATCGCTGAGCTTTTGTTTGTTTTTTTTAACTTTTATATCTTTATTCAGCAGCGGTTGGGGGTGACATAGCAATGAATTCCCTGGCTGCAGCAATTCCTTTTAAGTAAGTTCATTTAATTTTATAGTCCCTTGCATATTTTGTAGTAAGTGCAAATTGCTTCTCCCTATTTGTCATCTTATTTACCGTTGGGCGTTTAAGTTCAGGGTTTCTAAATAACTCTCTTTTAGGAGGTCGGTGTTATTCGGTACATTTGGCCCATGCTGCCAACTGATGTTTTATTAAAGGCTTTTGAATTAATGTGTGTTGCCAAAGAGATGGCAGCAACGTACGAAGCCAGCAGGCAAACCTGCCGATACGTTCATTCAACCTCCCGTGGACATGAAGCCATTCAACTCGCCACTGCATTTCAACTATTACCCTGCGATTATGTAAGTCCATATTACCGGGATGAAAGTATGTTGCTCGGTATGGGCTTTACGCCTTATCAACTGATGCTGCAATTGTTGGCCAAAGGGGAGGATATTTTTACAGGTGGCCGTGAATATTATTCGCATCCCAATTACCGGGGCGATGATAAGGCCACGATCATTCACCAGAGCAGTGCAACCGGCATGCAGGCGATCCCAACTACCGGAATTGCCCAGGGTATTCAGTACCTCGAAAGAATCAATTCACCTTTACAAAAAATACAGCCGGCTACTGAACATTCAGCGGCTAAACTACCCGTAGTAATCTGTTCTTTTGGCGACGCCTCCATTAC